>Ga0207659_10000452_pt1 | contig 24737 bp, 19 predicted proteins | sample KBSM43metaG_FD_184330 | JGI IMG/M metagenome (GOLD analysis project Ga0207659, IMG submission 184330) | Miscanthus rhizosphere microbial communities from Kellogg Biological Station, Michigan, USA - KBS M4-3 metaG (SPAdes) (version 2) | ecosystem: Host-associated > Plants > Roots > Rhizosphere >...
AGCTGGTTCGAGGCTGCCGCGTACGCGGAGTTCGTCGGGAAGAGCTTGCCGACCTTGTACCACTGGTTCCGGGCGTCGGGGATCGAGGACATCTATTCCGACATCCTGCAGTTGAGCAACTTCGACGGCAAGGGGCCGATGAAAGCCGGCGCTCGGCCTGGGCTTGGGCCGTGGGGCACGCTCGACATGGCGGGCAACGTGAAGGAGTGGTGCACGAACGAGGCAACCGGCCGCCAGCTCCGGTACATTCTCGGCGGAGGGTGGAACGAACCGAGCTACCGCTTCAAGGAAGCCGACGCGCAGAATCCATGGGGGCGGGTCGAGACCTACGGTGTCCGGCTCGTGAAGAATCTGGGAGGCGTCGGCGAAACGGCGGTTCCGATTGGACGCATCGCCCGCGACCCGAAGAGCATCGTTCCGGTTTCCAACGAACTATTCGACGTCTATCGTCATTACTATGACTACGACCGGTCGCCGCTGAACGCCCAGGTGGAATCAGTTGACGACAGCTCGATGTACTGGCGGAAAGAGAAGGTCAGTTTTGCGGCGGCCTACGGCATGAAGCGCGTCCCCGCGTTCCTGTTCGTGCCCAAGAATGCGAAGCCGCCGTATCAGACCATCGTCAACTTCCCGTCCGCGTACGCGCTGTTCGTGCCGACGAGTGCCAACCTGGATATCGGAACGTTCGAGTTCCTGATGCGCGGCGGTCGGGCGGTCATGTATCCGATCTACCAGGGAACCTTCGAGCGCCGCGGCGACGTTCAGCCCGGTCCGGCCGGCGTGCGCGAGATGGAGATTCAGTGGGCCAAGGATCTGTTTCGCGCCGTCGATTATCTCGAGACGCGGAACGATATCGACATGCAGCATCTCGGGTACTACAGCCTCAGCATGGGTGCGTTCTACGGCCCGATTCCCGTGTCGCTGGAGCCGCGCATCAAGGCCGCGGTCTTTGCCGCGGGTGGATTGCGCTACGAGAGGTCGCCGCAGAACCAACCGGCGAATTTCATGCCCCACGTGAAAGTTCCGGTGCTCCTGGTGAACGGCAAGGATGACTTCGCCGTGAACGACGAAGAGCGCCAGCGCTTCTTCGAATTGCTGGGCACGTCGGAATCGTTGAAAAAACGGGTGGCGCTCGACGGCGGCCATGTACCGCAGGACATGCGCGGCCTGTTCCGCGAAGTGCTCGCCTGGTATGACACCCACCTCGGAGCCGTGAAATAACCTTCGCCGTCACCGGCTGGCTCGAAGCAACGGCGTTCAGCACCTGGATGCGCGAATCGCCGTCGTTCTTCGCGTTTCCGCTGATGCTGTCGCTGCACGCGATCGGCATGGCGCTCGCTGCCGGCATCAATGCAGCGCTGGCGCTGCGGTTGCTCGGCGCGGCCCGCGCCATCGACGTGGCCGATCTGCAGCGATTTTTTCCGATGATGTGGATTGGTTTCTGGATGAACGCGTTGTCCGGGGTGGTGCTGCTGATTGCCTATCCCACCAAGGGCCTGACGAATCCGGTCTTCTACCTCAAGCTGACGCTGATCGCGATGGCGATGGTCTGCTCGCGCGCGCTCACCCGCCGTATGTTTGCCGTTGGGCATGCTGGCGGCCGCGCACCGCTCGAGCGTCGCCTCGCAATCGCGTCGCTGATCTGCTGGTCGTCGGCGATCATCGCCGGCCGGCTGCTCGCGTATACCTACACGCACATTTTGGCGGGCATGTGAGCAGCATCCATACGTTCCAGATCGAACTGGTGAAGGCGTTCGCCAGCTTTACCTCGGTCGGCGCATTCATGCATACGCACTGGGGCTGGCCGGCAACGGAGAGCGCACACTTCATCGGCCTGTCGCTACTGATTGGCACGCTCGTTCCGTGGGATCTCCGGCTGCTCGGCGTCGGCCGCCGCATTCCGCTCGCTGCCGCTCATCAATTCGTGCCGTGGGTGATTGCCGGCTTCGCGTTGACGGCGATCAGCGGCGTGATGTTTCTGATGGCGGAGCCGTCCGAGTACATCTACAACGTGGCGTTCCACTTCAAGGTGTTGTTCATGGCAATCGCCGGGGCGAACGCGTTGACCTTCTATCTCACCATCGGCCGGCGAACGCTGGCCATCGGTTCGAACGGTGATGCACCTCGCCTCGCTAAAGCGATGGCCGCGATCTCTCTTGCCGCCTGGATCGGCGTCATCGTGAGCGGCCGGCTGCTGACGTTTTACCGGCCCGGATGGTGTGAAGGCGACAGTGCGCGGGTGGTTGCCGACTGCGTGCTGCCGCGGCCTTAACCCTGCTACCGGATTGCTTCAGCGGCAGGAGAGTCGGGCCACGCCGGCTGGCGCGCAGCGACGTAGTCGCGGTGGGCCAGGCGTGATTGAAACAGCGCCGTCTCCGAAGCCCAGAACACCAGCTTCAACCACAGTCGCGCGCCGATGTAAATCTGTCCGATCGCAACCGCGAGCCACATCGTCAGGCCTGAGTGGCCGGCTCCCGGGGCGACAACCGCGTAGAGCGCAACCAGTGCAGCGAAGACGACGACATTCAACAAATAGACACGCGTAGCCGCGCCGTGGCGGAACAGGAACCGGCCTGCCGCGTTCAACGCGCCAAGCATGCTGCGGCGATCCTCCACGACAGCGCGAACCTTGGCGTAGTCGAACAGCAGGTTGAACAAACCGAGCAGCACTCCGAACACCAGGTAGAGTGCCAGGCGCAGCACGAAGGCATTGCGTTCGACCGTCGTTTCGCGGGTCATCGCCGGAAACACGGTGTTGAACAGGTAGGGATGAAGCCATCCGAACAGGCTCGCATAGACGATCCACTGAACGATCGCCAGACGAAGGAACCGAAAGAAGAAGACGCCCGCTGCCGAAAAAAATCCGTGCGCGCCGGTCGGACGGTTCCGTGCAACTCGATCGATCAGTCCGCCTGCCAGAAAAATCCAGATCAGGATGTACGCCGACGCGGCGCCGACGATCACCAGCGGCCGCGGCAGATTGTCGAGAAATGCGCCGAGATTGTCCAGGACGGCGCCGAAGCCGATGATTGTCGGCTTGAACGTCACGCCGATGCCCGACGCCTGGTCCGCAAACTCCTGCATCCAATCGCCGCTGGCGCCGGTTGCCACCGACTCGGCGACGTTGCTTTGGCGCAACTGCTGCACGATCATCCCGCGCAGCACGGCCGCCAGCGGTACGCCAATCGCGATTGTCGCGAGCCACACACCGAACAACAGGGCCGGCGCTCGCCAGACGCGTCTAATCCCTTCGACCCAGGCGGCGAATCCAGTCATCACACCAGTGCCGCCCACGAGAGCAGGCAATCCTCCAACCAGATCAGCCACTGTGCGGCCCATCGCGTGGCCGCTTTGGCGGTCGCCGGCTGGCGTGTCCACGAATTGTTCGTGTAGTTGACGTCGAGCAGCAGCACCCGCTGCGGATCGACCTGAACGGCATCGATCGGCGAATCGTAGCTGTAGGCTTTCCAGCGGTCGCGGCCGTCCCAGCGTTCGACGACTGTGTCGCCACCGGCCAGCGTGACTTGGATTTCGACTGGAAATATCGCCTCGCCGTAACGGCGTACGATCGCGGTCGCGCCTTTGACGTCTTGCACCCCGTAATCGAACACATTCGAGCTTCGATACACCTGGTCGAAGAAACCGGTTAAGTCGCGGCCTGACACTTCGTTGGCGACCGCAAAGAAATCCGCTGGTTTCGGATGCTTGAACTTCCAGCGATCGAAATGGGTGGCCATCACGCGCTGCAGGGTTGGCCAGCCGATCCAGCGTTCGAGCGTGTTCAGCCACAATGCGGTCTTGTTGTAAGTGATGCTGCCGCCGGTTGACGGGAAATAGCGGAAGCTCGGTGTCGACTGCGAATCGCTGCGTGCGTCGCGCCGATAGCCGGTCAACCGATTGCCGTCGATCTCGCGCGACTGCGGCAGGTCGGTGAACACCCACGGAATGAAGCCGCCGAAGTATCGCAGCGCCGTGTAGTTCGGATTGTAGACCTGCGCGATCGCCCGCGCCGTCGAGAAGGTGTTGAAGCCTTCATCCATCCAGGCGTCTTCGAATTCGTTGTTGCCGACGATGCCGTACCAGAACTGGTGGCCGGCCTCGTGCACGGTCACCCCTTCCGGAGTCGTTACCCCGCCGGGAGCGAGCCAGCGCGAGCCGGCAGTAAACAAGGTTGGATACTCCATCCCGCCGGCGCCGCTTTGATATGCCGGATCGATGATTGTGATGTGGCCGTAGGGATAGGCGCCGTACCACTCGCCGTAGTACTTCAACGTCGTGCGCGTCGCATCGAAATGACGTTCGGCTTGAGCGGCGTGCTCGGGCTGCAAGAGCAATCGCATGTCCACTGCCGGCAGCGTGGCATGTTCGAAACGCGCAGTCCGCTCGACGTAGTCGGGGCTCGTCGTCCAGGCGAAGTCGTGGACATCCTCCTGCACGTAGCGATGCATGGTCGTGCCGTCGCTGTTGTCGCGGCGCTCGCGCTGACGTCCAGTCGCGCCGACGATCCACTTCTGCGGAACGGTCAATGCGACGTCGTAGACGCCGTAGTCTGAAAAGAATTCAGTGCCGGCGTGAAACTGATGGCAGTTCCACCCTTCGTTCTGCAGGACACCAAGCTTTGGAAACCATTGCACGATGAAGAAGAAGTTGCCAATCGCGCCGGTTCGCGCAAACGGGCGAGGGACGTGCGCGGTCCATTGCAATTGAACCGTGACGCTGCCGCCTGGCGGGACCGGCTGGGGCAGCGGCACCGCCATCACCGTCGCGTCGTCCGCGTTGCCATCGTCCGGTGCGATGAAGTGTTGAGCCGTGGTCAGGTCTGTCGTCGTGGGCGCGATCAGCCGAATCGCCGTAACGTCGACTTTGGCCCAGTCGCCGGCCCGCCGTCTCGCGGCCGGATCCGGCCCGCTGAGCGCGAGCTCGCGCAGCCACGTCGACTTCGGGTCTTTCCACGCGTTCCAGTAGACGTGAAACTGCAGTTCCGCGGTGGTCGTCTCGGTGATATTGCGCCAGACGACTGTTTCAGTGGCCGTGATCGTCCGTGATGCCGGGTCGAGGCGCGCCTCGATCGTGTAGTTGGCGTTCCGCGGCGACAGCGGCTGCGCTGCGGCTGATGCCGAGAGCAACAGCAGCGCGACGGCAGGGGTGGCGCCCCGGCTCATCGATTAATGGCTCCGGCCGGCCGTCACAGCCTGCGAGAGAATCCGTTTCTGCGGCAGCGTCGCCCGGTCGATCAGCTTCCCGTCTTTAATCAAATGAGCAATCTTGCGGATGTTGTGAATGTCGGCGAGCGGATTGGCGCTCAGAACGATCAGGTCGGCGCGTTTGCCGGCTTCGAGTGTTCCGAATTCCGCCAGACCGCGCGAAGCGATTGCCCCGTTCTTCGTCGCAGCGACGATCGCCTGCGACGGCGTCATGCCGAGTTCGACCAGTCCTTCAATGCCGATAATCGAGCCGATTCCGTGATCCTGATTCTGCGGCTTCGCGGTGCGCGACAGCTCGCTTGCAGCCGCCCAGTAATTGTCGGTGCCGACCGTGACCAGTGCGCCGGCTTTAATCAGTTTCTGCGCGTTGCGGCGGCGCACTTCCAGTCCGACACCCAGCTCGTTCGCGCGCTGTCGTTCCTCGAAACTGGTTCGGGCACGCGAGGTTTTCTTGTCGGCCTCCGCCTGTTTCTTTTCCGTGTCGGCCCGGTCTTTCAGATGTTTCTCCCATGCTTCGCCGGTCATGGTGTTGACGAGCATCGAACAGATGATTTGCTTCTCGCGAATCCGGTTGACGATGTCGTCCGACAGGTCCGCGCCATCGACGACTTCCGGATGCTGAATGCCATCGATCCCCGCGTCGATCGACAACCGCAATCCTTCAGGGCTGGTCGAGTGCGTTTCCGCGATCTTGCCGCGCGCGTGCGCGCGCTCGACGATCACCCGCTGCGCGTCCGGCGAGAATCCAATGAAGGTTGGCTCGGCGAAGTGGCTGGTGCCGCCGTATTTGATGAAGTCGGGCCCTTTGTCGAGATAGGCGTCGATCGCTTTCGCGAGCTGCGGCGGCGTCATTCCCATCAACTCTTCACCGGCGCCTTGCGCGATCTCGTCGTTCATCTGTTCCTGGAAGAGCGTCAGACCATTGGCACGGGTCAGGCTGAAGCTGATCGAATACGGCCCGCTCCAGCCGACGATGTTGCCGGCGGCGAGAATGCGTGGACCGACCGAGGCACCGGCAGCGATCCGATCGCGGACCGCGACCAGCGGCCGCAGCATCCCGTAGCTGTCTCGAACCGTCGTGATGCCGTAAGCCAGCTGCGCCTGCGCGGCTTCGAGCACGATGTCCTGCTGCCGGTCGTGATACCTCACGAGGGTCTCATAGCGATCGTTCATCCCACCGTAGAGTGAGAGATGCACATTCGTATCGACAAAACCCGGGACCACGAACGCTCCGGCCGCGTCGATCGTTTGCGCGCCGCCCGGCACGGTCGTAGACCCGCGAGGGCCAACTGCTGCGATGCGATTGCCAGTGATAACGACGACGGCGTTCGTCAACGGCGCACCGCCGCTACCGTTGATCACTGTTGCCCCGACAATCGCCAATGACGCCGGTTGCGCCTGCATTCCGGCGGCATGGAGCGCCAACACTACGATCGCGCTGAGAACGATTCGCATCCGCAGATGCTAGCACCGCTCGGCCTTGGCGTTGCTCCAAGTGACCTTCGTCGGCGTCGTGGCGTCGCGCTACAATCCGGCCCATGTTGTTGCTGCTCGCAGCGCTCGCCCTGGCCGGCCCCGACATGGCCGCGGTCAAGGTCGTCGCCAATATTCCGTACCTGACGGGCGCGTCGTATCCGAACGATTGGGACAAGCTCGATCTCTATCTACCGGAAGGCAAGCGCGGTGTTCCGGTGATCGTCTGGATTCACGGCGGCGCATTGACGCAGGATGACAAGAACCTCGAGGTTGCTACTGGACGCCGCTTCGCGGCGGCCGGCATCGCCACGGCGACGGTGAACTATCGGTTGTCGCCCGCAGTCTCGCATCCGGCTCACGTTCAAGATGCGGCCGCGTCGTTTGCATGGGTCAAACGGCACATCGAAGAGTACGGTGGCGATCCCGACAACGTTTTCCTGGTCGGCCATTCGGCCGGCGCATACCTGGCGCAATTGCTGGTCACCGACGAGCGTTACCTGAAGACCTACGGCTTATCGGCTCGCGACGTTCGTGCCGTCGTGCCGATCAGCGCGTTCTTCTGGGTCGAAAAGGAGGGGGTCGCTCCCGATCGGCCGAAGAATGTCTGGGGAACTGATCCCCAGACCTGGATCGATGCGTCGCCGGCGCATCATCTGCGCGCGAACCTGCCGCGGACGCTGATCATCTATGCCGACGGCGACGAACCATGGCGGCGTCAGCAAAACCTCGACATGGCTCGGGCGATGAAATCCGCCGGCAGCCCGCCGGTCGACGTTGTCGAGATCGCCGGCCGCACGCATATGAGCATCTGGCGCAAGCTTGGCGAAGCGGGTGATCCCGCATCGGAACGTGTGATTGCGTTCGTGACATCGGCGACAGTTCGCGCGAAATAGCCGCGGCTGCAGCGTGCGTCTCGCCGGTCAGGAGCGCCGTCGAGTGACGTCGAGTAACGTCGAGTAACGTAACGTCCTCTCTGGGCATACCCGCAATTGGCTGGTCTGGGCAACGCGCTATAATTCACGGCTTATGCCGAACGTCAAAGTGATGCACTTCGGGCTCGGCCCGATTGGCGCCGCAATCGTCAAGCAGGTGGCCCAGCGGCCCGGATTCAAAATTGTTGGCGGAATCGATATCGATCCCGCGAAGGTCGGGCGCGATCTCGGTGACGTTGTCGGCCTGTCGAAGCGCCTCGGCGTCAAAGTATCGGGCGACGCTGTCAAAGCGCTCAAATCCGCCAAGCCTGACGTCGTCATGCTGTGTACCGCGTCGTCGATCAAGAAAGTGATGCCGCAGATCGAAACCATTCTGAAGGCAAAAGTCCCGATCGTTTCGACCACCGAGGAACTGTCGTATCCCGGCTACACGCACATTCGGCAGGCACGTCAGATTCACGCCTGGGCGAAGAAGGCCAGGGTCGGCGTGCTCGGTACCGGCGTCAACCCGGGATTCGCGATGGACGCGCTGCCGATCGCGCTGACCGCCGTCTGCGAACGTGTCGACCGCATCAGCATCAACCGCGTTCAGGATGCCCGGATTCGGCGCTTGCCCTTCCAGCAGAAGATTGGCGCCGGCCTGACCACCGAGCAATTTCAGAAGAAGGTGGACGACGGCAGCGTTCGCCATGTGGGTTTGACCGAGTCGATTGCGATGATTGCCGACGCGCTGGGTTGGACGCTGGACCGGATTACCGACGAAATTCACCCGAAGCTGGCGTCGGTGACGATCTCGAGCGAGTTTCTCGCGGTCGATCCGGGATATGTGTGCGGCATCATCCAGGACGGTGTTGGCTACCGAAACGGCAAGCCGGTGATCAAGTTGCACATGGAGGCGTATCTCGGGTCGCCGGAAACCTACGACTCGGTCGAGATTGAAGGCTCGCCGAATCTTTCGATGAAGGTCGCCGGCGGTATTCACGGCGACATCGCCACCGCCTCGATTGCCGTGAATTCGATTCCCAAGGTGTTGCAGGCGGCACCCGGCCTCCACACGATGCGCGACCTCGCGCTGCCATCGTTTTTCCCCGGCCGATAGTCCGCCGAAAAATCGAACGCCGAGCTCGCCGAGGACGCCGAGAAAACGTTGGTCTCGGACTTCCCACCTGTTTGTTCTCGGCGCTCTCGGCGCTCTCGGCGCGCTCTGCGTTCCGTATTTTTCCGGCTGAGCCAACTTTTTACCGCCGGCATCCGTCTAAGCTTCCCATAGATGATCTAGTGGAGTATGCTGGCGCAACGATGCCGAAACGTGGAAATGCGCCTATTCATGGCGAAATGCTTCAAGGGACGCTCGACCTGTTGATTCTGAAAACGCTCGCGCTCGGACCGGCGCACGGGCACACCATCGCCTACGCCATCGAGCGGCGCTCCGACGACGTCCTGCAAGTCGAGCATGGCTCGTTGTATCCGGCGCTGCACCGGTTGGAAGACCGCGGCTGGATCACCTCGTTCTGGGGAACGTCAGAAAACAACCGCCGCGCGCGCTACTACCGCCTGACACCCGCCGGTCGAAAGCAGCTGACCGCGCAAACCACCCGGTGGGACGAACTCGTCCGCGCCATCAATCAGATCCTGAAGCCCGCAACGAGCAGCGAGTGACGAGCGACGAGCAACGAGATGGCCTTTAGCCGATTTTTCCGGCGATCGCGATGGGACGACGAGCGCGCTCGCGAGCTCGAAGCGCATCTCGAAATCGAGACCGCCGACAACATCGGTCGCGGAATGGCGCCGAAGGAAGCGCTTGAGGCGGCGCGTCGCAAGCTTGGCAACGTCACGCGGATTCGGGAAGACATCTACTTGATCAACACCATCGGCATCGTCGACAGCGTGTGGCGTGATCTCCTGTATGGCGCGCGATTGCTCCGCCTCAATCCCGGGTTTGCGATCGTCGCCATTCTGTCTCTGGCTCTCGGTGTTGGCGCCAATACCGCGATTTTCCAACTGCTCGACGCGGTCAGGCTGCGGGCCTTGCCGGTCACACATCCCGAACAGCTCGTCGAAGTGCGGATACCGGGGAACGACAATCGGTCGGGCGCGGTCATGGGCCGCCATCCGGTGCTGACCAATCTGTTGTGGGAGCGGCTGCGCGATCGCCAGCAGGCGTTTTCGGGCGTATTTGCCTGGGGATCGATCGGATTCGAATTGAGCGCCGGCGGTGAAAGCCGGGAAGCCGAAGGGTTGTGGGTCAGCGGCGACTATTTTCGTACGCTCGACGTGCAGCCGGTCGTCGGCCGCCTGTTGGTGGCCGACGACGACCGGCGCGGCTGCGCTGCTCCGCCCGCCGTCATCAGCTACGGCTTCTGGCAGCGCGAGTACGGCGGCAGTCCGTCGGCGGTCGGACGCGCCATCTCACTCGACGGGCATTCCTACGACATAGTCGGCGTGACGCCGGCGTCATTCTTCGGCGTTGAAGTCGGCCGGTCGTACGACATTGCCGTGCCGCTTTGCGCCGAACCGTACTCGCGCGCTTCTCGCAGTTCGCTCGATCGCAAGGACGCCTGGTTTCTGGCAGTCATCGGCCGGTTGAAATCGGATTGGCCCTCAGAGAAGGCGACCGCCCACCTGAGAACGCTGGCGTCTGACATGTTCCGCGAAACGCTGCCGAATTACAGTCCCGAAGACACCAGGGAGTACCTCGCCTCGACGCTGGCGGCGTTCCCAGCGCAGACTGGCGTATCGAACCTGCGAAGCGATTACGAGTCGCCGCTCTGGCTGCTGCTGGCGACGACGGTACTGGTGCTGCTGATCGCCTGCGCCAACCTCGCAAATTTGATGCTGGCTCGCGCCACGGCACGCGAACGTGAGATCGCCGTGCGATTGGCCCTGGGTGCATCGCGCGGCCGCATCGTTCGTCAGTTGACCGCCGAGAGCTTGTTGATCGCGGCCGCCGGGTCCGCGGCTGGCGCGCTGCTCGCCCAGTGGCTATCGCGGCTGCTGGTTGCTTCGCTGGCAACTGAGGACGATCGGGTATTCGTTGCGCTCGCCGGCGACTGGCGTGTATTTTCGTTCATCGCGCTGCTCGCCGCCGGCACCTGCATGATCTTCGGCGTCCTGCCGGCGATCCGCGCTACCGCGACGAGTCCAGGCGCTGCCATGAAAGCCGGCAGCCGCGGCACCACCGATTCCCGCGAGCGGTTCGGCCTTCGCCGCCTGCTCGTCGTCGCTCAGGTCGCCTTGTCGCTGGTGCTGGTCGTCGGTGCGCTGTTGTTCGCGGGCAGCCTGCGCAACATCGTCACGACCGATGCCGGTTTCACCCACGACGCGATTCTGGTTGCCACCGTAGACTTCCGGCGGGCGGGCCTTTCCGACGCCAATATCACACTGACGCATGCGCAGTTGCTCGAGCGCCTGCGGCGCCAGCCGCCGGTGCAGGACGCCGCGCAGGTACGCGTCGTCCCGGTCAGCGGCAATTTTTCGAACCGGCGAATCGTCATCGATGGGGTGGAGCGGAAGGAGAACGTCAATCGCAACGCGGTCAGTGATCGCTACTTCAAAACGATGACCACGGTGATGCTGGCCGGCCGCGATTTCGACGCGCGTGACGGCGCAACCGCCGCCAAGGTTGCGGTGGTGACCGAATCGTTCGCGCGAGTGTTTTACGGCGGCCAGAATCCGGTTGGACGCACCTTCCAAGTGGCCGAAGCGCCGGGTCAGCCGCGGCCGATCTACGAGATTGTCGGCCTGGCGCGCGATTCGAAATACGGCGACCTTCGCGAGTCGTTCGAACCGTTGATGTTCGTGCCCGCCGCACAAGACGACCAGGTGGCGTTGACCCAGCGGCTGGTGATTCGCACGGCGGACGTCGCTCGCACCACTGCGGCGATGACGGCAGTCGTTCGCACGATCAGCCCCTCGATCGTCGTCACTTACCGCACGATGCAGGCGCAGGTGAGGGATTCGCTGCTGCGCGAACGGCTGATGGCAACCCTCTCGGGTTTGTTCGGCGGCCTGGCGGCGGTGATCGCGATCATCGGGCTCTACGGCGTGATGTCCTACTTCGTGGTGCGGCGCCGTAACGAAATCGGCATCCGCATGGCGCTTGGCGCGGATCGGCGCGAGGTCGTCCGCATGGTGATGCGTGAAGCGGCAATCTTGGTCGCCGCCGGATTGACCGTCGGGGCAGTCGCGGCACTGCTCGCGGCTCGCACCGCTTCAACGCTGCTGTTCGGGGTGAAGCCGTACGATCCGATCACCCTGGCGACTGCCATCGCCGGTTTGGCCATCGTCGCCACACTGGCGAGCTACGTGCCCGCATGGCGAGCCTCACGTCTCGAACCGACAGTCGCGCTTCGCGAGGACTGAAGACTGATGGGCATGCTGCGTTTTTTTCGCCGCGGCCGCTGGGATGACGAGCGCGCCCGTGAGCTCGACGCGCATTTGGCCATCGAAATCGAGGAAAACCTGCAGCGCGGGATGACTCCGAACGACGCTCGCGACGCGGCGCGACGCAAGTTAGGCAACACGACCCTGGTCCGCGAGGAGATCTATCGGATGAACACGATCGAACTGGTCGACAGCACCTGGCGCGACCTGAAACATGCGGCGCGGCTGTTGTGGTTGAATCCGGGATTTGCGATTGTCGCGATTCTCTCGCTCGCTCTCGGCGTGGGCGCAAACACGGCAATCTTTCAGCTGCTCGACGCTGTCCGGATTCGGACGCTGCCGGTGAAGAATCCGGAACAGCTGGTCGAAATCCGGGTGGACGATCCAACCCGCACCGGCCGCACCGGCCAGTTTTCCGGTCGCCGTCCCAGCCTGACCAATCCGCAGTTCGAACGGATTCGCGACCAGCAGCAGGCGTTCACTGGCGTGGCGGCGTGGGGTACGGCGACGTTCAACATGTCGACGAGTGGAGAAGCGCGCGACGCGGTCGGCTTCTGGGCAAACGGCGACTTTTTCAATACGCTCGGCGTGACGCCGTTTCTCGGCCGCCTGTTCACGCCGGACGACGACCGGCGCGGGTGCTCGGCGCCTCCGGCTGTGATCAGCTACGGATTCTGGCAGCGTGAGTTCGGCGGCGACGCGTCAGCGATTGGCACAACGCTGACGCTGGAACGGCATCCCTATCAAATCATCGGTGTCACGCCGCCGCAGTTTTTTGGCGTCGAGGTCGGACGCACCTTCGACGTGGCGCTGCCACTGTGCTCCGAGCCATTCACGCGCGTCAACAGCGCACTCGACAAGCCCGACGTCTGGTTCATCGGCGCGTTCGGCCGGCTGAAGCCTGGCTGGACGCGAGAACTCGCCACCGCGCAGCTTGCCGCGATTTCCCCAAACGTGTTTCAGGCGACGCTGCCGTCAAAGTATCGCCCCGAGGACGCGAAAAGGTACTTGGACTTCAAGCTTGCGGCGTTTCCGGCTGGCACCGGGATTTCCGCACTGCGGCGCGATTACGAGACGCCGTTGTGGATGATGCTCGCCACAACCGCATTGGTGTTGTTGATTGCGTGCGCGAACCTCGCCAATCTGATGCTGGCGCGGGCGACCACACGCGAACGAGAAATCGCGGTTCGTCTGGCAATTGGTGCATCCCGCTGGCGGGTGGTTCGCCAACTGCTGGCTGAAAGTCTGCTGCTGTCGGTGCTCGGCGGGATTGGCGGCATCCTCATCGCGCGCTGGTTGAGCGGTTTCCTGGTCCGTTTAATGACAACCGAATCGAATCGGCTGTTCGTCGAACTGCCAACCGACTGGCGGATTTTCGCGTTCACGGCTTCGCTGGCGGTGTTGACCTGCCTCATCTTCGGGTTGACCCCGGCGATTCGTGCGACCGCTGACGAGCCAGGTGCGGCGATGAAAGCGGGCAGTCGAGGATCCACGGACTCGCGCGAGCGCTTCGGACTGCGCCGCGGACTGGTGGTCGTGCAGGTTGCGCTGTCGATGGTGCTGGTGGTCGGCGCGCTATTGTTCGTGCGCAGCCTGCGAAACCTGATGATCCTGGACGCCGGCTTCCGGCAGGACGGAGTCCTGGTGGTCAATCTCGACGTGCGCGGCGCGAACATCCCGCCTGAAGGACGTCGCGACGCGTTCAATGCGCTGGCGTCGCGGCTGGCGGCAATCCCCGGTGTGGACGCCGCCGCCGAGGCGTTCATCATTCCGATCAGCGGTTCGGGTTGGAATAACCGCATCGTGATCGACGGGACGCCGCAGCAGCAGTACGTGAATTTCAATTCGGTTGGCCCTGGATATTTCCGGACGATGGCGACGACGACGCTGGCCGGCCGCGATTTTTCCGAGCACGACACCATCAACACCGCCAAGGTGGCGATCGTTACTGAATCCTTCGCGCAAAAGCATTTTGGCGGACAGAATCCGGTCGGCAAGCGTTTTCAGATCGAGGAGGGCGTCGGCGTCGAGCGGCCGGTCTACGAAATCGTCGGCTTCGTCAAAGACGCGAAGTACACCGATCTGCGCGAAGCGTTCATGCCGATCGCCTTTCTCGCTGCCAGCCAGGACAAAGAACTCAGTCCGAGCGTGCAGATTGCCTTGAGAAGCGCCTTGCCGCTGACCACCTTGACCACGCAGGTCAGTGCGGCGGTTCTCGCCGTCCAGCCAATGGCGATTCTCAACTTCCAGACGATGAGTTCGATCATCCGCGATTCGTTGCTGCGCGAACGGCTGATGGCGATGTTGTCTGGATTCTTCGGCCTGCTCGCCGGGTTGCTGGCGACGATCGGGCTGTATGGTGTGATGGCCTACATGGTCGAGCGCCGCCGCAACGAAATCGGCATTCGGATGGCGCTCGGCGCCGGCCGCGGCACCGTCGTCGCGATGGTGATGCGCGAGGCGATGACGCTGCTGGTGGCTGGCCTGGTGATTGGCGGTCTGGCGGCCGTCGGCGCCGCTCGCTGGGCCAGCACGCTGCTGTTCGGATTGAAGCCGAGCGATCCGCTGACGCTGATCATCGCGATTGTTGCGCTCAGTACCGTGGCAGCACTCGCCAGCTACGTGCCCGCATGGCGCGCCTCACGCCTGGAGCCAACCGCGGCGCTGAGGGAAGAGTAGTAATCTGGTGACCCAATGACCAGATGAACATTGTCGCCCACTGTCCCAAGTGTGACGCGAGTCTTCCGTTGAGTGCCGCGGACGCGCCGGCCGCCATCAAGTGCGGCGGCTGCGGCCGCGATATTCCGCTGATGCTTTCGGCTGCGGTTCGCGGTGACTCGGCGGTCGATCGATGTCCAATCTGCAACGGCGCTGACTTCTACATCCGGAAGGACTTCAATCCAAGAGTCGGCCTGACCGTTGTCGTCATCGGTGCGCTGATCAGCGGGGTATTTTATTGGTTCGGCCGCGACATCGTTGCCTACAGCATTCTCGCGTCGGCGGCGCTGATCGATTTGATTGTCTACGGACGATTGAAGGACGTCACCGTCTGTTACCGCTGTCACAGTGAATTTCGCGGTGCCTATCCGCGCACAGCGCCGGCGTTCGACCTTCATACGGCGGACGTGCTCGAGTTGGAGTACGAGCGAAGAATCGGACGACGGTGACGTTCGATGCAGGACACTGCCAGTAAACTTTTCTCTGTTTCCCCGTTGCTCCGTGTTGAAGCTGTTGCTCTGTACTACTCGGTTGCCCGGTTGCCAGCTAGTTGATGCGCACGTCGCCTTTGAGAATGATGAAGACGAGGGCGATGTCGAGAATCGCGACGTAACTCGCGACGAACAAGCCGCCGAGAGGAAACAGCAGCGGCAGTCCGAAATAGCCAACGAGCCAGAGAACAACAAATAGGACGAGGCGAGCCCGACTCAGCTCACCGGAAACAGCTCCCAAGGCAAGAAGCACAACAAAGGCGGCTTCAGCGATCCACGCGGCCGCAGTCTGTGACAATGCGATTACCCAATTATCAGATTTAGAAGAGGGTCACCACCACCCGCTCTCCTTCCTCGACGACGTTCTGGTCGGCGGGGATTTCGATGTAGCCATCGGCTTGCGAGAGGCTGGTGATATCGCCCGACCCTTTGAACGCCGGGTACGCGACGCCGTCTTGCAACGTCACGGTGTAGAACTGGTGCCGGCCGACCGCGGACGCGATTCGCTTGCCAAGGCGCGCGTCGATCGTGCGAGGGGCGTGGACGGGTAAGCGCGCCATCGCTCGCAAGTAGGGCACCAGCAGAATGTAGGCGTTCGACAAGCAGGAGGTCGGGTTGCCGGGCATCCCGAAAAACGGCGTGTCGCCGATCATCGCAAACGCGGTCGGTTTTCCCGGGCGCACCGCGATGCCGTGAAAAATCATCGTGCCGCGCTGCGCAATCGCGTCCACCAGAAGATCACGCTCTCCGACCGAGCTTCCCCCGGAAAACACGATCAAGTCCGCCGCCGCGCATTCATCGATCGCTCGCAGCAACGCGTCGAGCGAATCGGCTGCGGGCTGGTGGGTCTCCGCGACGCCACCATGCACAGTCACGATCGCGCTCAAGGTGAATCGGTTGACGTCGTAAATGTGACCCGGCGGCAAAGCGGTTCCGGGCTCGACCACCTCGTTGCCGGTCGACACCAGCGCAATCCGCGGCTGCGCAAACACCAGCGCTTCGGTGCAGCCAATTGCGGCGAGCGCTCCGACGCGGCTCGGTGTCAGCACGTCGCCGCGCCGGATCACCACATCCGCTTTGGCGATGTCGGCGGCACGACGGCCAATGTGTTGGCCGGGCCTGGCGGCGGCGTAGATCTCGATTGCGTTGTCTACCCGGCCCGTTTCTTCGACCATCACAACCGCGTCCGCGCCGTCAGGAATCGGCGCGCCGGTCGCGATTTCGACGCAACTGCCAGCGGAAACAATCGTCGAAGACATTTCGGCCGTGAATACCCGATCGACAAGGCGCAGCCGGGCCGGGGTGTTTTTCGACGCCGACGCCGTGTCGGCGGAGACGAGCGCATAGCCGTCCATCGCTGATCGCGCGAATGGCGGCACATCGATTGGCGACACGATCTCTGCGGCGGCGACCCGGCCGACTGCGCGATCGATGGTGACGTGGTCAGTCCGCTGGATCGGTTTGACAGCGGATGCGAGACGCCGACGCGCTTCTTCGAGGGAAATCGTCGAACTGAACGGTCTCATTTCCCGGCTTGTTGAACCATGTGGCCGAGTTCGGGGACGACCAGCCGATCCATCGCCAGTCGCACCGCGGCTTCGGACCCAGGAAGCGCAATCACGATCCGTCCGGCCACGAGGCCGGCACAGGCGCGGCTCATCATCGCCGCCGAGCCGATCTCGTGATAACTCAGCATTCGGAACAACTCACCAAAACCGTCGAGTCGCTTGTGCAGGAGACCGTTGACGACTTCGTAGGTGCTGTCGCGCGACGAAATACCGGTGCCGCCGGTACTGATAATCGCCTGCACGTCGGCATTGGCCAGCTGCCGAACCATCACATCGCGCACCAGCTCCGCATCGTCGCGAACGATCGTGTGGCCAGCGACGGTGTGACCGGCGGCATTGAGAATGTCTTCGATCGCCCGGCCGCTGCTGTCGGTTGCGGCGGTGCGCGTATCGCTGACCGTGATCACGTAACAGCGGATTGAGACCGGCCCTTGCGCCTTATGTTCTGCTGCCGTCGACGCTGGCATCCGAGCATTCTACCGCCGACCCGGAGATCGAGTGACGGAGTTGCACGGAGACACGGGATCAACACGGAGACACCGAGCAACAGAGAAATAGATTTTCTCGTCGCCGTTTCTCCGTTGCTCCGTGTTGATGCCGTGTCTCCGTTCAACTCCGTTTCGAGGGTTCCGAGGAGTGCTACCATCTGACCAGTGCGCGACCGAATAGCGACGTATCGAGTTGTTGCGGTGTCATGCCTGATCGCTGTTGCGATTGTCTACGGCGTCGATGCGGCTAAAGATCCCTTCACACTCGATCGCGACGCTGCGCGTTGGGTTGAACAGACGCTCAAAAAACTTTCCCCCGATGAGAAGGTGGGGCAGGTGATTGTCCCGTCGGTCGATTCGACCTACCTGAGCTCGGACACCGACAGCTACGAAAAACTGGTGGTGCTGGCGCGCGACTATCACGTCGGCGGCTTTCACGTCTTCGGAGGCAGCGAACCGTCGCCGCAGGTACTGCTCGGCAATGGCTATGGTTCGGTCATCCTTGGCCAACCGCTCGCGGCGGCGTCGTTAATCAATCGTCTGCAAACGGTCGCGACCGTGCCGCTGCTGAACACGGCGGATTTCGAAGCCGGAGTTGGTTTCCGCATCGCGGGTGCGACGGTCTTTCCACGTCAGATGGCACTTGGCGCCGCTGCGGCGGACAACGAGCGGCTGGTGCGCGAATCGGCGCGGATTACCGGCATCGAGTCGCGCGCCATCGGCATCCATGTCAACTTCGCGCCGCTGGCTGACGTCAACAACAACGCACGGAACCCGGTGATCAACACCCGTTCCTACGGCGAGAATCCGCAGCGGGTCGGCTCGCTGGTGGCCGCCTACATCGAAGGCGCCCATCAGGGACGGATGCTGGCGACGATCAAACACTTCCCTGGACATGGCGACACCGACGTCGACAGCCATCTCGGGCTGCCCTCAATCCGTGTCGAGCGGGCGCGACTCGACGCCGTCGAATTGCCGCCTTTTCGCATCGGCATCGATCGCGGCGCCGACGCGGTGATGGCGGCGCACATCGTGCTGCCCTCGCTCGATCCGTCGCCGGGCGCACCGGCGACGTTCAGCGGACCGATGCTCGACGGTCTGCTACGAAAGGACCTCGGCTTCCAGGGACTGATCTATACCGATTCGATGTCGATGGATGCCGTGGCCAAAATGGTTTCACCAGGCGAAGGGGCGGTGCGGGCGTTTGTCGCCGGCAACGATGTCATCCTGCATTCACCCGAGCCGATTGCGGCGTTTGACGCGATGAAAGCCGCCGTGGCGAGCGGCCGGATCTCGACGGCGCGTCTCGACGCCTCGGTCGAACGTGTGCTGCGCGCCAAGGCGTCACTCGGCTTGCATAAAGAAAAGCTGGTCGACCTCAATGCGGTACCGGCGTTGGTCGGCGGCCGCGCACACGCGGCGATTGCCGACGAAGCAGCGGCCCGTTCGATGACCCTGGTCAAGGACGATCGAAAGAGCATTCCGCTGACCGTGGCGCGCGAGACGCCGATCCTGTATCTATCGGTTCTCGACTATCCGGCTGGCTGGAGAATCGCGGCACCGAGCAGGACCTTCATCCCCGAGTTGAAAAAGCGCTGGCCGCAGGTTACCGCGATCGAGATTTCCGACCGCACGCCGGCTGCCGAGCTCGAGATGGTTCGATCGATCGCGCCGCGCTTCGGTGCGATTGTCGCCTCGGTGTTCGTGCGGGCAACTTCAGCGAGCGGACGGATGGATTTGGCCGCAGAGCCGGCCAAACTCTTGAAAGATCTGGCGACCGCAACTGCGCGTACCGCGACGCCGTTCGTGACAACGTTCTTTGGCAATCCGTATACGCCGACCTTCATGCCGGAACTGCCGGCGATGTTGCTGACCTACGACCTCTACGATTTGCCCGAGCGCGCCGCGGTCCGCGCGATCGCCGGCGACGCGCGAATTACCGGCAAACTGCCGATTGCCATACCCGGTTTGTTTCAAGTCGGCCACGGGTTGGAGCGGTAGAGATCATGAAATTAGGAATTGGGAATTAGGAATTAGGAATGGGAATTAGGAATTCTTAATTCAATTCTTAATTCCTAATTCCTAATTTCACTTGTTGGTAGCGCATCCGCCCGGCACCACCCGCCAGCTCTCGAGATCAATTTGCGGCTGGCCTGCCCCGGGACTGGGAATTCCGCCGCCGCTGCTGCCCGGCGATACGCGAACGCCGCCGCCGATATTGACACCGTCGAGGTACTGGCCTTTCTTCATCAGGCCGATGATTTCAATCGCCTGGCCTTCATGCGCTTTGATCTCCGCCATCACTTTTTTCGGCCCGTTCATGCGCAGGTGCATGCCTTCGCGGATATCGAGTGTGCCAGGCTCTTCGGCGGCGCGCGGGCCGGCAGTGAAGATATAGCCCTTGCTGCATCCGCGGGCGATTACCCGCGCGGAGTCCTTCGGCACCGGCTTGCGCTCCTGGGCCGTGGCTCGCGGCAGCAGTAGCGCGGCTGAGCCTGCGGTGATGATCATGACGAGCGAGGTTCGTATCCGTTGCGAGCCCATGCGATGATTCTCGTTCCGAACCATGCTCCGAGACAAACTGCTGGCGAGAATCGCCGACATGGGTGGCGCCCGCGACGACCAGGTCCTGGCGTCCGAGGTGCTGGGCATCCGCGGCACTTCGCCTGAACTGGCCCGCAAGCTGGTGGCGCAGGCGCTGGTGCTCGAGGACCGGCGCGAGGCCTGGCGTGCCGCAGGCGAACGGCTATGCCGCGATGCTCCTGCGGCGCCCGGTGTCTACATCCTGCGCGACGCGGGTGGCGTCGTCCTGTATGTCGGTAAGGCAATCAATATCCAGCGGCGGCTGCGGACGCATTTCGCCGAACGCCGCTGGCGCGCCATCAAGCCGGAAATGTCGCGGGTGGTCGATGCTGAATGGATCACGGTCGGTTCGGAGCTCGAGGCGCTGCTGCGCGAGGCGGCGCTGATCGGTGAATTGCGGCCGGTCGTGAACGTCCAGACCGGGCCGCCCGACATCGACACGCGCGCCATTCCGGCGACGCTTGTGAAGGATGTCCTCGTCGTGGTGCCGTCGGTCGAAGAGGACAGCGCCGAATTCGTGTGCGCGCGCGCTGACGGCGGCTGGATGATTCAGCGTACCCGACGCAACGGCTCGGATCTCGCAGTCCACTCGCGCCGAGTCGTTCGCTTCTTCACCTCCGCACTGCGGCGAGGATTCGACGAAGCGCTGTTGGCGCCGCTGGTGTTTTCGTGGCTTTCCGGGCGCGGCCAGTCGGCGACACGCCTCGACCCGCACGATTCGCCGACCGCGCGTGCCCTCGGGTCACGCCTTGCCGCCTTGTTGCGCGACGACCGACTCTTCCATGAGCGGCTTGAACAATGTTAGGATCAAAGTTTCTCATCTCTGGCGCCCATAGCTCAGTTGGATAGAGCGTCTGGCTACGAACCAGGAGGTCGCACGTTCGAGTCGTGCTGGGCGCACCATCTCGCTTCGCGAGATGGTTTGCTACAGCACGTCTCAGTCACGCCGGTCCTCGCGTGCCGCTCGGACCGAGCGGGTTCGAGTCGTGCTGGGCGCACCATCCTTCACGCTGCCAACTCCCGCGTGAGCTTCGGCTGGCAAGCCACGCGAGGTGGACCTTGGCTTGAGTCTACGCGACGCTCTCACCGGGAACTAGAATCGCGCGGTGCGATCCTTCGTCATCAAGGTCCATCTCTATCTCGGACTCATCGCAGCGCTCTTTCTTCTGATTCTCAGCGCGACCGGCGCCGTCATGGCGTTCGAGCACGATATCGAGCGCTGGGTCGACCCGGGCCTGTGGCATGCCTCGATCGGCAAGCAGTTGATCGACGAGGACCGGCTGGTCGCGATCGCTGAAGCGAAATTCAGCCATGCGCGTGTAACGGCGATCCAGATCGCGCCGCGGCCCGACGTCGTCCAGGTGATGCGCATGAGCGACCGCGCCGCGGTGTACGTCAATCCGTGGGACGGCACGATCACGGGGCGGATCGTTGGCTCGACGAGGACGCAAGACTGGATCGGGTACGTGCATCAGCTGCACCTGCGGCTGGTGCCCAACCCGCGCGCAACGCCAGCATTGGGGCCGCCCGGCAAGTTGATCGTCAGCTTTGCCGGATTGATTCTCTGCCTGCTCGTACCGACGGGGGTCATCCTCTGGTGGCGCGCGAAGCGGCTGTTGATTCGCGCGGGCGGCTCGGCGTTGCGGATCGCCTTCGACACGCACCACGTGGTGGGGATCTTCGCAGGCGTATTTCTCTTCGTCGCCGGACTCACCGGCGCGATGGTCGGCTTCGACGCTGCGGAGCGGCTCTTCTACAAGGTGACGCAATCGGACGAGCCGCATCGTCCGAAGCCGCCGCAGGCGTCGGAGGCGGGCGGCCGGCAGCCGATTTCCGTCGAGCGCGCGATGGCCGTCGGCCGCGGTGCGGTGCCTGGAGGCGAGGTCATCCAGGTGCAGATTCCTGAAAACCCGAAGGTTGCCTTCGCGGTGTCCCTGCGTGGCCCGCGCGAGGTCGCGGTCGACTCGCCGATTCCGGTCATCGTCTACGTCGATCCGTACAGTGCGTCGGTGATTCGCCTCCAGGATCTTTTTACGGAGTCACCAGGCTACTATCTCGTCCGCCTGAACCGAGCGATTCACACCGGGGACTTGTGGGGCGGGCCCGGTCACGTCGTGATGTCGCTGTCGAGCGCGGCGCTCGGCGTCATGGTGATCAGCGGTCTGTTCATCTGGCGCGGGCGGGCGTCGAAGAAGCTAGCGAGTTGAATCGACGAAATACCCACAGGTAATCTTCGCTAAGCGACCGAGCTATTTCACACGACACGTAGTCGCCTTCGCTCACGAAGACAACGCGCCAACGGTTGCCTTTGCATCTATGATCGTCAGATTGCGGCATTGTTCGAAGGCGTTTTCGGGCAAACTGACACGAAGGGCCTGTTACGGCAATCCGACACGTCGTAGGCAAAACGAAATCTGTTGATGAATATACATTTGCGATGAACTGCATCCACGGAATCGATTCCCGCTTCTGCGCGAACTGCAACAAAACATCAAAAGCCACACGGTCGCGCAATTCGATTGCCGCCGTTTCGCTGGAGGACATTCTTCGATTCCTCAATGAAGAACAGGTCCGCGCCACCTACGGAGCGGTAGCGGAAGTGCTTCGTGTCTTCCCTATTTCGATGGGCGCTCGCTTGGGACCGCGCCGGCCCGAAGCCTCATGGATTGTGAACGCCTTCAACGGCCTTCCGACTGATTACAGCGAGGACGAGTGGCACCCGGCGCTTCTGAGCCAAGGCGAAGTGATTGCGAGTGGGCGAGTTCTGACGCTGCGGCTGTCGAAGTGGAGGGGCTCTCGCACTCCGAACTGAGCAAAACGGTTACGCCGCAGTCACTCCTCATTTCGACTCTGCGATCACCACAGCGCATTCAAGTGGACACGCAGAATTCGCTTAAGCGAAGCCGCGGTCCTGCTCATTTTTCAGTTGCGACGTAGTCACCGGTCCAGTCCTCGGGCGGGGGCGACGCGAGGTACGCTTCGCACCGCTTCCGAAGTACTTCCGAAGCATTGTCATCGGGCCGAATCGACTGAACGCGCTCGAAGCAGTCGAGCGCGGTGCGAAAATCGCGCCGCCGGTAAGCGATGAACGCCTGTTCGGAGAGCGACGCGATCTGTCGCGCCTGATCATCGCGGTCATCAGCCAGGCAAAGCGGTTCGTACACCGCAACACCGAGGTGCTTGCCTTTCACCTGCACGATGTCGATGGGCCGTGCGACAACGCGCGCCTTTGCGGCAAGGTACGTCGCCTCACTCACGAGAATCGATGTTCCGTACACCTTGTTCAGGCTTTCGAGGCGCGACGCGAGGTTAACGGTGTCGCCCATCACCGTGTAGTTGAACCGTTCCGGTGTGCCGACGTTTCCAAGCAGCACCTCGCCCGACGCGAGCCCAATACGCGCGTGCAGGTTTGCGAGCCACGGCGTCTGGGCCGAGACCCGCAGCTCGCCGAGAATCCGCTGACAACGAATCGCGGCTTCGCAGGCTCGTGCCGCATGGTCGGGCTCGGGGGTCGGGGCGCCCCAGAACGCCATGATCGCGTCGCCGATGAACTTGTCAATCGTGCCGCCCGACGTCGTGATGATCCGCGTGAGTTCATCGAAATAACGACTCAGGTGTTGTACGAGCTGATCGGGAGGCATCCGTTCCGCGATCGATGTGAAACCGGCGATGTCGGCGAAGCCCACCGTCAGTTCGCTGGTGCGACCCTCGAGTTTGGCTTCTTGCCCCGATGCGAGCATCGCCCGGACAAGATCCGTCGGCACGTAGTACGCGAATGATCGCAGCCCGCCTTTCATCGCCAGTAGCGAGCGGTCGATCAGGGCCACTTCACGAAAATGCGTCGACAGGCGGGGTCGGTCGTTCAAGACAAACTGGCCGACCCGGTCCATCTCGGTCGCCAGTGTCGCGAGCGGAGCAGCGATGCGTCGTGCCAACAGCAGCGACACCACGACCCCAAAGGCGAGCGCGCCAGCGAGAATGACGATGGCGGCCGTGCGATTTTTGGCGAGTAGGCCGAGAAAGTCCGATTCCGGCGCGGCGGCGCCGACGATCCACGACACATTCCGATCGAGTTGGACCGCCCGACGACCTGCGACATAACGTTGATTGTCGAACGTGAAGGAGAAGTGAGCGGTGCGGTCTTCAGGCCGTCGTTTGTCGGCGTCGAACCACGCCTGAACCAGAGGGTCGCCGGCATTCGCGACCGTGACCAACTGGCCGCGCGATCCCTGTCCAGTGACCTGGACCAGCCGTAAGGTCGGATGCGCGATCACGGTTCCATCCGGCGTCACGACGAACACCCGGCCGTGTTCTCCAAAGGGAAGCGCTTCAGCGAAGCGCGAAAGCGCGTTCAGATTGAAATCGACAGTGAAAACGCCTCGCAACCTGCCTTCACGGTCGAAGTACGGCGAAGCGCAGGTAATTCCCGGAACGCCCTCGTCAAAAAATACGTACGGACCAACCCACACTCGCGCCCTCGCGTTGCGAGCCGCTGCGTAGAACTGATCGCGGCGAGGGTCGTAGCCGTAGTCCGACTGACGCAATGACGGAGCCCATGCTCCCGTGTCGCCGACGACGTACTCGTGCAATTCGCTATGACCGGCGCCGAAGCTACTTTGACTGACGTGCAAGCTGCCATCGGGTGCCCGATAGGCCCCTGTGAAGTTGCTCGATTCGTCGCTGTAACTCATCCACGAAAACGATGGGTTGTTCCGCAACACGAGCGCGAATTGGCGGGCGAGTGCGTCGAGATCGCCCGGCACCAGCGAATCCCGCAGCAACATTCTTGATAACTCGATCGCCGGCACCGCCGAAGCCAGATGGTTTTCCACCCGCTGCGCAAGTTCGCGAACGAGTGCGTCGACGCGCTGGTTCGTCTGCTCGATAATTGCGG
>Ga0207659_10000453_pt1 | contig 24684 bp, 20 predicted proteins | sample KBSM43metaG_FD_184330 | JGI IMG/M metagenome (GOLD analysis project Ga0207659, IMG submission 184330) | Miscanthus rhizosphere microbial communities from Kellogg Biological Station, Michigan, USA - KBS M4-3 metaG (SPAdes) (version 2) | ecosystem: Host-associated > Plants > Roots > Rhizosphere >...
AGCCGGCGCGCCAGTTGTGAGCGGGACGCTTCAGCACGCACGCCGATGAGTTCCGCGTCGCAAACCGGAGTTGCACCCGCCTCCACCCGCGTTCCGTTGGAAGTTCTCCAACGCGTGCGCGCCGAGTTTCTCGAGATGCCCGGATTGCGGCTGACTCGCGCGCAGGCGCGGCGCCTCTGGGCGCTGGACGAGGCGTTATGCGATGCGATCCTGGCGGCGCTGGTCGAGACACGATTCCTCGTGCATTCGGGGAACGTGGCGTTCAGGCGCGCCGAGTAAGCACCGCGTCGCGCGGTTACGACGCCGTCGCAGATTCGGAAACGCTGCCGTTGTCAGCGGCGTCTTCGCCGACTTCCCACACTCGCCGGCGCGTGTGAGCGCTGGCTCGATGCGCTGGTCGCGCCGCCGCGTGGTTTCGCGAGGGTGATCGTCGCTTCGGCGTCACGATCTTCTCCTCCTTTTTTACCGCCTTCGCCGCCTTCGACCGCGCCTTGGCAGCGCGGCTGACGGCCTTCTTGTACTGGCGGCGGGCTTCCTCCGCGGCCTTTCGCGCCGCGCGCGCATCCTTGGCCGCCCTCTTGGCCGTTTTCTTGGCCGCCTTGACGCGCCGCTTTGCTTCCCGCGACTTCGCTTTCAGCTGCTTGGCCGTCGCGAGCGCATCGTTGAGAGTTCGCTGGGCGGCCCGGGCGGCTTCCATCGCCTGCGCAGGCCTGGCCTTTTTTCGGTCGGTCATAGGCGCAAGAGCCTATCTCATCGATGTGACAACCGCGCCGGGCTAAGGAGGTCGACCCAGAAACCGTTACAGATGTAACGGTTAGCTGGTGTCCCGGTTGCATCTATGTAACGTAATGTTTGCCGGCACCCCGATCCAATTTGCTGCCGAGAATGTTCGGCTCATCCGTCAACACTGGCCTGGCGTCCGTAACGGCGACGTGGAAAGTATTCACGAGGCCCGTATTGCGACGCGTCGTGCTCGAGCGGCCTTGAAGATCGTCGACGGAAAAGGGACCGAACGCCTCGAGCTCTGCCGCGTCCTCGGCCGCATGCTCGGTGCGGTGCGAGAGGTGGATATTACCCGCGAGATCTTCCACTCATTATCCACACGCCTACCGTCCGCGAGCTGTGCGATTGGCATGGTCAGCCGACGCGTCGAGGACGATCGACAGCAGGCGCGGCGGAAGCTCGTGAAGCAGCTTGACGATCTGGAGCTGAAGCCGCTCGTCGCCTTGCGGAGGCGGTCGGCCATCACCCCGCTGAGGTTCTGGAGAGACTGGCGTCGCAGCGTGATCGCAGAAACGCATGTGCGGCAACAGGAACTCCAGGACGCGGTTGATCGCGCACCCATCGTCTACATGCCGAACCGACTCCATCGCGTGCGTATCGCCGCGAAAAAGCTTCGCTACACGCTCGAAGTCGCCGATGCGGCGGGTATTCGAGTGGACGCCGCGGTGCTGCGCGACCTGCGCAAAACCCAGGATCTGCTTGGACGCGTCCATGACATCGACGTGGCACGCCGCGTGGTGCAGCATCTCGATGGAAGCGCCAAACCAATCGCTTCCGAAGTCGCGATCCTCGATGCCGTCATGGGAGCCGATTGTGCGGCGTTCCATGAAAAGTACCTCGGTCGGCGCGAGCGGCTCCTGGCAGCATCCGACTACTGCGCTCGTCTTGTGGCGGCGGAGCGGGGCCGCTGGTCCATGACGCTGGCTAGGCGCACGCTGCCGGCGGCGGGTCTCGTCGCCTTGCCAGTCGCGATGTGGCGTCTGACTGCGGGACGAGAGGGTTCGCATACATGACACCGACCGATGCGATCGATCGCGATGACATTCTCACCATCGATACCGTGACCGAGTTGAGCCGCGATGTCGCGGCGGAGTACGACTCACGGCTCGAGGTCATCGGGGTCGCGTCAACGGCCGGTGAGAGCAGCCGCGTGGAAGTCTTTGTGACGATTCGCGGCTGCCATCAGGAGCCGTGTGTCCTGATGGTGAATCTCACCCGGCAGGGGCACCAGGCGTTCGAACGCGACCTGCGGGAGAAACTCCATCGCGCACTGATGGCGCATTCGCCGCGTCGCTGATCCCGCATTACTCGCCAGCAGACACGCCGTTGTCACATTCCCTTCACACGTGCAAACTGTCTGCAACTGACAATCTGACACGCTGTGGTTACGCCTCGCGGCTATAACGTGGCGAATGAGCCAACTGCGTCCCACTGTCGTTCTGTGTGTCCTCTGTTTGCTCGTGATCGCAGCGGAGGTCGCCGCCCAGTCCTCGTCGTCGGCCAGAGTGATTATCGACGGCCGCGCACTCGATGTCGCAACAGGCGAGCCGCTTGCCGGCGCGCGTGTGCTCGTCAATGACGGACCGGTCGAATCGTCCACCGATCGCGACGGCACCTTTCGACTCATCGCGCCGTCATCCGGTTCGCTGACGCTGAAAATCACGTACCTCGGTCAGCTCGACTGGACCCGCGCCCTGACAGTCGAGCCAGGGGCGATCGTGCATCTCGGCGACATCGCGGTCGGCGCCATCGAAGAGAACGTCGTCGTCGTGGGAACGCTGATGCGCGATGCAAGCGCCCGCGCCCTCAATCAGCAGAAGAGCGCTCCCAACATCACCAACGTCGTGTCGGCGGATCAGATCGGATCGTTTCCCGATCGAAACGCCGCTGAGACAACACAGCGCGTGGCTGGCGTGTCGATCACCAAGGACCAGGGCGAAGGACGCTACGTCAGCGTTCGTGGGACGGAGGCGCGGCTCAACGCGATGATGATTGACGGCCAACGAATTCCCTCGCCGGATCCCCTCCTCCGGCAGGTCGCGGTCGACGTCGTGCCGTCCGAGTTGCTCCAGGCGATCGAAGTGTCAAGAGCGCTCACACCTGATGTCGACGGCGACTCGCCAGAGCCTTCGCGGACCCGAAGGATCCGCGCCGGTGGGCACTGTCGGTTGCCGCAGCCGTCGTGGGTGGTGTCGCGATTACGATGGCTGCGGTGCCGGCGCCGCTCATCATCGGACACCGGGGAGCATCGGGACATCGCCCCGAACACACTCTCGCGGGCTATCGGCTTGCTGCTGAAATGGGCGCGGACTACATCGAACCCGATCTCGTGTCGACCAAAGACGGCGTGCTCATCGCACGTCACGAGAACGAGATCGGCAGCACGACCGATGCGGAAATGAAGTTTCCGGATCGGAAGAGGACCAAGACCGTGGATGGGATGTCCATCACCGGGTGGTTTTCCGAAGACTTCACACTCGCTGAAATCAAGACGCTGCGTGCGCGTGAGCGACTTAGTTTCAGGTCGCATGGCTGGGACGGGCAGTTCGAGGTGCCGACCTTCGACGAAGTGATCGAGCTGGCACAAGAGCTCGGCAATGAGCTCGGTCGTCCAATCGGCGTGTATCCCGAGACGAAACATCCAACGTATTTCCGCGCGATCGGGTTGCCGCTCGAGGATCGGATGCTCGCCTCACTCGATCGCCACGGCTGGAACAGGCCGACCGCGCCGGTGTTCATCCAGTCGTTCGAGACCAATCTCAGAGAGCTTCGTCCGAAGACGCCCCTCAAACTGATTCAGTTGATCGAAGGAAAGATCCCATCCTATGCGGACCTGAGGACGATCAAGTCGTATGCGGACGGGATAGGACCGAACACACGTCTCATTCTTCCGGCGATTGCCGATGGCACCCTTGTGCCGCCCACCGATCTCGTAGCGCGCGCGCACGCAGCAGGATTGCTGGTGCACGTGTGGACGCTCCGCAGCGAGCCGGTCTTTCTGTCGCCGTCGTATCACGGCGACGTCGCCGCCGAATACCGGCAGTTCGCGGCTCTCGGCGTGGACGGGATCTTCACGGACTTCCCGGACGCCGCGTCGCGGGCGCTCAGGCGGAGCATGGCACCTTCAGGTCTGTGACGTGACGCTCACGGACGCTCCGCAGTGTTACGCGGAGTTTGTACTGTCGTAACAACGCGGTCGAGGTACGCCTGTCTAATCAGCCTCCTGTGCCTGCGCGGCGGTAATGATCAGCGCCAGGCGCCGAGGAGGATTGCGTGCACAAGTCTTCATCTTTCGTGTGTGGAACGACGATCGCGGCGGTCGTCGCAGTCGTGGCGACGGCCATCGCTCAGCAACCGGGACGGGTCGACAAGGCGGTGCGGGAGGGTTGGAGTCCCTACGCGATTGGACTATGGGGGGACCTTCCATATTCCGAGGAACAGGCGACAACAGGCATACCGAATCTGATTGCGGACATGAATGCTCAGCAACTCGCGTTCAGCGTCCACGATGGCGATCTCAAGGCCGGTTCCAACAGCCCGTGCAACGATGAATTGTACGAACGGTCGCTCCGTTACCTGAACAGCCTCGAATCGGCAGCCATGTTCACCCCTGGCGACAACGACTGGACCGATTGCGACAGGGCGAACAACGGCGGGTTCAACTCACTGGAACGGTTGGATCACGAACGGGCGCTGTTGTTCTCGACGCCGAACTCGCTGGGACAGCGTCCGTTGCCCCAGGCGGTGCAAAGCACTCCGTTGTGCCTCGGCGTGACCGGGCCAGTGGCATGCGTCGAGAACCGGAGATGGAGTTATCGCGGCGTGACCTACGCCACGCTGAACATCCAGGGATCCTGCAACAATCTGTGTGATACGGCGCCGGATCCACTCGAATATGCGGCGCGCAACCAGGCGGACATTGCATGGATGCGCGAGACATTTGCGGCAGCGAAGGCGGACGGGTCGGCGGCGGTGATGCTGATCACACAGGCAGATCCGGGTTGGGACCCTTCCGACGGCACGCGGGCGCCGCTGCGAAATGCGCGGACGCTGGCGGAGACTGACGGACAACCGGATGGATACCAGCAGTTCTTGATCGCGTTGCGCGACGAGGTGGTGGCGTTTCGCAAGCCGGTGGCGTATATCCACGGCGACTCGCATTACTTCCGCATCGACAGACCCTTCCAGGATGCGCAGGGCCGCAGGCTCGAAAATTTCACGCGCGTGGAGACGTTCGGCGATAACCAGGGCAACGGCAACAACGACGTCCAGTGGCTCAAGGTGCTCGTCGATGCCCGGACGCGCGAGGTGTTCTCATATCAGACGCAGATCGTTCCTGCAAACCGGGTCGCGGTCCCCGCACTCTGACCGCCACGACGGGGAACTCGTGCTGCCGCGGTTGGTGAGCTAGCAGCCCGGCAGCACGTATCTCTAGAGAAGGCCTTCCCGCAACGGGTCGCTGATGCGGTTTTCGACGTTCTCGAGATGGCCGGCAAACTGCGTCGCGAATGCCGGGTTGCCTTCCACACTTACCGTCAGGTCGTACCAGCCGCCAGTACGATGCGCCCCCCATCGTCTCGATTCCAGTTCTCCAGGATCGATGACGAAGATGATGGTTTTCGACGTATAGCGGTCAAGAATCTTCACGATTGCCTCGTGGGCGGTGGGGTTCGACAGCTCCAGCAGCACGTTGGAGTGGCGCGCGTCGTACGCCGCACGGACTTCAATGACGCGGCTGTTTGGCCCGGCCAGCGTTCCCCTGAACCTCCGATAGAAGCCGCTCGGGCCGCGCACCGACAAGTCGTACTGGCCTGTGCCTGGCGTGCCGTACCACGAATCCAGCAGCGATCCTCCGCCCTCAACCGTGTAGCTGCGCGGCACCTCGTTGCTCGCTCCGCTGACCTCGAAGACCGCACCCGCGGCCCCATCGTTTCGGAAATCGATCCGGAACGCGCCATCGATCACGCGCCCGTGTGCATGCAAGGCAAATGGATTCGCCGCGTGGCTCGGGGGCGAGGTGGCAGCGAGTATGCGAAGCGGTGCGGCCGTGTTCAGGTTCACGTAGGTCCTCCCAAACGCATGCTCATCGATGGCGACGACGGAAGTGCAACCACGCTGCAACGTGATCGCAACCGTATGTCCGGCCGCGGCCTCCTCGAACGTCGTATAGGTGAAGGCACTCGAATTGGCAGAATGACTAGAAGGAGATAATCCGATGAGCCAGTTTCTCTATCTCTACCGAATGACCGACGCCGCGCGGCAGGAAAACATGGGTACGCCTGAGCGGGCCCAGCAGAACATGCAGCGGTGGATCGCGTGGATGAATGATCTCGACAAGAAGGGCCATCTGAAAGATCGCGGTCAGCCGCTCGAACGGACCGGCAAAGTCGTCCGTGGCCAGCAGAAGACGGTGACCGACGGGCCGTTCACCGAAGCGAAGGATCTCGTCGGCGGCTTCACGCTGGTCGAAGCGCGTGACATCGATCAGGCGGTGGAACTGTCACGGGGCTGTCCGGTTCTCGACGGTGGGGGTTCGGTTGAAGTTCGCCCCGTCATGAAGATGGATATGTAGCGCCCCCATGGAGTTGAGCGAGCATCTGTTCCGGCGCGAGTCAGGACGCCTTGTCGCGGCGCTGGTACGGATCTTCGGCGTACACAACCTCGCGCTGGCGGAAGACGTCGTCCAGGACGCCTTCTGCCGGGCGCTGGAAGTGTGGAAGGTTCGAGGCGTCCCCGACAATCCGGCCGCGTGGCTCATGTCCGTCGCCAAGCATCGCGCGCTGGACATCGTGCGCAAGGAAAAGACTGCGCAGACGTTTGCGGGGGAATTGAGCCGCGTGCTCGAATCGGAATGGACGCTCGTTCCCACGATCGAGGAAGCGTTTGCAGGATCGACGATCCGCGACGAGCAGCTGCGGATGATGTTTTCGTGCTGCGATCCGCGACTGCCGGAGGAGGTGCAGGTCGCACTCGTTCTCAACATTCTTTGCGGCTTCGGGGCAAGCGAGATCGCGAACGCATTTCTGACCAGCCGCGCGGCGATGGAGAAACGGATCTCGCGCGGGAAGAAGTCGCTGGCATCGTCGCGGCGTCTGTTCGACCTCGCGGACGCCGAGTTCGGACCTCGGCTATCGGCAGTCAGGCGTGCGTTGTATCTGTTGTTCAATGAGGGTTACCACGGCGCGTCGGCGCAGGCGGCGGTCCGGACGGACCTTTGCCGCGAAGCGATCCTGCTGACCACGCTGCTCCTCGAATCGCCGCAGACGGCCGTGCCGGAAACACAGGCGCTCGCCGCGCTCATGCACCTGCAGGCCGCGAAATTACTTGCGCGAGTCGACGCCGACGGCGATCTCAACCCGCTGGTAGAGCAGGACCGATCGCGGTGGGATGCGCAACTGGTCGAGCAAGGCCTGGATCTGCTCGATCGTTCGGCTGCCGGTTCGGTGATCTCGGCGTACCACGTCGAAGCCGCAATCGCGGCAGTTCACGCCACAGCTCGCAGTGTGGATGAGACGAATTGGACCGAGATCGTCAATCTGTACGATCGCCTGATGGCGATCGCACCCTCGCCGATCGTCGCGCTCAACCGGGCGATTGCGGTCGCGCAGCGGGACGGGCCGGAATGTGGCATCGACGCACTACAGGCTATTTCCGGGCCCGCGCGGCTGCGCCGCTATCCGTTCTATCCCGCCGCATTTGGCGAGCTCGAATTGCGACGCGGAAATTCCGACGCGGCTCGCCAACATTTCGCGTCCGCGCTCCGCCTGGCGCGAAACGACGCGGAACGGCGGTTCCTCGAACGGCGCGTACGTCATTGTGACGAGCTTGAAACTCCGCTGCCGTCCGTCGCGTATTCAATCGAGGAGAAAAAGAGGTAGCGCCGCCCCTGTACACAATGTCTACACAATTCCGGGGTATTTAATCTTCGGGAAGGACAACGATGGTATTGCAGATCACCCCGTCTGAGCGCGCGCTGCTGGAATCTCTCGCCAAGGGCGGTGCTCTGGCTGACATCGCGCGCCGATTTGGTACCAACGAGCATCAGATCGACGTCTCTTTGCAGGCGCTCTTCGCCAGGTTGGGGGTCAAGACCCGCGCTGAAGCCGTCGCCTCTGCGGTGCGTCGCGGCCTGTTTGCCGTGTGACACATGCTTACTGGACGGAGGCCTGTCGAAAACTTTGATCCCTGCCGCGCGCGAGAAAGCCGTCCGCGACGAGCTCCGATAAGACCAGCGCGCACGTATGTTGATCGAGGCCCCAGAACCGCGCGCCTTCGTCAACGGTGACGCGCAGCCCTGGGCTCTCTTGGAATTCTTCGCGAATACGCTGGGTTAGCTTCAACAACGTCATCACGCAATCACCGGTGCCATGCTCTCAGGTTCAGAACGCTGCGCCCGAGCCCTGGCGGAACAGACCTCGCGGCGACGGTGTGGGTACCGGCACGACGTTGGCGGGGCCGATGCCGAGTGAGTCTCCGCTGGTGCCTGCAGGCGCCTGCTGGACGGCCTCGAAGTTCACCACCGCCGACTCGTAGTCGAGCGTCGTTTGCAGCAGATTGACCTGCGCCTGCAGGAGATCTCGCTGTGCCTGCGTCACGAGAAAGGTGGTTGACAGGCCGGCGCCGTAGCGGCGCTGTTCCGCGTCAAGCCGCTGCTGGGCGAGCGTGGCGCCGGCACGTGCGGCGTCGATGCGCTCCGCCGTGCTCCGGATCTGACGTCCGGCCTGTCGAATGGTTTCCGCAGCTTGCAGCTGCAGGCTCGAGATCCGCTGCGCGGCCTGCCGGCGTTCGACGTCAGCACGCGCCCGGCTTGCGTCCTCATACGTGCGTCCGAACGACTTGGAGACCGTCAAGCCCACGCTCCACCTTGGGTAATCCGGTCCGAACGCCTGACCGAGCGCGTCGCTGAAGCTCCGCGTCCGAGAGCCGACAACGGCTCCCGGGAAGCCACCGCTTCGAACGAACTGGCTTCCGCCCAGACCGGCGCCACCGTAAGACGTCTCGAGGCGCACGTCGGGAAGCCGCTGGTTGTCGAGAAATGCCGTCGTCGCCTTGGCGTTCTCCAGCTCCAGACTCGCGCGAGCGACGTCGAGGCGGCCGCCGCTTGCTTTGGCGATGGCGGCGTCAACGTCGGGGAACGCATCACGTTGCGTCGGCTCTTCGATCGGTTCGAGGCGCACGGCCCAGAACGACGCGTCGGCTGGGTCGATAATCAAGCGTCGCAGCCTGTCCTCCGCATCCTCGTCGCCCGTCCGCGCGCGAATCAGGTTCTCCCGCCGCTGGGCGACTTCGGCTTCGGCCTGCACGAGATCCAGCGGCGGAATCTGCCCGGCATCCACACGAATCTTCGTCTGACGGGCGAGCTCCTCGGCCAGCTCCAGCGACCGCTCCTGCACGGTGACGTTGGCGCGTGTCGCTTTCAGCGTCCAATACGCCTGCTTGACCGCAGCCGTGGTCTGCACCGCGGATTCGCGGAACCGCAGATCCGAACTCTGTTCGTTGCGCCTCGCGATCGAGTACTGATAGCGAGCGGCGTCAACCCCGCGATCCTTCAGCAATGGCTGCGACACCGCGATCTGGAAGCCTGCCTGCAGACTGGGATCGAAGCTGCTGATCGGGTTGTTGGTCGTCGTCCGCGCGCTGTCCCACGACGCACTCCACGTGCCGCCGCCGAAGGGGAGCCGTTGCCGGACACCGGTTGACCAGAACGAGTCATCGACGTCAACACCCTGATCCCCGAGCAAGAAATTCGACGGAGGCGTCACATTGCTCGAACGGCCGACCGTCGTCGAGAAGACGGGCGCGAACGCGCCGCGGCTTTCGCCGACGCGTGCCGCTTCGACTTCGGTCCCGAGCCGGACGATGGCGAGATCCGGATTGTTCTCGACCGCACGTCGGACGGCTTCGTCGAGCGTCAGGCGCAGACTTGTGGAGGAGCTGGCCTTAAGGTCGGCCCCTACCGGTGACGGAGATGTCTGCGCCGACGCGCCGCTGGCGAAGAACACGATGCCGAGGGCGATTGAAACGGCGGCGGCCAGTTCCGGCAGACGAGCGCTGCGTCGCGGCTCGGCGACGACGACTCGCCTGCGCGCGACCAAGACGTAGATCGACGGCACGACGAACAGCGTGAACAGTGTCCCCACCATCATTCCGCTGACGAGCACGATACCGATGCTGTTTCGAGCACCCGCGCCGGGTCCCGTTGCGAAGACGAGCGGCAGATGGCCGACAACCGTCGCCGCGGTCGTCATCAGAATCGGCCGCAACCGCGTCCCAGCCGCTTCGATCACCGCGGCGAGCTTGTCTTTGCCAGCCTCCTGAAGGTGATTGGCGAACTGCACGATGAGGATTCCGTTCTTCGCGACCAGCCCGACGAGAGTGATCAACCCCACCTGGCTATAGATGTTCAGGGTCGTGAAGCCCAGGAACGAGAACATCAACGCGCCCGACAACGCGAGCGGCACCGAGCCAGCAAGGACGATGAACGGATCGCGGAAGCTTTCGAACTGCGCCGCCAGGACCAGGTAAATCAGAATCGCCGAGAGCAGGAAGGTGGTGAGGAACTTGGTGCCCTCCGTGCGAAGCTGACGCGACTGGCCGGCGTAGTCGATCGTGAAGCCCTGAGGCAACAGTGTTTTGGCTTCGTTCTCGAGGAGGCCCAGCGCCTTGTCGAGGGGAACAGGGGGCGGAATCACGCCCTGGATCCGCACGGCGTTGAGCTGCTGGAACTTCTTCAGCTCTCGCGGCTCGGCGGTCGTCCGGAGACTCGCGAACGTAGACAGCGGCACCAGCTTGTCGTTCGATCCGGTGATGTAAATCTGCGAGAGTTGATCGGGCGTCAGCCGCTCGGCGCGTTGCACCTGCGGAATCACCTTGTAGCTCCGGCCTTGGATGCTGAACCGGTTCACGTAATTGCCGCCGAGCAGCACCGAGAGATCACGGCCGGCCTGACTCAGATCGACGCCCTGCGACCGCAGCTTGTCGCGATCGAAGACGACTTCTGCCTGCGGCTGATCGAACTTCAGGTCGGCGTCCGCGTAGAGGAACATCCCCGACAGCATGGCTTTCTGAACGAGCTGAGTGGCGATCTCGTTGAGTTGCTGCGGCTCTCCCGCTGAGCCGATCACCAGGTCGACCGGGAAATCGCCGCCGCCCGGAAGGGCCGGTGGCGTCAACGGGATGGCGCGAATGCCCGGAATCTGCGAAAGCGGTCCGTACGACTCCATCAGCAGCTGCTGCGCGGTCTTCTGCCGTTCGCTCCATGGCTTGGTGACCATGCCGCCGAAGCCGCCATTCGGGGAAATGAGCTGGAATGTCGCCGCCGACTCAGGAATGGAGCGGTAGACGTCGAGAATCTGCGACGTGAACAGCTTCGTCTGCTCGATGGTCGCGTTGGGTGCGGCTTGCACGACCGAGAAGACAACGCCCTGGTCCTCGGCCGGCGCCAGTTCCCGCTGGGAGAACATGTAGAACGGCACGATCAGCACGGCGACGATGACCCAGAGGGTGAGCACGACCGGCCGGTAGCGCAGTGTCGACGCGAGCGCCCGTGTATACCCGTTGCGTACGTTTTCGAACCGGCGGTTGATCCATGCAGCAAATCCGCGCTCGGTGACTGCCGGTTTCAGCAGCTTGGCGCCCATCATGGGCGACAACGTGAGCGCGACGATGCCGGACACGATGACAGCGCCAGCGAGCGTGAATGCGAACTCACGGAAGAGGGTGCCGGTCAGGCCGCCCTGAATGCCGATAGGTGCATACACCGCGGCGAGCGTGATCGTCATCGCGATGATTGGTCCCACAAGTTCCCGTGCGGCTTCGAGCGCCGCCTGGTGCGGCCGTTTGCCGCTGTGGATGTGCCGCTCGACGTTTTCAACCATCACGATCGCATCGTCGACGACGAGGCCGACCGAAAGCACGATCGCAAGCAGTGTCAGCAGGTTGATCGTGAAGCCGGCGACCAGCATCAGAAACACGGCGCCCACCAGCGACACGGGAATCGCGACGACGGGAATGACGACCGATCGGAACGAACCAAGGAACAGGAAGATCACGAGGACGACGATCAGCAGTGTCTCCGTGAGCGTCCTCAGCACTTCGTGGATCGCGTCCTTGATGTACTCGGTCGCGTCGTAGGGGATGCCGGCTTTCATGCCGACGGGCAATTGCGCCTCAATGCCCGGGAGTGCGTCACGCACCTGTTCAATGACGTCGAGGGAGTTCGCGGTCGGCAGCACCCATATGCCGACGAACACGGCGGTCTCGCCATTGAACTTGACGTCCGTGTCGTAGTTCTCCGATCCGAGCACGACGTCGGCGATGTCGCCGAGGCGGACGACGACACCGTTCTGTTCCTTGACGACGAGCTGACGGAATTCCTCCGCCGTCCGGAGGTCCGTGTTGGCGACGAGGTTCACCGATACCATCGAGCCCTTCGTGCGGCCGAGCGCGGACAGATAGTTGTTGCGCGCGAGCGCGTCACGGACCGCAGCCGGCGAAATCCCGTGCGCGGCCATCTGCTCCGGTTTCAACCAGATCCGCATCGCAAAGGTTCGATTGCCGAGAATGTCGGCGCGCTGGACGCCACTGATGGCGCTCAGCTTTGGTTGCACGACACGTGTGAGGTAATCGGTGATTTGCGTCTGATCGAGGTCGGACGAAGAGAAGCCGAGATACATCGAGGCGAACTGGTTCTCGGCGGTCTCGAGCTCGATGATCGGCGCTTCCGCCTCTGGCGGCAGGTCATTTCGCACCTGCGCGACCTTCGCCTGGATCTGCGTCAGCGCCGCATTGGTGTCGTAATTCAGCTTCAGGTGCACCGTAATCGTGCTGACCGCCTGCGCGCTGGACGACTCCATGTAGTCGATGCCGTCGGCGCTCGCGATGACGCGTTCGAGTGGCGTCGTGATGAACCCGCGAACGAGGTCCGCGTTCGCGCCGACATAAGCCGTCGTCACCTTCACCACGGCGATGTCGCTGCGCGGGTACTGGCGCACACTGAGCGCTCGGATCGACTGCAGCCCCGCAATCAGAATCACGAGGTTGACGACGATGGCCAGAACGGGCCGCTTGACGAACAGATCCGTGAACTTCATTAGCTGTTCTCCGGTTTCGGGGCGGAGTTGTTGCCCGGCTTCACTTTGTTGTTCACCTGAACCGCGGCGCCATTTCGAAGCTTGAATAGTCCGGACGTCACGACTTCTTCGCCGGCCTTGATTCCCGAGAGCACGGCAATCTGATCGCCCCGCGCGGGTCCAACCTTGACAATCTGTTGACGAACCCCGCGGTACGTGCGGCCCTTGTCATCCTTCATGTCCGAGACGACGAACACCGAATCGCCATAAGGTGCGTAACTGATGGCCGATGCGGGCAGCGCGATCACCGCCTGATTCGCGCCGAGGATCATCTCCGTCTGGACGAACATGCCGGGCCGGAGCGTGCCGTCAGGGTTGGCGAGGGTCGCCTGCACCTGGATGTTGCGGGTCTTTTCATCGACCACCGAGTCGATCGCCGTCACACGCCCGTCGAAGGCGACATTGCCGAGATGTTCGGTGGTGATTCGGACAGCGCGGCCAACACGGACCTGACCGATCGCCTGCTGCGGCACGCCGACGTTCACGTAGATCGGATTGAGCGACTGCAACGTGACGAGCGGATCGCCGCCGGCCAGGTACTGCCCTTTGTTGACCTGTCGGATCCCGAGCATCCCCGAAAACGGAGCGCGAATCGTCTTGCGCTCGATGGCAGCGCGGATTTCGGCGACCCGTGCTTCGGTCTCACGCGATTGCGCCGTCGCGCTGTCGTATTCAGCCTTGGAGATGACTCGTTGATCGAGGAGCTCCTGCATGCGATTGAAATTGAGCCGCGCCAGCACGCGCTGCGCCTCGGCCGCGCCCATCTGCGCCTGCTCCTGTCGCGTGTCGAGGATCGCGAGCGTTTGACCCTCGCGAACCCAATCGCCCGACTCGAACTGGATCTGATCGACGATTCCCGGCAGGTCCGCGCTGACAGTGACGCCGCGCACCGCCGCCAGCGTGCCGATGGCATTGATCGTCGATGGCCATTGCTCCTGCGCGGCGACGATGGTCGTCACCGCCTCGGGGGGCGGCTGATAGGCCGCCCCCTGGGCGATGGCTGTCTGGATCTGCTTGAACTTCACGAAGCCCAGGGCCCCGACGAACAGCAGCGTCAGGGTGAGCATCACCAACATCCGTTTAGCCATGGATCTCTCGTCCTCCACGTTCACAGTCGAAGGGGGAGTGCCGGAATCGACGTCACCGCCCAACGTTCAACAGCACCCCGCCGTAAACTCGATGCCCGTACCGGGTCTCCTGCCCGAAGAACGCCGGTGCGTCCTCTTTAGATTTCAACGCGATAAATCGGTAATCACCCCGCAATCCCCACCGTCCGGCGTACCAGCTCACGCCGCCGCCAACGTTGCTCGTGAAGAACGTCTGCGTGTCGGCGATGCCGAGCGACTCCTTCTCGAAGAGGCTCAGGCCGCCAATGCCACCCGTGACGTAGGGAACGACGGACGTCTTGTTTGGCGCAGAGACGACGAGGTTTCCGCTGTAGTTCACGAAGTTCGGCGTTTTGAGGTTCGATGTGCCGTTGGTGAACTCGAGATCCTGCGTGATGCCGAGTGCGCCGCTGACTTCGCCCTCGACGCCGACGAATCGATTGAAGTTGACGGTGACCGCGCCGCCGAGGTCGTAGTTGCCGAAGCTCGGACCGTTGGTGTCCTTGCCCTCGGTAAAGAACGTCGCGCCGCCGGGAATGATCGTGACGACGACGGGACCCGGTCCCGCCACATTGGACTCCTGCGCATACGCCTGGCTCGCACCGAACACGCTCGCCGCGGCAACCAGGACTGCTATCACTCGTGTCATGACTTATCTCCTTCTCTTCGGTTGGTGGGATTGACCACGAACCACCACTAGGACCCCGCAACTATCCGCTTCGGTGCATGCGATTCCAATCAGGCAGGAGGTCGATCGCGTGTTGCGTCGTGTGCGCGACCCAATGGCGTGTCAAACGAACGATCGCGGTCTACGACTTTTGGACGATGTGGATCTGCGCTCGATCTGCCGGATAATTGCTGGCTGCAGGAAGAGGTATGACGAACAACGGCTCAGAATGCTCCGAACAGTGGCCGCCGCGTCCCGCCGAACTCGACTCGAATGACCCCGAGGTGCTGCGTGCAGCGTTGCTGCGCGAGGCGACGGCGCGCGGCCGCGCGGAATGCAACGCGAAGATGCAGGCCGACGTCGTCAAGCACGCGCTCGATCTGCTGGCACGCGAACCCGACGTCGACGGATTCTTCGGCGCGCTGACGAAGACCGTCGTCGAGGAAACGGAGAGTCGCGCGTGCGGCGTCTTTTTGATCGAGGACGACGGCCAGCGGTGCGATCTGTGGATGGCGTACGTGAAGGATCGACTCTTCACGCCGCGTGTGCCTGGATGGGAAACCAACGCTGCGGGCGAACGGCTCGATGGCGACTATCCCTGCCAGACGATGGCGGCGCACCTGTTCGCGTACGCACCGGGTTGGACACAAACGATCGAATATGCGCCTGATGACAAGCGTCTGCCCGACGGGATTCTCGCGTTCGCAACTCGGAAAGGGTGCGGCTCGACGATCGCCACGCCGCTCGTCATCGGCGGACGCACACTCGGGTGGCTCACACTGATGAACGCCGCAGCGGAAGACCGTCCGGAGGACCGCTGGTGGCGGATCGAGCTGTTTGAAGCCATCGCGCGTCAGGCGACGCTTGCGCTCCACCACGGTCGCGTCGTCGACGGCAGCCGCGTGGAAGAGCGGCGCAAGGCCATCCTCGAGGAGCGGAATCGGCTCGCGCGCGACATCCACGACAACCTGGCGCAGGGGTTCGCCGCTATCCTGATGCAACTCCAGGGTGTTCGTCGCGAAGCCGTGTTCATGCCGCCCGGACTGGCGGCGAAGCTCGATATCGTTGTCGATCTCGCGCGCACGCACTTGAGCGAGGCCCGGCGGTCGGTCGGCACACTTCGGCCCAATGTGAGCGATGGGGAGGAAGTCGCCGCCGCGCTGAAGCGCCTTGCAGGCGTGGCACAGCGGACCACTGACGTTCCCATTGACGTGAAGGTGGATGAACTTCCGCGCCTCGGCGATCTCGTCGAGCGCGAAATCATTGGCATCGCGCAGGAGGCTTTGAGCAACGCCGTGCGGCATTCGCGCGCACAGCGGATCACGTTCAGTGCGGCAACGGTCAGATCAATTGGCGTCCGACTGTCGATTGCCGACGACGGCCGGGGGATCGCACACGGTCAGACATCCGGCGGCTTCGGGATGACGAGCATGCAGGAACGCGCGGAACGCATCGGCGCCTCGTTGACGATTGTCACGGCGCCACGCAGCGGAACCGAAGTGGTGCTTGCCTGGGAGCCTTCGAACCTTCCGACGCAGGTGCACGTTGCCGGCTGAAGCAGTCGTCATGACCCAGAAGGCAACCGTGCTGCTCGTGGACGATCACGCGCTGCTGCGAACTGGTGTGGCCAACATCATCAATCAAGAGCCGGATCTCGAGGTGGTCGCCGAGGCCGGCGACGGCATCGAGGCGATCGATGCGTACGAGCGTCACCATCCGGACGTGATCCTGCTCGACTTGCGGATGCCCCGCATGGAAGGCGTCGAAGTCGTCCGGCAAATCCGCGAACGCGATCCGCGGGCGCGCGTCATTATCCTGACCACCTACGACACCGACGACGAGATCGAGCGGGCGCTGAAGGCGGGCGCGAAGGCATACGTGCTCAAGGATATTTCCGCCGACGATCTTGTCGGCTGCATTCGCACGGTCCTCGCCGGCAAAACCTACATCGCGCCCGCCGCGGCCGCGAAGCTGGCCGAGGGCGTCACCCGCGTGCAGCTCACTCCACGTGAAATGGCCACGCTCAGGCTGATGGCAGACGGGAAAGCGAACAAGGAGATCGCGACCGCACTCGACATCAGCGAACGCACGGTGAAGACGCATCTCGGCCACCTGTTTGAAAAGCTCGGCGTCACCAGCCGTACGGAAGCCGTCAAGGTCGCCACTCGCCGCGGCCTCGTGCGCCTCGAATAGCCGCGTCTTGCGTGCACGAAGCTGCGTGTCTCGGCAACTCGACACGTTGTTTCTCGCCATTACCCCCTGTGTTCACTGTACGAGCGTGTGTTCAAGGCGCGGGTTTCACGGTGGAACATGTGTGGCGTGGGAGACCGTGCAGGCGTCGTCCTGGCTTTCTGACAAGTTCTTCCCACGCAGCAACTAGGAGCCGGTGCGCCTTGAACGTGGTACCAGGGCATGCGACTTGCCTCGTGACCGCCCGTTATGGCTCTCCCTCGCATAGTTGCACTCATGGTCGCGGCGGCGACCATCAGCATGGCCGTCGGTCGTGTTCATGAGTCCGCAAAGTTCGATCTGGCGCTCGAGACGTGGGCGAAGCACCCGACCACACCTTCTGTTCGAACGCTGATTCGTGTAAGGCCTGGCACGGCGCGGCAGGTTGCCGAGCGGCTGGCGTGGGGCTCGAATGCAGACGGATTCGAGGTTGCGCCAGACCTCCTGGTCGCCGAACTATCGCCGGGCGGACTTCGTGCAGCAAGTTTCGACGGAGCCGTGACCAACATTTCGCTCGATGCTCGCGTGCAAAGTTTCGCGACGTCGTCGGCGAATCTGTCTCAAAACGATCTGATCCAGACGGAAGCGCTGCTTTCGACGCCTTATACAGGCGCAAATGTCGGTGTGGCGGTGATCGACTCCGGATTTCTTCCGTCCGCTGATCTCGGGAATGTGACCGCGTCCTACACCTTCACCAGCGGTAAAGCCGTGAAGCAGGGACCGAAGGACGCCTTCGGTCACGGCACGCATGTCTCGGGACTGATAGGCAGCACAGGGTCGACATCGAGCGGTCAGTATCGAGGCGTTGCTCCGGGCAGCCGCTTCATCGTGCTGCGTGCGCTGGATGACACGGGTTCCGGATACACGAGCAACGTCATCGCGGCGCTCAATTTCGCTATTGCGAATCGTAAGACGTTTGGCATCGACATTATCAACATGTCGCTTGGCCATCCGATCTACGAACCGGCCGGCAGTGATCCACTCGTCGCTGCCGTGCAGGCAGCGGTTGACGCCGGCATCGTCGTCGTCGTGTCCGCTGGAAACTTCGGCGGCGATCCTGCGACCCATGTCAGTGGATATGGCGGGATTACGTCACCCGCGAACTCGCCCGGTGCGATCACCGTCGGCGCTCTTGACACGCACCAGACACCCTCGCGAAGCGACGATGAGATCGCTTGGTACAGCTCGCGGGGGCCGACATGGTACGACGGCTTCCAGAAGCCGGACATCGTTGCGCCGGGATCGCATCTGGTTTCAGACGTTCCGAGCAGTTGTGCGATTGCGTCCAAGTATCCCGGCGGGTTGATCAAGACGAGCGGAACCTGCAAGCTGACGAAGCTGAGTGGGACCAGCATGGCCGCGGGCGTCGTGAGCGGCGTCGTCTCGCTCATGCTTGAAGCCAACCGGAAAAATCACCCCGGTGGCACGCTGACGCCTAACGCGGTGAAAGCCATTCTCGAATACACAGCATTCCCGGTCGGCAGTTCCGACCCGCTGACACAGGGCGCCGGCGCACTCAATGCCGCTGGCGCGGTGACGTTGGCCGCTGCCATCGACGCGACACAGCCGGCCGGTGCGTGGTGGCTGGCGACCCCAATCACGTCATCAACGGTGGTGGCCGACGAATCGCTCGCCTGGGGCCAGCACCTTGTCTGGGGCGAGCACCTCGTCTGGGGAAATCAGGTTTACACAAACGATCCCGCGTGGGGTCAACATCTTGTCTGGGGTGATCACCTGGTCTGGGGCGACGCGGTTCTGGGCAGCAACACCGTTTGGGATGACGGCAGCCCCGCGATCTGGGGCTCTCATCTCGTCTGGGGCGAGAATCTGATTGGCGAGATCAATGGTTCGAACGTGACATGGGGTAGCTTGTCGTCGAATGTCAAGCCTGATCACCTCGTGTGGGGCGATCTGAAATCTCTGATGATTGCGCCAACGTCGCAGTCGTGGAGCAACCTAGAAATGGCCAACGGAGATCTCATCGCCAAGTAGTTGATGGAGGTGCGGTTCGGCTCAACCCGAAAGATTCGAACGACTCGAACGACCCGAACAACCTAGAGTCGTCGCGTCTCTCCATGTGCCAGCGTCCAGTTGGCATCTCCGGGCAATCCGGCTTCACGCCAGCGCTGCGCGAAACGCACCGGTGGTTCTTCGACGGGCTCGTCGGTCAAGCGGAACGTTCCCCAGTGCATCGCGAAACACGGAGGCGTCTCTGGTCCTCCATCGACCAGCGCTCGATAGGCGGCCACCGCATCCTCCGGATTCATGTGGACACGCCGCATGAACCAGCGCGGTTCGTAAGCACCAATAGGCAGCATCACCAAATCGAATGCGCCGAGACGTGTCCGGATTTCCGCGAATGCGGGATGCAGCGCGGTGTCTCCCGCGAAAAAGACGCGCGCGCCATCGGCGTGAATGACCCAGCTGCACCACAGCGTGTCGTTGCGATCGCCGATCCGCCGGGCGCTGAAATGCTGCGCCGGCGCGCACGTGGCGCTGAAGGTTGGTGCCTCGAACGGTTGCCACCAGTCACGTTCGACGATGTGCCTGACACCAAAGGACTGCAGCAATGGGCCCAGTCCCAGCGGGCAGAGCCACGGCGTATCGGGGAAGCGGCCGGCGATGCGGCGGACCGTGGCCGCATCGAGATGGTCGTAGTGATTGTGCGAGAGCAGGACAACGTCGAGTGGAGGAAGAGCGTCGAAGTCCAGCCCCGGCGACATCAAGCGACGAGGACCGAGCCACTGCAGCGGCGACGCACGTTCGCTCCAGACGGGATCCGTCAGGACGTTCACTGGCCCGAGTTGCAGCAGTGTGGTCGAGTGGCCGATCCACGTCACTGTTCGATAGCCGTGCTCTGCACGCGGTGATGCGATCAAGGGCTGCCGGCGCGGCAGTGAGTCGCGTGGAGGGCTCGGAGCGATTGGGTGAGCTTGCCGTTCAACCAATCGCCACCGCAGAAAATTACCGAAGCCCGAAAGCGAAGTATCCGGCCACGGATTCTGATACCCGCCGCCGGGTCGATGATGCGAAGTAGGATTGATCGCCAGAGGTACTTCCGTCATGCATCCGCCGCCACTTCTCATCATGGACTTTGTTGGCCCGGTCATCGGCGCACTTGTGTTCGTCCTCGTCATGTCGCTTGTCAGCGAGCCGGCTCGGCGGACCATCAACGCGATGATTGTCGCCGGCGCCAGTGGCGCCTATCTCAGCGGAGGTGGGTTTGGGATTTGGGAGGTGGTGTTTCCCATGCTCGCCATGCCGATCGCATATCGTGGACTTCGCTCGTACTCATTCATCGGTGTCGCCTGGCTGATGCACTCCGGCTGGGACCTCGTTCATCACCTCTGGGGAAACCCCATTTGGCCGTTCATGCCGACATCGTCATTTGGCTGCCTTATCTTCGACGCGCTTATTGCAATTTGGTTTCTGGCGGGCGCGCCATCGCTCGTTCGGCGTCCGCAAGCGCACGCGGCTGCTCTCGAATAAGTGCACCGGCTCCCGCTGCCGCGAGCGCCAGCACGGAAGACCCAGCCATTACCAGCCTGAACGCCGATACGAACGCCTCGTCGATGGCGCGTTGAGTCTCAGCCCGTTGCGCGTGTTCGATTGGAGCGTCAATCTCTGCTCCCGCCAATTTCGGCAATTCCCGATCGATAGCGGCCCGCGCGGTCGCCGACAGGTGAAGTTGATCGAGTGCCGGGTTCACGCGGGCGGTGAACACCCGCACCAGCGCAATCCCGAACACTGCGATGGCAATCAGCCCCGCCACACGGGCAACGGCATTGTTGACGCCCGACGCCACGCCCGCGTGCTGCGTTTCGACGGCCGTCATCGCGGTCGTCGTCAGCGGAGCAACCACAATCGCCATTCCCAATCCGAGCACCGCGATCGCGGGGAAGAACGTCGTCCAGTACGAACCGCCGATTGCTGGTCTCGCGTATAGCGCGAGCCCCACGGCCGCAACAATCGGTCCGATGGTCAACGGAAGCCGGCTGCCAATGCGGGCAACCAGACCGCCAGACCACCGCGACAGTGCAAACATCAGGATTGGCAACGGCAGAAAAGCGGCACCGGCGGCGGTCGCCGTGTAGTGCTGCACCTGGATCAGATTCAGCGGAACGAGCCACAACACGGTTCCGAGTGCCCCGTAGAGAAGCAGTGTGAGCACGTTCGCGAGGGTAAAGGTGCGCGACCGGAACAGCCCGAGCGGCAGCATCGGCGCTGCTACGCGACGTTCGACAATGACGAACGCGGTGAGTGCGACGATGCCGCCGCCGGTGGTCGCAAGAACGATCGATCGGCTTGCTTCCGGTCGCGGCCACTCGAGGAGACCGTAGACGATGCCACCGAGGCCAATTACCGCGAGCACCGCGCCGGTCCAATCGACCCGGCTACTGCGCGTGTCGTCGCGACTCTCGCTCATGCACCGCAGCGACAACGCAATCACGATGACCGCGAGCGGCACGTTGAGGAAGAAGATGGCGCGCCAGCTGACGTGCTCGATCAGCCAGCCGCCAACGACGGGACCTATCGCTGTCGTAATGGCACTGAAGCCGGACCAGGTGCCGATGGCACGACCGCGCTCCGCATCATCGAACGTTGCGCTGATGATCGCGAGGCTCCCCGGCACCAGGAACGCCGCACCGGCACCCTGGATGGCCCGCGCCGTGATGAGCGCGCGTGTGGATGTGGCGAGGCCGCAGGCGATCGATGCCAGCGTAAACAGGAGGACGCCCGCAATAAAGGTCCGCCTTCGGCCGAATTGATCGCCCATCGAGCCGCCGACCAGAATCAGGCTGCCGAGAAACAACGCGTATGCTTCGATAACCCATTGCAGGTCGGTGATGGTCGCCCGCAGGTCCGCTTGGAGCGCCGGCAGCGCCACGTTGACGACGGTTGCATCGATGAAGGTCAGGCTCGACCCGATGATCGTTGCCACGAGCGTCCATTGCCGCGCGGATGGCACGGGTAACTACGGCTGGAAACGCAAGCCGCCGACACGGCGCCGGGCGGTGCCGCAAAAAGTGTGTAACGTCACCCGGACCACGACGTCATAGGACAGACTGATCGTAGTTCACGATCACAACGGCGAACCTCATCCTGAGACGGCCATTGCCACAGGCCGCGTGCGGGAAGGAGACTAGCGCCAGCGACCACATGGATCAGGACAGACTGTTCCCCACATTAGGACCAGCGCAGATCGCGCGAATCGAGTCGCATGGCCGTCGCCGCTCGATCGCACGCGGCGATGTCCTGGTGGAGATCGGTGACAGAAGCCTTCCGTTCTTCGTCGTCCTCCGTGGGGAAGTACAGGCTCTGCGCCAATCCGAAGACGACGAAACTGTGATCGTGACGCTTCGCGCCGGCCAGTTTTCGGGCGAAGCGAGTGTGCTCACGGGCCGCCGGGCGATTGCCAGGTTGCGTGTGAGCGAATCAGGCGAAGTCATCGAGCTCAGTCGCGATCAGCTGCTCGGCCTCGTCCAGACCGATGCGGAGTTGAGCGACATCCTGATGAAGGCGTTCATTCTGCGGCGCAGCGAGCTGATCAATCAGCACTTCGGAGATGTGGTGTTGATCGGGTCGATGCACAACGCGGAAACCCTTCGCGTGAGGGAATTTCTCGCGCGCAACGGTCATCCGCATGTCTACATCGATCTGGATCGTCACACGGATGCCCAGGAGATGCTCGATCGCTTCCAGGTCTCGGAAGCGGACGTCCCGGTCCTGATTTGCCGCGGTCAGACAGCGCTGAAAAACCCGAGCAATCAGCAGATCGCGAACTGCCTCGGCTTCAATGATGCGATCGATCGCACACACCTGCGCGACATCGTCGTCGTGGGCGCTGGTCCCGCGGGTCTTGCCGCCGCGGTCTATGGCGCATCCGAAGGACTCGACGTCCTGGTGCTCGAAGTGAACGTCGCCGGCGGTCAAGCCGGTTCTAGCTCGCGCATCGAAAACTATCTCGGGTTTCCCACCGGCATCCCGGGCGAGGTGCTGACTGCCCGCGCTTATGCGCAGGCACAGAAGTTCGGTGCCGAGATAGCGGTCGCCAAAGGTGCGACGGCGGTCGCCTGCGCGGGGCAGCCGTATGCGGTCACGATGGACGACGGCGTACGGGTGCCTGCGCGGACGGTGATCATCGCGACGGGCGCGCAATACCGTAGACCCGCGCTCGAGAACCTCGCGCGGTTCGAAGGGTCGGGGATCTACTACGCCGCGACCGAGATGGAGCGTCAGGTGTGCGCCGACGAGGAGGTGGCTGTCGTTGGAGGCGGCAACTCCGCCGGTCAAGCGGCAGTGTTCCTCGCGGACAAGTGCCGCCGCGTCCATGTGCTTGTTCGCGGCAGCGGATTGGCCGAGTCGATGTCGCGATATCTCATTCGACGCATCGAAGACAACCCTCTCATCGAGCTGCGGACGCACACCGAAATCGTGGCGCTCGAAGGAAACGGCCGGCTCGAGCGCATCAGGTGGCGCCACGACGGCGCCGATGAGAGCAGGAACATCCGCCACGTGTTCATGATGACCGGCGCCGTACCCAATACGGCATGGCTGAGCGGCTGTGTGGTGCTCGATGACAAAGGGTTCATCAAGACCGGCCCCGCTCTGTCGGCCGACGATCTGGCGGCGGCGAACTGGCCGCTGTCACGGCCGCCCTTCCTGCTCGAAACGAGCCGGCCGGGTGTATTTGCGGTAGGCGATGTGCGCGGCGGCAACATCAAGCGTGTCGCCTCGGCCGTTGGCGAAGGGTCGATTGCGGTCGCGTTCGTGCATCAGGTGCTGCAGAGCCATTAACAACCGGAGGCAACATGGCGAAGAGAACGACTGACGCTGACGCGCTCGCGAGCACGGCCATAGCGGCATACCGGCGCAATCGGGAGCGGTCGCAAGCGCTGTTTGATCTCGTCACCGAGGATGCGTATTACAGCAGGCCGATCAATCTCCGTCAGCCGCTGGTGTTCTACGAAGGCCATCTGCCTGCGTTCAGTTTCAACACGCTGATCAAGCGCGCACTCGGACGCCCCGGTATCGATGCACGCCTCGAACAGTTGTTCGCGCGCGGCATCGATCCGGCGGAGGAGTCCTACTCACCGGACGCCGCAGCCGTGTGGCCGAGTCGCTCTGTCGTCCAGGCGTTCGCGGCGGAAGCCGACCAGCAGGTGTTGCACGCGCTGGCACACGAGGACCTCGATCGTCCCGGCGATCCGCTACTCGGACGCGCAGAAGCGGTGTTCACGATCCTGGAGCATGAGGCGATGCATCAGGAAACGCTGCTCTACATGTGGCACCGCTTGCCGCACGAGCAAAAACATCGTCCGCACGGATATGCCCCGGTCACGCAGGGCGCGATGCCGCGAACCGAATGGGTTGGTGTGCCGGCCGGTCGTGCAACTCTCGGAGTCGATCACGGCGCGATCCCATTTGGGTGGGACAACGAACATCCGGCGTTTGCGGTCGATGTATCGCCGTTTTCGATCGAGACGCAGAACGTCACCAATGCGCGGTATCAAGAGTTCGTCAACGCGGGTGGCTATCGTGATCCACAGTGGTGGCAACCGGAGGATTGGGCGTGGGTACAGCGCGCTGAGCTGACGCATCCGCTGTTCTGGTCACAGATGGACGGACAGTGGTGGTGGCGCGGGATGTTCGACTGGATTCCGCTTCCTGCCTCCTGGCCCGTGTACGTCAGTCAGGCCGAGGCATCGGCATTCGCACGCTGGGTCGGCGCACGCCTGTCGAGCGAAGCCGAATTCCACAGAGCGGC
>Ga0207659_10000454_pt1 | contig 24658 bp, 16 predicted proteins | sample KBSM43metaG_FD_184330 | JGI IMG/M metagenome (GOLD analysis project Ga0207659, IMG submission 184330) | Miscanthus rhizosphere microbial communities from Kellogg Biological Station, Michigan, USA - KBS M4-3 metaG (SPAdes) (version 2) | ecosystem: Host-associated > Plants > Roots > Rhizosphere >...
AGGCATCGCTCATCCGCTCGTCAACCTCGACGAGCTGGCCGCCCACGCCGCGCCGTACTACAACGTCTTCGCGCGCGGCGGCGAAGGCCACATGGAGGTCGCCAAGAACATCTATTACACGGTCAATAAGAAGGCCCACATGGTTCTGAGCCTGAAGCCGTTCGGCTGCATGCCTTCGTCGCAATCGGATGGTGTGCAGTCCGCGGTGATGAATCACTTCAAGGACATGATCTTCCTGCCGATCGAAACCTCGGGCGAGGGCGAGATCAACGCACACAGCCGCGTGCAGATGGCGCTCGGCGAGGCGAAAGCCAAAGCACGTCTCGAATTCCAGCAGGCACTCGAGTCGACCGGCAAGTCGCTCGATGACATTCGCCGCTACGTCGACGCGCATCCGGTTCTGCGCAGGCCCTTCTATCACGTGCCACACCGCCACGGCATGACGGGAACAGCCGCACAGTTTGTCCTGCACGTCAGCGATCTGATGGATCGTCGTGCGCGTTTTTCGCGGTCGCCCGCGGCAGCGTAGGAGCAGGGCTATGAGCGCGCCGAATTACCTGATTGGCCTCGACGTCGGTTCGACGACCGTCAAGGCCGTAGCGGTCGACGATGCCACCGATCAAATCGTGTGGTCGGACTACCAGCGACACGAAACGAAACAGCCGGAAAAGACGCTCGAATTTCTCGAGCGCATGGAAACGGATCTGTCGCTGCAGCGTGACAACTGCCGCATCTTCATGACCGGATCCGGCGGCGGTGCCCTCGCGGCGCTCGTCGGCGGGAAGTTCGTGCAGGAAGTGACCGCGGTTTCGCTCGCCGTCGAGAAGCTTCACCCCGAAGTGAACTCGGTCGTCGAGCTCGGCGGTCAGGACGCGAAGATCATCGTCTTCAAGGAGGATCCCGAGAGCGGACGCAAGAAGAAGATTCCGTCGATGAACGACAAGTGCGCCGGCGGTACCGGCGCGGTCATCGACAAGATCAACGCCAAGCTGCGGATCCCGGTCGACGAACTGGGCGACCTGGGGTATCTCGGCATCAAGCTCCATAAGGTCGCCGGCAAATGCGGCGTGTTCGCCGAGACCGATATCAACGGCCTCCAGAAAGAAGGCACGCCGCCAGACGAGCTGATGGCGTCGCTCTTCGACGCGATCGTGCTGCAGAACCTCACGGTGCTCACGCGCGGCCACACGCTGCGTCCGCACGTGCTGTTGCTCGGCGGCCCGAACACCTTCATTCGCGGCATGCGTGAGGCGTGGCAGCACAGCATTCCGAAGACGTGGAAGGAACGCGGCGTCGACATTCCGAACGGGGTGGCACCCGAGTCGCTCATCAAGGTGCCTGCCAACGCGCAGTACTTCGCCGCCATTGGAGCAGTGCAGTTCGGACGCGACGAGGAGAGCCACGTCGGACGCTACGAGGGAACAGCGGCGCTCGCGCATTACATCACCGCGGGACGCGAGGCGGAGAAAGCCGCGTCAGGAGGACGCGGTCTCAGTGCCTCTGACGAGGAGCTGCGCACGTTCCGCGACGCGTACACCCCGAAACAGTTCACACCGTCAACGTTCCGGCGCGGTGAGGTCGTTCGCGGGTTCGTTGGCGTGGACGGCGGATCGACGTCAACAAAGGCGGTCCTGCTGTCGACGGACGGCGACGTGCTCTGCAAGGTCTATCAGCTGTCAAAGGGCAATCCGATCCAGGACACCATCGACATGTTCGACGGCCTGCGAGCGCAGGTCGAGGATTGCGGCGCGACGCTCGAGGTGCTGGGCGTCGGCACGACCGGCTATGCGAAGGACATCCTCAAGGACGTCCTGCAGGCTGACGCCGCGCTGGTCGAGACCGTTGCCCACACCGAGTCTGCGGTCCGCTTCTACACAGATCCCCATGTCATCGTCGACGTCGGCGGTCAGGACATCAAGCTGATCGTGCTGAAGGACGGCCGCGTCAAGGATTTCAAACTGAACACACAGTGTTCAGCGGGCAACGGCTACTTCCTCCAGTCCACCGCCGAGGGATTCGGCATCGGCGTTCGCGATTTCGCGGACAAGGCGTTCGCGGCCCAGTCGATGCCGATCTTCGGGTACGGCTGCGCGGTGTTCATGCAGTCCGACATCGTCAACTTTCAGCGTCAGGGGTGGGCTCCCGAGGAAATCCTCGCGGGGCTCGCGGCAGTGCTGCCGAAGAACATCTTCCTCTACGTCGCGAGCATTCCGAACCTTGCGAAGCTCGGGACGCGGTTCATCCTGCAGGGCGGCACGCAGCACAATCTCGCGGCCGTGAAGGCGGAGGTCGATTTCATTCGGTCGAACTTCCGCGGCGCGGACAGCGAGCCCGAGATCATCGTCCACGAGCACTGCGGCGAGTCGGGCGCCATCGGGGCGGGCGTGGAAGCAATGCGGCTGTACAACCGCGGCCACCGCACCACGTTCATCGGTCTCGATGCGGTTCGGAAAATCAGCTATCGCACGACCCGCAACGAAGCAACGCGCTGCAACTTCTGCAAGAACAACTGCCTCCGGACATTCATCGACATCAAGCTGCCCGAACCCGCCAGCACCGAACCGTACCAGACCGAGGTCGGCGCCGTGCCGGAAATCGGCGCCGCGGCGCGCGAGGTGCGCAGCGTCCGGATGGAGAAGCCGCAGGTCGCGCCGCTGAAGTTCATCTCGAAGGTCGCAAAGGCAGACGATGAGCGGCGGTTGATCATCGCGACCTGCGAGAAAGGGAGCGTCGAAGACGTCGATGCGATGCGGGGAATCAAGTCGGGCATCGACGAGATCAAGAAGGCCAATCCGAACTTCGTGGAGATCGCGTCGAAGGACGCGTTCAGGCCGCGCGGGGTTGAAAGTGTGGCGGACCTGCCGCTCAAGCGGCAGTGGACACGGACAGCGCGCGAACGGACAGCGCTGATGGAGCGGCGGAAGGCGCTGCGGATCGGTATTCCGCGCGTGCTGAACATGTACACCTACGCGCCGTTCTTCAGCGCGTACTTCGAAAGCCTCGGCGTGCTCGGCGGCAACGTCGTTTACTCCGACTACACGAGCGGCGATCTGTATCGCGAAGGCGCCGGCCGTGGCGCCATCGATCCGTGCTTCCCCGCCAAGATTGGCGTGGCGCACGTCCACAACCTCCTGCTCGTCAAACACGCGAAGAAGAAGCTCGATTACATCTTCTTCCCGATGGTCGATGTGCTGCATACCTCGCTGAAGCACTTGCAGGGCTCGAACGCGTGTCCGACGGTCACGGTCACGCCGGAGACGGCGAAAGCGGCCTTCACCAAGGAAGGGGACGTCTTTGCGCAACAGGGCGTCCGCTACCTCTGTCCGATGATCAACTTCGCCGACCGGCCGCTGCTCTGCAAACAGCTGTTCGAGGCGTGGGAGCCGTGCCTCGGTTTATCCAGGGAAGAAAACGAGCGCGCGGTGGAGGTGGCGTTCCGCGAGCTCCTCGCCTACGAGGCAGATATCCAGCGCCGCGCGCGCGAGGTACTCGATCAACTGGAACGCGAGAAGCGCGTCGGCATCGTGGTGCTCGCACGGCCATACCATCACGATCCCGGGCTGAACCACGAAATCCTCGAGGAGTTCCAGAAGCTCGGATATCCGGTGTTCTCCCAGAACACGCTGCCGATGGATGCCGATCTGCTCGAGCGCCTGTTCGGCGACGAGGTCCGATCCGGCGCCATCCGGGATCCGCTCGAAATCCAAGACGTGTGGAAGAACAGCTACTCCGCGAACACGAACCAGAAGGTCTGGGCGGCGAAGTTCACCGCGCGGCATCCGAACCTCGTCGCCCTCGAGCTTTCGAGCTTCAAATGCGGCCACGATGCGCCGATCTACTCCGTCGTCGAAGGCATCATCGAGAAGTCAGGTACCCCGTACTTCTCGTTCAAAGACATCGACGAAAACAAGCCGAGCGGGTCGATCAGGATCCGGGTGGAAACGATCCATTACTTCCTGAAGCGATATGTCGAGGACATGCAGAAGCGGCCCGTCTCCGCGGGCGACATCGACCAGCAACTCGCTGAATACGAGCAGAAGCTTCGTGAAGAGCTGGTGCGGGAGGCGGAGCTCGCGGCACTTGCCGAGCGTCATCACGAGCTCGCCGAGGAGATGAAGATGTCGCGAAAACTTCTCCCGATCGTCAACGCGGGCGGAACGGACGTCCCGCATTTAGGGGCATAGCGTGGATACACAGGAAGCGCAGCGCATCGTGGCTGCGTACCTCAAGGTCGTCGAGGCGCACGCGGAAGCCAACATTTATCCGTGCGCCATCGACGATCTGCCGCAATCAAAGGAACGGATACGGACTGCGTTCAGAACCTGCGTCACGGCGCTCGATTCGATCGGCGAGTTGACGTCGGAGCTTCGCAATTACCTGGAAATCGCCTACGTCTCGCTTGCCGATTACGTCAGCGCTGAATGCATGACGCTGCTGCGCGAATACGGACTCGCGGGCGAGCAACTGGCCGCCGACTCGCGGCTGGCGCGGGAGAAAATCGGAACCGAAGCGTGGCGGCGCCTGTCGGAGCAGAGCCGTCTGGCCGGTGAGCTCGCGCGCGGAATCAGCAACGAAGCTGACGCCTTGCTGGCGGAGTTTCGCTCCTGGCAGCAGGACGGTGCGGTAGTGTCATGAGCGCGAGCGCGCACGGCGCACAGCAACGGCAGCGTCATAGGAAGGGATAAAGCGATGTCGACGTATATTCCCCTTGCCCTGCATGAGACCGATCTGACAGGAGGCACTCGGGTCCCGTTCACACCGTCGAATGGCGGCGAGAAGTTTCCCGAGCCGGTGTTTCCGCGCCACCCAGAGCTGTTGACCGACACGGCGCTGCCGGGTGACGGCGAGCGCCACTGGACCCCGGCGCAGATCTGGCACACGGTCCACGGCTGGGCGATTCCGTACTTCAAGTCTCGCCTGTTGCCAGGCGATCTCCATCCGATCGTCGCGTACCTGTTCACGGAGTACAAGTGCAACCTCGATTGCCACTACTGCTACTCGTATGACAACCGGGTGAAGGGGATCAGCGAGGAAGTGGCCAGAGCGGCTATCGACTGGCTGCACTCGGGCACGTGTCGCGTCCTGGCGCTGATGGGCGGCGAAGTGATGCTGCGGCCCAAACTGGTTCACAAAATCGTCTACTACGCCCGCAAGAAAGGATTCTTCATCTACATCCCGACCAACGGCCGTCTGCTCACGCCGGAATGGATCGACAAATTGGGCGACGCGGGCGTCTCGACCTTCAACCTCGCCGTGGATGCCGTCGATGAGAAGCCGGGTCTACCGAAAGCGCTCAACCCGATCTGCAAACAGTTCGAGCACCTCGTGAAGATGCAGTACCGCTACGGCTACACCGTGTTCTTCAATATCAACATCTGCCGCAACAATCTCGACGACGTGAAAGAGCTCACCGAGATCGCGCACGAGTACAAGATTTCGACCGACTATCACATCAACGAAATGCCGCTCATCGAGCAGCCGCACTTCAAGCACCTCAACGACAACCCGACCTACATCAGGCCGGAGGATCGGCCACAAGTGGCGGCCGTGCTCGACTGGCTGATCGAGAAGCAGAAAACCGGCTACGGCATGACGAACTCCACGCAGCGCCTGCGCGAGATGAAAGACTTCATGCATGAGGACCTCGAGCCATGGAACTGCCGCGCCGGGCAAAACACCCTCATCATCCGCGTGGACGGGACACTGGCGCCCTGCTTCCCCATGTACTCGGCGACGCACGACTGGGGCGTCGTCGCCTCACCCAAATTCGACCGGGGGCAGCTCAATGAGATGAAGAGCGAGTGTCAGAAGCATTGCTTCTCGACGCTCAACCACATCGTCGGCTGGTGCTATAACGATCGACGGGTGATCTCTTTCATCCTGAAGCAGGCGAAGCACGGCTTCCAGGGCATCCGCGGTCAGGTCGGAGAGGATTTCTAAGGGAGCCTCGGGTTATGGTGTGTCGGTATGACTCACCAGACACGGCTCGCAATTCTCGTCGCCGGTGGGCCGGCGCCGGGCATCAATAGCGTCATCTCCGCGGCCACCATTCGCAGTCAGCTCGAAGGCGTCGCGGTCGTCGGCATTCGCGACGGCTTCGAGTGGATCATGCGCGGCGACATCGACCACACGACGGCACTTACTATCGAATCAGTAAGCCGCATTCATTTTCGCGGCGGATCGCATATCGGCATTTCGCGGGCGAACCCTACCGCCAGTCTCGACCACCTGGAACAGTCGATCGTGTCGCTGCTGCGAATGAATGTGGACATGTTGATCACCATCGGCGGTGACGACACGGCGTTCTCGGCGATGAAGCTCGAGGAACACGGCCGTGGGCGCATCCGCGTCGTCCACGTACCGAAAACGATCGACAACGATCTCGACCTGCCGCCCAATGTGGACACTTTCGGATTTCACACAGCGCGCCATTACGGCGTCGAAATCGTCAAAAACCTGATGGTCGACGCGAAAACGACCTCGCGGTGGTATTTCGTGATCGCGATGGGGCGGAAAGCGGGACACCTCGCGCTCGGCATCGGCAAAGCGGCCGGCGCGACGCTGACGCTGATCCCCGAGGAATTCGCGCCGCACCGCATTCGCCTCAAGACGGTCGTCGACACCTTGGTCGGAGCGATCATCAAACGTCTGAGCTACGGTCGGCGCGACGGCGTCGCAGTCATCGCGGAGGGTCTTGTCCTCGGAATCGACCCGGCCGACCTCGAGCGGCTCGAGGACGTCGAACGCGACTCCCACGGGCACATCCGCATCGCCGAAGTGAACATCGGCGAAATCCTGAAGAGCGAGGTTCAGAAGCGACTGGCCGCGTTCGGCCTGAAAACGACGATTGCGGCGAAGAACATCGGGTACGAACTGCGATGCGCCGACCCGATCCCCGCCGACATGGAGTACACGCGCGATCTCGGCTACTGCGCCGCGAAATACCTGCTGTCGGGTGGGAGCGCGGTGATGATTTCCATGCAGGGCGGCAATTTTGTTCCGATTCCGTTCGCCGATGTCATCGATGCGGACATCGGCCGGACGCGCGTCCGGATGGTCGACATTCACTCAACGCGTTACGGCATCGCGCGCCGCTACATGATCCGGCTGCGGCGCGATGACTTCGATGACCCGCACGAGCTCGCAAAGATGGCGGCCACCGCCGGCATCTCCCTGCAGGACTTCCGCAGCGAGTTCGGCTATCTGATCGAGACAGAACCGCCGTCGCTCATCATCGATCCGCGCACGCACACGCTGGTCGAAGCTCCGCCCCGGTAAACCTGTTACACGCGCTCCGCGTCGAGCGTGGGAACGAGTTCGGCACCCGCCGCTGATATTTCGTCGAGCGCACGCTGTGCATCTCCTGGACGGACGTCGATTCCCGCAATCGCGTCCGGCAAAACGCGGACTTCCAGACCGGCCCGAAGGGCGTCCAGGGCAGACTGCCTCACACAGTAATCAGTCGCGATCCCGGCGACGTACACGCGCGTGATGTGCCGATCGCGCAAATCGTCGAGCAGCGTTTTTCCCTCAGACGTGTGGCCCTCGAACGCCGAGTAGCCGTGGCGTTCCGGATCGTCGCCTTTGTTGACGATGATGGCGTCCGGCGGCAGCTTCAGCGCGGGATGAAACTGGGCGCCCGCGGTCCCCTGCACGCAGTGCGGCGGCCAGTTGCCACCGTATTCCTTGAAGTGGGTCGTCCTCACCGGATGCCAGTCGCGTGTGGCGTAGACGGGCATCCCGCGAGTGCTCGCCGCGGCAACGTGGCGATTCACTGCCGGAATGATCTCGACGCCTCCTGGAGCGGCGAGCGCGCCACCGGCGCAGAAATCCTTTTGGATGTCAACGACGAGCAGCGCCGCCCGAGGCTCGTCCGTCATTGCGCTGATCTCAGAAACCATCGATCGAGCATAACGTGTCGCGTGAACGCACGCGAACGCAGCAGCGTGCGGCCGAGCGCTTTCACCATCGGAGCCAGCGGTTTCGCCGTCGGCGCGGAAGGTCGATGCGCCGCGTGCATCGCGTGCTCGTATGGCTGCAGGGCGTCGCGCGTGAAACGTCCGTCCGCCGCCATCAGCGTGCGCGCGGCCAACAATCCGGACTCAACCGCCGGACGAATGCCTTCACCGCTTTCCGGATAGGCAAGCCCGGCAGCATCGCCGACGATGAGCACGCCGCGTGCGACCAGGGGCCGCACGCCGGCGCCCCGCGCGTGATACGCGTGACCGCGCCACGTAATTTCTGACGACCTGCCCACACGTCCGGTGGCGCTGAGAAACCGCGCGAAGTCACGCAGATGATCCGCGAACCCCTCATGCGGACGCCTGCCGATACCGACGTTCAGATAATTTCCCTTTCTGACGCACCAGGCGTAGCCCTCGAGGTCGCGACAGAAGAACAGCTCCGGCGTCCGCTGATCGACCGATGAACCCTCTCCGTTGAGGCGAAACTCCGCTTCCTTGGCGATCACGGGGTCCAGTTGGTCGCGCTCACCCTGGAGTTGTCGCGCGACGGGACAGAAGTGGCCACCCGCGCCAATGACAACGGGCGATTCGATTTCGTCATTGACGATCCACCTGTCGCGCTCGTGCCTGAGCGTGGCCAGCGGACGATTGTCGAGCACGCAGACCTCCGCCCGGCGTAGTAGAAAGTTGTCGAATTCGCATCGCCGGATCGCGTAGCTGACGACGCGCGCATACGTCGTCTCAACGGCGGACTGACCGAGTACGCTCGTCCTGAAGCCGGTGATCTCCTGGAGCACTAGACCGGTCGAACGATACTCGGCTGGATCAAGATCGAGGGCGCGGAACACGCCTGGCGTCACCCAGCCACCGCACACCTTATCGCGGGGGAAACGAGCACGATCCAAAACGACGACATTCCAGCCCGCGAGTCGAAGCGCACGCGCACAGCTCGAGCCAGCGGGTCCGCCGCCGACGATGAGCGCGTCACAACTTCGCATCATCCGTGGTGGGTTGCTTCAACCGGTTCGTGGGGGCCGGCTTCAACCGACCCTCTGACTCTCCGCATACATCTCCGATCGCGTCCAATACGGAGGCGGCGTCTCGAGCGGCACGAAGACGATCTGGAACAGCTGCATCCAGCCGGTGGAAAAGGCGGCCTGCGAGCCGGCGAGGTACAGGCTCCCACGCCCGTTCAAAATTCGCTCCGTACTGCGCGCGCACCTGTTCTTCGGCATTCTTGAAGCGCGCGCGCCAGTGCGCGATCGTCCGCGCGTAGTGCAGCCGCAGGTTTTCGACATCGACGATCGACATTCGGGCGGGCGCGAGAACATCCGTCGCCACCTCAGACAGCGTGGGCGGATATGCACCTGGAAAAATCCGCCTCTGCGTCCAGGCGTTCAGCGGACGCGGCGCATCGCGGCTGATGAAATGCAGAAGCCCGCGGCCACCGTCCCGGCGAACCACGCGGCGAAGAACCTCCGAGAGCGACTCGTAGTGGTGCCGCCCGACGTGTTCCAGCATGCCGACCGAGACAAATGCGTCGTACTCGCCGCGTACGTTGCGATAGTCGTCGTCAATGAACTCAACGCGATCCGTGATTCCTTCACGTCGGGCGCGGTCTTTCGCGTAGGCCAGCTGCTCGCGCGACACATTGAACGCCTTGACGTGGACGCCGTAGTGGTGCGCCATATGCAGCGCGAGCGTCCCCCAGCCACACCCGGCTTCGACGACGGAGTCCCCCGGCTGCAGACGAACCTTGCGGCACACGAGATCGAACTTTGCGTGCTGCGCGGCCTCCAGCGTCATCTGCGGGTGTTCGAAGTACGCGCACGTGTACACGAGATCCTCGTCCAGCCATTGCTGGTAGAACTCGTTGCCCAGATCGTAGTGATGGTGGACATTGCGCCGAGCGCTGGTCAGCGAGTTGGGACGTTCGAGTGCGCCACGGACGCGCTCGCGCCATGTTGGGGGCCCAAGCGTGGCGCGGGTCAACGCTTCCACGACTGTGCCGAGGTCGCCGCGAATTTCGACGCGGCCGGCGGTGTATGCGTCGCCGAAGGAGAGGTCGGGATCGACGATCAATCCGATCAGCGTCGCGCGATCATGTACCACCACGCTGCCGATTGGGGCGGCGTCGCGCGCATACGGTGAGCTGCCGTCCCACAGCTCGAGCCGAACGGCCGCCGCTTCAATAGCTCGCTGCAGGCGAACGGCGAGCCATCGATCGAATATTCGGGCTGGTGGCTGAATGGTGGCGGTGTAGGCGTCAACAACGTGCGATCGCTGCATAGGCACGTGGCGGGAGCTGACCGTAAGGTCCGCTACGAAAATACTGGATCAATCGAACCGTTGGGTCCATGCCCATAACGGGCGCCCGAGCAACCACCTCGTCCGTTGGTGGGCGGCCATGTTGCATCACTCCCGCCAGATGCCCGGAGACGTAATTCGCCCGGAAGTCGTGATGATTACGGGCGCCTCGGCTGGCGTCGGCCGCGCGGTTGCACAAGCGTTCGGGAGCCGCGGCGCCTCAGTGGGTCTATTCGCGCGCGGACGGGCTGGCCTTGAAGCGGCCGCTCGCGATGTCGCCGCGGCCGGGGGACGGGCGCTGATTCTCAAGGGAGATGTCGCAGATTCCGATCGCGTCGAGGAAGCGGCCGCGGCGCTCGAGCAAACCTTCGGCCCCATCGATATCTGGATCAACAACGCAATGGCGAGCGTGTTCTCGCCGGTGGTCGAAATGGAGCCGGCCGAATACAAACGGGTGACAGACGTCACCTATCTCGGCATGGTCCACGGAACGCTTTCAGCGCTGCGGCGCATGAAGCCGCGCAATCGCGGCGTCATCATTCAGGTTGGATCCGCGCTGGCGTATCGAGGCATCCCGCTGCAGTCGGCATACTGCGCCGCCAAACATGCGATGGAAGGTTTCTGCGACTCGCTTCGTGCGGAACTGCTGCACGATGACAGCGGCATTCAGGTGACGATGGTTCATCTGCCGGCGGTGAATACGCCGCAATTCGACTGGGTGAAGAGCCGGCTTTCTCGACGTGCCAAACCTGTCCCACCGATCTTTCAACCTGAAGTCGCCGCCGACGCTATCGTGTGGGCCGCAGATCATCCGCGTCGTGATTACTTCGTCGGCTTTCCGACGGTCGAGGCGATTGTCGGTGATCGCGTCGCCCCCGGCCTGGCGGATCGCTACCTCGCGCGCCACGGGTACGATGCGCAGCAAACGTCGGATCCGGAAGATCCGCAGCGCCCGCACAACCTGTGGTCGCCCGTAGATGATGCGCGTGACTTCGGTGCGCACGGGCGATTTGACCGATCGGCGCGCTCGTCCAGCCTGGAAATGGTGATCTCGAAGCATCATCGCGCCTTCGCGGCGCTCGGCGTCGCCCTCGCCGCCGCGACGCTCGTGTATTTCCGCCGCGCCGCCTGATCGACGCTACAGCTCGAAACCGTCGCGCAGAGGATCCTCCTCGTCGAGGAAGAACGTATGTTCGCCGGTCACCGAAGCAGTGGCCTCTATTTCCGTGATGATTGCGGCATACTCACCGACTTGCGTGCGTCCGGTGACGCGCCCGCGGTGCAGCGTTCCGATGATGCTTTCGTGCACGAACGGGTGATCGTCGAGCAGCAAGCCCATCGCATCGAGCACCGACATCACCGCGGAGGTGCCCGCGGCACACGGCGATCGATCGACGGCGCCATTGGCGAACACGGTGACGTTCCGCAGATGCGCCTCGGGATCCTGCGGCGGACCCGTGAAGATCACACCCGCGACGCCACCGAGCGTTTCGTCCGCGGGGTGTGACACCGTAATCGCCGAATTGACCGCGGTCCGAATGTCGACACCGAGCCGCCGCAGCTCGGGCATTCGTGATCCATTCAAAGGAATTCCGATGGCCTCCGTATCGACGATGGCGTAGAAGACTCCGCCGAATGCGATGTCGACCCGCAGCTCGCGCGAGCCAAGGCGCACGCTCTGACCACCGCTCCACACAAACGACGGCACGTTGGTGAACATCACCGAATCAACCGTGTAGCGGTCGCCGCGCGTCTGCAGGCGCGGACGCACGTGCACGGTTCCGGCGACCGTATCGAACGCGACCGCGACCTCCTGCCGTCCGATGTCAGGCGAAACGACCGGCAGGAGATTCCGCTCGAGCGCAATGGTGGCCGCCGCAATCGCGCCGTGACCAGACATCGCGGGATACCCTTCGTTGTGAAAGAAGATGACGCCTGCATCGGATCCCGGCGACACGGGCTCGGTGAACATCGCGCCGCACATGTCGCGGTGTCCCCGCGGCTCGAGCACGAGCGCACGCCGGAGGTCGTCGGCGTGTCGTTCCATCCAATCGCGCTTCTGCGCCATCGTTTTTCCTGATGGCCGTGGCATACCTTCGACAATGAGCCGCAGCGGCTCGCCGGCCACGTGCGCATCGATGGTTTTCAGGGACTGACGCATGCGCCTCCTTCGGTCTAGAAAGGCTGTGATGCTCTGCGTAAAGGACAATAATCCGACCGATGTAGATGCCGCTGGGCAGTCGATCGGCCCGCCTTCCTGATAAATAACGCCAATTTTCGTGGCGTGTCGTTTGCACTTAAGTTTTCGCCTGCTTTTTTACCGGGCGGATTGATGGTTCGGTTCATCGGGCTCGCGCTTTCCGTTCTCATCTTCCTAGCACCATTGACTGCCGGCGCCCAGGGGCGCGGCCGCGCGCAGCGCTTCGACGCCACTCCGCCGGCCGGACGCGTCAACGAGGAGCCGGCGTTTGCGCGCGGCTATGCCGACGGGTTCAGGCATGCGCAGGAGGACCGACGGGATCGCCGCCGCTACGAGCCGGTCGGCCACAGCGACTACCGCGACGCCGATCAGGGGTTTTCGCGCAGCTACGGCGCGCGCGAGGCGTACAGGAACAACTATCGCGCTGGGTTCCGTGCCGGCTATGACGCGGGGTATCGCGACGACACTGGCAAACGCCGGTAACGTCGATCGGATCAGGACTTCGAAGATCCCTGGCGGGACGTGCTCGCGACCGCAGCGTGCCCGACGAGAACCCAGAGACGCCCGGGCGTCCTTTGGCGCTCGAGCAGCCGTTCGATACGGACATTGAATTCTTCCGCCACGGCAATTCGATCAACCCCGCGGAGCCTCGGCGCGAGCCGCTCGAAGTCCGCCATCGGCATCACGCAAACGGCACCGGGATGCGTCGACAAGAACATGACCGTCTGGTCGTCGCCATCGAGCGCCACGACGTGATGCCGCGAGTAGTAGATCAGGCTCGAAAGACCGTACCGTCCCAGCAAACCGATCGGCGCATCGCGCTGGGAAAACTGCGTGGCTTCCCGCGCGAGCAGCGGCATCGGCTTGAGCGGTTCGATGATGCGCGGCACCACGAAGACGCCAATCAGCGCGAATACTGTCGCGAGCATGCCGGTGAGCGCATACACCGCCGGCATGAGCGTGCGCTTCCGTATCGAGGCGGCCATCGCCGCTGCGCCTACGGCGAAGACACTCGGCACGAGCCACTTCACTATGGTGCTGCCGGGGGCCAGGACGTCGAGGAAGAATGCCGTTGCGGCGGCCGCGAGGACTGACGCGACCGCAACGATGGCCATCGGCACGCCCCACCAGCGGGCATCGTCATGCGTGTCCGCGAGACGATCGACGAACAGGCCGATCAGAAGCGCCGCCGCTGGATACGCGGGAAGCACATAGTGCGGCACTTTCGATCGCGACACGGAAAAGACAAGGAACACGGAAATGAACCACGCAGCCGCGAACATCGCCGCCTGTCGAGCCTCACGGTCGAGTGACGACCACCGCCATGCGATCCATCCGATGCTTGCGACGAACAACGCAGACCACGGCGCTGCGTCTCCAGGCCATATTTTGAAGTAGTAGAAGAACCCGCGAGCCGGCGCACCGAACGACTCCTCCGACAGCATCCGCTCCACGATTTCATGGCCCAGCGCAAAATCCGTAAACGCACGTCCATGCTGAACGGCCATCACGGCATACCAGGGCAGCACAATCGCGAGTGCGAGCGTCATCCCGATGAGAGGTCGTGTACGCGCGAACACAGACCAGTTGCGACTGAACGCGGCATACGTCACCCAAATCACGACGGACAGCAGACCTACCGGACCCTTTGTCAGCACGCCGAAGCCGATACACACCCAGGCAAAGAACGCCCACGGCGCTGATGCGCGACTGGCAGGAGGTCCGGCTGAAACCGGACCCCACCGACGATCACCGCCGGAGAAGGGCTGCACCGCGCGGATGAAGCCGTAGAGCGCGGCGATCACGAAAAACATGACCGGAACATCGGTGAGGCCAATTCGCGCGAACGTGACAAACCGGAACATCGTCGCCATCACAAGCGCGGCCACGAACGCGGCTCGTCGGGAGGCGATCTCCACAACGAGCAGATAGAGGATGAGGACGATGCCGACGCCGGCGGTTGCGGAAGGCAAACGGGCGGAAAACTCGTTGTCGCCGAACGCAGTAAACGCCGCAGCCTGCGTCCAGTAGAACAGGATTGGCTTCTCGAACCGTGGAACGCCATTCAAGTACGGGGTCACGAAGTCGCCGCGCGCGAACATCTGCCGCGTTGCTTCCGCGAATCGGGGCTCGTCAGGTTCCCAGAACGTTCCGTTTCCGAGTCCCGCAAGGATGGCGAGGCTTGCGACAATGACGAGGACGACGAGATCGTTGGTACGAGGCGTCGGAGCGGTCGGCACGGGGCTTTTACATTACGCGCGTACTCCGGGATCTCGTACGTACGATCTAGGCACGATGTCGCGGCTACGCGAGCGCAACTGGGGTGATGGCAGATGGGGGTTCGACGTGAGTGACCGGCGATGGCGCCCACCTTGTCGGTCATTCCTACGGTGGCCTCGGCGTCCTGTTCGCCGCCGCTCGCCGCCCGGCTGCGACACTTTCGTTGACGCTGCTGGAACCTGCGACATTCGCACTTGGTCAGGCTGATTCGGCGGCGCGATCACTGGTGGCCGACCAGTTCGCGGGACCGCCGCTCAATGATGCGTTGCTGGCTCTGTGGCGCAACGCCAGTCGCACCGCAGATGCAATCACCTGATAGCGCGCCGACATACCGCGCTGATAGGTTGCCGTGAACCCGGTTATTAAACCTTAAGTCTGCTTCGCGTCAGATGATCCTTGCGCGTTCACGCATATCGCGTTACTTTGCTGGGAATCGGCCGTGGCACGTAGGTTGCCCACCGTGCCGTGGCGACGTATGGGTTTCCTCGACAACATCGGGCAGCGCCCCCCCGAATCGCGCCCGACAGCTCCCCGACCGTACGTCGCTGAGAATGTGATCCAAGGCGACGCCGCGGCACCCGTGCGGACAGCACCGGCGGCCCGCGACTCATCGCAGCCCAATCGGATACACCCCCTGGTCATCTGGAGCGCCGTCCTCATCGTCGTCGCCGCCATCGCTGCGGGCGCGTGGCTCGGCCTGCGACGTTCCGCGATGTTTTCGCCGGCTATTGAGCCAAAGGCGGCAGCGGACGCATCGCCCGAAACGGCGCAACCTGTCCCGCAGCCAACGGCGAAGCGAAGCTCAGCACGATCGCAGCCTGTCGATCGCCGCGCTTCGAAAAGTAAGACTGCGATCGCCGCACCTGAGACGTCCCGCGAAACTTCGAGCGAAGCGGACGTGCCTGTCACCGCGCCGGTCAGTCAGGCTGCGAATCTGACCGAAACGCCCACAACTGAAGTCGAAACCGCTTCCGATCCGATCGTGGCCGCCTCGATTCCGGCGTTGCCCGAAGATGACTACCTCTATTCGAACGAAGGCGGCGGGGTCGTCGCGCCGAGGCTCACATCGCTCGGCTTTGTCCGTCGGCTCGTCAGCGGGTTACGGGTGCGAACGAGCACGATCGAGCTGGTTGTCTCGAAGGACGGCACGGTCGAACGCGCGAAGATCTTTTCGACGCCAGCTCACTGGGAAGACGCGCTCTTGCTGAGTCGAGCGAAGATGCTCCAATTCGTTCCCGCAAACCGAAACGGCTTCCCGGTTCGTTATCGCTTTGTGATGGATGTAGATACGAGTCCATAGCCGCCGTACCATCACCGCCTGCTCCGACTGCCGCGATTCCCATTCACCGCCAATCCAACCCCCACCTCCCGACGCCTTTGTAATCGAAATTACAGTTCTTAGGGCATTGCGCCGATAGTGGTGGTCGCACGCGCTTCTCAAACTTTCGCGGAGGAGCATGAAGATTCTTTACGTTTCACCAGAGGAAAGCGACCCCTCGGTCAATCAAGCCGCGCGCACGGCTGGTCCTGACGTCGTTCTGACCAGCACGACGCACCTTGGCGAGGCTGCACACTGGATTTTCAGCAACCTCGATGTTGCGGCCCTGGTCCTGGACGCCGAGTTCGGGCAACCGCAATGCGCCTCTTTTCTCAAGAACTTACGCAGTCGTGGCCTTTCGGTCCCCTTGATCTTGATGGCGCAGGAGCGCGATGGCTGGATGGAAAGTCTTGGCTTGAGCGCCGACGACTGGATCGTGCAGAAGGAGTCGCTGCTCAGCGACTTCGAGGGCGCGGTCAAACGAGCGGTCTATCGTGCCCGGCCGTCAGCAGCATTCGAGGTCCTGACGCGCCACGTCGCCGATATGCATCGGCACGTCGAACGTACCGACAGGGAGCATGACCTGCGTGTCGAGGCTGGGGATCTCCGAGCCGCTCAGACGACGTTGCAGGAGCAGCTCGCGCGGGCGGAGGCGGCCCTTGTCCAGAGCACCGTCCGTCTCGCGACCGCCGAAGTCGAGCGGCGGGACCTCGAGAAACGCCACGCATCGGCGACCGCCGCGGAACGCGCGAAGTTTGCTGACCGAGAGGCCGGTTTGATCGCCGAACTGGCAAACACGATCAGGGTCAAGGAGACCCTCGACCATCGATTGGCGGAACACCACGCCGCTTCCGAATTGCTTCGACGGGAGCTCGAATCGAAGAATGCGGTCCTCGAGCAGCTCCGGCAACGCGAACGCGAGCTCGAGACGCTCCTCGCAGATGCAACGACGTCATCTGATGCGCTCGTCAACCAGCTGGCAACAACCCAGTCGTCGTTGCGCGAGGCCGAAGAGCGGGCATATGAGCAGCGTGCCGCGGCGTTGAACGAGCAGACGCAGTTCGCGCAGGAACGCGGCGATTACCATGCCTCGCTGAACACGCTGCAGGAACGGATCCGCCAGCTCGAAATCGAGCGCGAGGCGCTGCAACGCGCGTTCGCATCGACACAAAGCGGACTGGATCGCACCATCGCGGAGCTCGAGGGGGCACTCAACACGGCGGCTCGTGAGCTCGTGTCCACTCGCGCAGCACGTGACGCGTTGCGAGCCAATGTTGATGAGGCTCGGCAACGACAGAGTGAGCTCGAAGAGGCCGTGCGGCAAGTCGATTCGGAATTCGACAATTTCCCGCTGCCGTTGTATCGGGCGACTCGCGAGGGTGTCGTCACGCATGCGAACCGCGCGTTCGGGACCCTGCTCGGCTGCCCGTCCGCCGGCACGAAGCGACGGCTGACTCTTGCGTCCGAGTCGTTCGACTCATCGAAGGAGCTCGCGTGGCTCGTTGAACGTTGCGCCTCGTCGGAAGACGGTGCGTCTGTGGAATGCAGCCGTCGTAGGGTGGACGAGTCGCGACTGATGCTGCGGTTGCGCGCAATGCCCGCTCGCGACGTCATCAACGTCGTGATCGAGGACCTCACACCAACCTGGGTACTGCAGGAGAAGCTCACTCGCGCACAGCAAATGGAAGCCGTCGGCAGAATGACTGCTGAAGTTGCGCTCACCTGTGTCAATTTGCTGCGAGAGGCGACCGATCACGGTCGCCGATTCATCGCCAAGCTTGAGAACGGTAGTGACGTCCGCCGATCGGGCGAACACGTGATTGGTGAGGTGGACCGAGTTGCGACCTCATTGCGGCAACTCGCCCGCTACGCGGACGAGCAAGCCATGAGCCTCGACCCGGTTGACTTGCATAAGGCCTTGCGTGATCTTGAGCCGATCCTCCAGGAGCTCGCAGGCGATGATGTCCAGGTCGTCCTGCCGGAACGGCCACCGCGCGAAGTGCCGCCGTTCACCGTCGACGTGACCGCGCAGCGTGTCGAGCGCATGTTGATCAACCTCGCTCGATACAGCCGCGGACGCATCCCGTCAGGCGGACGGATGGTGTTCGACATCGACTCCACTACCGTGGACGGGCAATTCGTCGCGAAATACCCGAACGTCCGGCAGGGGCCTCATGTCCTCCTTACTGTCACGCAGGATGGGGCGCAGTCATCAACCGCGGAAGGAAACGGGACGGAATCGGCCGTCGCCGGGAGCGCGATTGGCGATCTCTCCGCGCTTCATGGCCTTGTTCGACACTGCGGCGGTCATCTCTGGATGGACACCGACACCACAGGTGAGACGACGATCAAGATTCACCTGCCGCTTAGAGCAGCGTAGAGCGTTTCGTGGGGGCCGGTTTCAGCCGGCCCCAAGCCCGCATTTCGTGGGGGCCGGGTTCAGCCGGCCCAGCCTGCTCTAATAAGCAAATACATACGCCGCGCCGGAATCGGACGCCGAATTATCGGCTTGATTCCCATTGACCCCGCGAGCGGCGCTGTCTTCCTGATGAGCGCCAACAACCAAGGTGTGACCGTCGCCACTGATCGCGACGGCGCTGCCGAACTCGTCGCCGGCGTCGGTGTTGTCGGCTTTGATGTACGCACCTGCCGTCCACTTGGTGCCGCTGCGCGTGAAGAGATACGCCGCACCCGACTCCTCCGCCTCGTTCTTGTGCTCGCGCCAAGGGTTAAGAATTTCCTGCACGAGGAACTGCTGGATCTGCGGCGGACGGACGCCGTGGCCGGCTTGGTCCTCGAGATACGACGTGACGGCGAGCGCGTTGCCGTCGCCGCTCAACGCCAGTCTGACGCCGAACGAGTTGTACGGCCGCGCATTTGGCGCTTTGATGAACGTCTGCTCACTCCACGTGGTGCCGTTCCTGACGAATACGTACGCTGCGCCAACCCAGATATTCGCACCTCGCCCCGGGGGCGCATCATTGTCGCATCCGGGAGGATCGATGCCCGGCGTCAGACACGCCTCGTCGCCGGAACCCACCGCGACAGTGTTGCCGTCCTCGCTGATTGAAGTGGCGAAACCAAACCCGTCACTTGTCTCGCCTCTGGACGCTTTGATGTAGCCCTGCTGGCTCCAGGCCCCATTCTGGCGGGTGAATATATAGAGTGCTCCGGAACCCTGGGACTTGTTATCGTCCGGCGGATTGAATCCCTTGCCTCCCCCGGATTCATTGAACGCCGCCGCTCCCAGCGTGTTGCCGTCGAAGCTGAGTGCGACCGAAAAGCCAAAAAGATCCCCGCCATCCTGGTTGGCGCTCTTGACGTAGGCCTGCTGCGTCCACGTCGTGCCTGTGCGTGAGAACACGTACACCGCGCCGGCAGATGCCGCTGAGTCGTCATTCTGGTTGCCGTTGATGCCACGCGCGTTGCTGTCCTCGGTAATCGCACCGACCGCCACCGTGTTGCCATCACCGCTGATCGCGAGCGAGAAACCAAACTGATCGCCGTCGCCCGCCATCGCGTTGCCCGTATTCGACGCTTTGATGTACGCCTGCTGCGCCCAGTTCGTGCCGGTGCGCGTGAAGATGTACACCGCGCCCGCCTGGGGGATGGAATCGTCGTTCTGATTTCCGTTGATGCCGGTCGCGCCGCTTGCTTCCCAGTGCGCGGCAACCGCCATCGTGTTGCCGTCGCGGCTTAATGCGACCGACGATCCGAAATGATCGTTGAGCCCAGGGTTCGATGCCTTGACGTACGCCTGCTGGGCCCACGACTGTCCCTGACGTGTGTAGACGTACACCGCTCCAGCGGCATACATGGAGTTGTCGTTCTGGTTGCCGTTGACGCCTCGTGACCCGCCGCTCTCAAACGGCGCGCCGACCGCCATCGTGTTCGCATCGCCGCTGAGCGCAATCGACGTTCCCGTGTGCCCCTGGTTCCCGCCCCCGCACGCGAAGTGGTCGTACGCCTCGGCGTTCGACGCTTTGATATACGCGACCTGCTTCAGGGGCAACATGGGCGGCACTTCCTTGTTGACCGTGATCGCCTGTGCACGCGGGTTGCTCGAAGTGACGAAAACGGTGATCGCAGTAAGCAATGAAATGGCCGCAATGCGATGAACATGGCGCATGGTTTCTTCTCTCAGTGCGGTCCGGTTGGTTACGAGGGCCGAACCTGTAGCGGCCGGATTATAGGGCAGTGCCGAGCTATTTCGCCGCACCTTTCCAGTTCAAAATCAGCGTGATTGGTGCCATGGGGACATCCGTGGGCGCATTGGTCAGAAATCGATCCGTCCCCATTGGGACGAATTCGGACGTTTGCGGCAAGGAAAAGAGGCGCGCGGGCGTTCCCGTTTCAAGAGTCACTCCGCGCGACGATGCAACCGCAACGGCCATCACGTCCGTACCGGAACGATAGAACAACTCGCGTCCGTCGGCCCGCCAGCGCGGTAGCGTCCCGCCACTCGTCGAGACACGCACCTTTCCACCCGCCACGAAGGGGAATGGCTGCACGTAGATCTCGTTCCGGCCGGTGTCATTCGACTGGTAGGCGATCCAGCGGCCATCGGGCGAAAACCGACCTTCCGACTCCTCGAATGCCGTTTGCGCGACCGCGACCGGCTGTCGTTCCCCGTCAAGCGGCAGCGCCCACAGATCGCGACGGCTAGTCGGGTTCTGCACGGCATACAGGACGAAGCGTCCGTCGGCCGACCAGTCATACACATTCTTGTTGTATTCCGTTTTCAACAAAGGCTGCTCGACGCCGCCGACTTCCTGCAGATACAGGTCGTACGTCCCCGAACGGTCGGAGAAAAACACCAGCCGTCTGCTATCAGGTGACCAGACAGGCTGCCCCTCACGCGCCAGATCGGACGTCGCGCGGCTCAACACGCCACGCGAGAAATCCATCAGCCAGATATCCCGGTTCGCATTGATCGTTCGGCTGACTGCGACCGTGCGACCATCCGGCGATAGTCGCTCTTGCACTGCCTCGCCCTGTTCAGGCTGACCGACCACACTGAGCTGCTTGCCGGTGCGGTCGACGACCGCGAGCTGCCATTTCGAACCAAGACCGATCGGGCGGTACGCGAACGCTCCGTTGCCAGCCGCTGACAACGCGATATCGCCGGGGAACAGATTGTCGGTCCCGACCTGGTCGGCGACCAGAAACGGCGTCCCCGAAACCTCCAGCCGTGCGATGTCGAAACGCTGCGCCATGAGCATGCCCTGCCGCGAAAACAGAAGATGGTCGGGCGCAACGAACACCGCCGTCGAATCGGCATCGACCAGACGATGGGTCTCGAACGAGTCCAACGTGCCGACGTACACACCGCGTCCTTCGGGTGTGCCAATGACGTAGAACAGAAAGTGACGCCCGTCGGGCAGAAATCGTGGAAACACATGCGCTGCCTGCGCAGGAGCGTCGAGACGGGTCGCGTCAGCAGGCTTCTCGCCCGCACGCACGCGATGAAGGGTATAGCCGGCCTCGAAGAGGATCGTCCCATCGCTGCTCCACGTTCCACTTCCCGCGAGCGGCAACCCTGCAAGCGCCTGCACCGCACCTGTTCCGATGTCGAAGCGCTTCAGCGCATCGTCTGAGAAGAACGCGATCGACCGGCCGTCAGGCGACCAGAACGGACGGAGACCGTCTTCAGTACCGGCGAGCGGTCGCGCGGTTTCGGAACCGAGAGAACGCAGCCACAGCTGGCCATCAGCCGCAAACACCAGATTCTGCCCGTCTGGCGACAAGGCGAAGGAGGTCACCGGACCTGCAGGGGCGAGAATCTGCACGCGCATCTCGGCTGACGACGGTGGGGCGCCTCGGGACACGTAGGCGACAACGCCCACGGCTGCGACCGCGAGCACCAATGCAGCGGCGGCGATCGACCACGGCACCCATGCAGCCGCGCGCCGCGACGACGCCGCAGCGTCGTGAGATCGCGCAGACGTCTCGAGCCACTGCAATTCGCGCAGGACGTCTCGCGCGCTCTGCCAGCGGTCCTCCGGGCTCTTGGCGAGACACGCCATCACGACACGTTCCAGCGCGGGTGGTGCCAGCGGTTGAACGGTGGCCATCGGGGCCGGCGTATCTTTCAAAATCGCGCCGATCAGGCTGGCTTGCGTATTTCCATGAAACGCGGGCTTTCCCGCCACCATCTCGTACAAGACGCAGCCGAATGCGAAGAGATCAGTGCGAGCGTCAGCCTCCTGCCCTTCGATCTGTTCGGGCGCCATGTACTGCAGCGTCCCCAGGATCGTGCCCTGCATCGTGATCGGCGTGATACCCGTGGGCGCGATCGAGAGGCCCGACGCGGCAACCACGGCTTGCGTCACCTTTGCCAACCCGAAGTCGAGCAGCTTCGCGCCAGACTTCGTCAGCATGATGTTTCCCGGCTTGAGATCGCGGTGAATGACGCCCGCACGGTGGGCTTTGTTGAGTGCGTCGGCAATCTGAACGGCGATGGCGAGCACCTGGTCGAGCGGTAACGGACCTTTGGCCAGCCGCGCCGCCAGCGTCTCACCCTCGAGGTATTCGAGAACGATGAAATCGGTCCCGTCCTGACGGCCAACGTCGTGGAGCGTGCAGATGTGCGGATGGTTCAGTGCAGCGACGCTCCGTGCCTCGCGTTCGAAGCGTTCATGTAAAGCGGGATCGCCGCTGACATGGCCAGGAAGCACTTTGATCGCGACGGTCCGATCGAGGCGTGTATCGCGCGCTCGATACACCTCCCCCATGCCGCCCGCCCCGATTGCGGAGAGGATCTCGTACGGCCCGAGACGGGTACCGCGTCCGAGCGTCATTCGCTGTTCAGGAAGTCGGCGCGATTGTAGCGGACTGTCCAGCGCTCCGAAAACCGCAGAATATTGCCGCCTTGTTGACATACATAGCAGCGCAATGTATACAGCCTTGACGTATGGATCTCGGGAAGGATCTCGTCGCGGCATCGGCGACGCCCCTCGTGCTTGCCATCCTGGCGGAGGGTGAGAGTTACGGCTACGCGATCCTCAAGCGCGTGGCCGAATTGTCGGGCGGCCACCTGCGGTGGACCGACGGCATGCTGTACCCGGTGCTGCATCGGCTCGAACGGCAGCGACTCGTCGCCGCCAAGTGGGGAACCGCCGAGAACGGCCGCCGGCGCCGGTACTACCGAATCACAAAGGACGGACGAGCCCAGCTCGCCGCGCAGCGGCGGCAGTGGCAGGTGGTTGACGACACCCTGCGCGGCATCTGGATGAAGGTGCAACCCGCATGAGCGCCGCGCCTATGCCGACGACGATGGAGGACCAGATTGCGCAGTGGCGCCAGTTCCTGCGCCGCCGCCGCGCGATTGAGAGCGGCGACATCGAGGAGCTCGAGGACCATCTGCGAAACCAGGTGACGTTGCTGAGCGATGCCGGCCTCGCCGGCGATGAGGCGTTCCTCGTGGCCGTCAAGCGCATGGGAAGCCTCGACGAGTTGTCACGCGAGTTTGCTCGCGAGCACTCGGAGCGGCTCTGGAAGCAGTTGGTGATCGGCGATGGTGCGGCGGCCCAGGCCTCGCTGCGCTCGGACGCGTTTGTTGCGCTCGGCCTCGCGGTCGCGGCTGCGCTCTCGATGAAAGCGCCTGCGCTATTTGGACACGAGTTCAACGAGCAGGCGACCTTTTACCCTCGCAATGCGAGTCTGCTGATCCTGCCGCACCTGGTCGGCTACTTTGCCTGGAAGCGCGGACTGAGCATCACGCGCGCGCTGCTGCTCCTCCTGCCATTTGCGGTCGGGGCCGTCTTCGCCAACATCTACCCATTCGGTGTCCTACGCAGCTACACCGGCACACTGACCGCGCTCCACCTGCCCATCGCGCTCTGGCTCGTAGTCGGCATCAGCTACGCCTCCGGTCAATGGTTCCGCGGCCATGCGCGTATGGACTTCGTCCGCTTCTCCGGCGAGTTGTTCATCTACTACGTCCTGCTCGCATTGGGCGGCGGCGTATTCATCATGTTCACGGTGCTGATGTTCAATGCGATCGGCATCAATGCCGAGTCGCTTGTCGCCAAGTGGCTGCTGCCGTGCGGCATCGCCGGCGCGTTGCTCGTCGGTTCCTGGCTGGTCGAAGCGAAACAGAGCGTGATCGAGAACATGGCGCCCGTGCTCACGCGCGTCTTCACGCCCTTCTTCACGATCCTTCTGCTCACGTTCCTCGCGACGATGGCGTGGACCGGCAAGCCCATCGACGTCCAGCGGAACGTGCTGATCGCATTTGATCTACTGCTCGTCCTGGTCGTGGGCCTCGTACTGTATGCCGCCTCAGCGCGCGACCTGAATGCGCCGCCCAACCTGTTTGACCGCCTGCAACTGCTGCTCATCGTCAGCGCGCTGCTGGTCGACGCGCTCGCGCTCGCCGCTATCGCGGCGCGCATTTCGGACTTCGGCTTCACGCCAAATCGCGTCGCCGCGCTCGGCGAGAATGTCATCCTGCTTGTGAACCTTGCGTGGTCCGCCGTCGTGTATGCCCGTTTTCTTTCGGGCCACGGTTCTTTTGCGGCGCTCGAGCGTTGGCAGACTGCGTACCTGCCGGTCCACTCCGCGTGGGCCGCCTTTGTCGTCATCGCC
>Ga0207659_10000461_pt1 | contig 24425 bp, 23 predicted proteins | sample KBSM43metaG_FD_184330 | JGI IMG/M metagenome (GOLD analysis project Ga0207659, IMG submission 184330) | Miscanthus rhizosphere microbial communities from Kellogg Biological Station, Michigan, USA - KBS M4-3 metaG (SPAdes) (version 2) | ecosystem: Host-associated > Plants > Roots > Rhizosphere >...
GGGCTCGACACGCCTCATCGACAACGTCCTGTGCTCCGCCTCGCTAGACACAGTATCGTCTGCCCGCACTCCGTGCGGGCGGGGAGGTGGCGGCGTGCACAGGACGTTGTCGATGAGGCGTGTCGAGCCCACCCAGAGCGCCCCTGCCGCGACGACCGGGCCGGCCACGCGCTCCACAGGCTGAAAGGTGATCGGATCCACCAAGTCGAGGTACTCGAGCCGTAACGGAGCGTCAGACCCGATGACCTCGATCGCGCGCCGCCTGGCCTCCGCCGGATCGGTCGTGCCGGCCGCCACCGCGTCGCGCACGGCGGTCAAGGCGCGGAAGAGCCGTGGCGCCAGCGCCCGCTCCGGCGCACTGAGGTGCTGGTTGCGCGAGCTGAGCGCCAGGCCGTCGGCCTCGCGCACGGTGGGCACGCCGGCAATCGTGACCGGCACGTTGAGGTCGGCCACCATCCGCCTGACGATCGCGAGCTGCTGCGCATCCTTCTCGCCGAAATACGCCACGTCCGGCTGCACGATGTCGAGGAGCTTCAACACGACGGTGGCGACGCCGTCGAAGTGGCCGGGACGGAACGCTCCGCAGAGGTGCGCGGCCGTGCGGCCGACGTGCACCGTGCAGTCGGGCGGCTGCGGGTACATCACCGCCGGCGTCGGCGCGAACACCATGTCCACGCCGAGCTGTTCGCACAAAGCGAGGTCGGCCTCGAGGGGGCGGGGATAGCGCGCGAGGTCCTCGGGGCGGTCGAACTGCAGCGGGTTCACGAAGATACTGACGACGACGGTGAGGCACTCGGCGCGCGCCCGCTCCATGAGCCGCGCGTGGCCGGCATGCAGCGCCCCCATCGTCGGCACCAGACCGACGGCCCCCAGCCCGCGGCGCATGGTGATCGACGCACGCATTTCGTCGATCGTCTCGACCACGCGAGGCGGCATCGGGCGGCTCGTCCCGCGTCAGCGCGGGCGCGATTCGACGGCGCTCGGCACCTCGGGGTAGCGGCCGGCGCGAACGTCGTCCACGTACTCGCGTGCCGCGCGCGCCACGTCGTCGGACAGCCGCGCGTACTGTTTCACGAACGACGGAATCTTCCCGTCGAAGAGGCCCAGCATGTCGTGGCTCACGAGCACCTGCCCGTCGCAGTCCGGTCCGGCGCCGATGCCAATGGTCGGCACCGACAGCGCCGCCGTCACCTGCCGCGCCGCATCGGCCCCTACGGCCTCGATGACCACCGCGAAGACGCCGGCCCGTTCGAGCGCGTGCGCTTCCTCGACCAGGGTTTCGATGTCTTCGCGCTGCACGGCCTGCCGCCGATAGCCGCCTACCTGGTGCAGCGACTGGGGCTGGAGCCCGAGGTGGCCCATTACCGGGATGCCCACCTCCACCATGCGACGGACGGCGCCCACGATCGGCAGGCCGCCCTCCACCTTCACCGCGGCGGCGCCGGCCTGCAGCAGGCGTCCGGCGTTGCGGACGGCCTCCTCGACGCTCACCTGATAGGTCATGAAGGGCATGTCGGCCACCACGAGCGCGCGTTGGGTGCCGCGGGCCACGGCGCGCGTGTGGTGCAGCATGTCGTCGAGCGTCACCGGCAGCGTGTGCTCGTAGCCGAGCACCACCACGCCCACCGAGTCGCCCACGAGCAGCACGTCGACGCCGGCGCGGTCGAGAAGCCGCGCCATCGTGGCGTCGTAGGCGGTGAGCACGGCAATCTTCTCGCCGCGGCGTTTCCGCTCGCGCAGGTCGGGCACGCGTATTTTGGCTTCGCTCATGGGTCTCGGGACGGCGGCAGGTGTCAGCGGATGGCCGCGAAGGTCTTGGCCAGCCAGGTGTTCACGGCGTCCGTCACGTCCTTGCTGACGTTGCGGTCGTCAAGCGTCGCATACTCGGCGATTTCACCGGTGATGGCCGGTGTGAGCAGGTGGTTGACGCCTCGCACCATCACCAGTTCCACCGACTTGCTCTTGCTCTCGGTGCGCGCCAGCGCGACCAGCCGCTCGGCGTTGGACGGCAACACCTGATGATCGAGCGCGCCGTGCACGACGAGGATGGGCTGCCGCACGTCCTCGATCGTCTTGCCGGGGTCGAAGAGCAGAAAGCTCTGCATCCACGGCGTGTCAGCCTCCTTGCGCACGTCGGGCGGCACGCCGTCCCAGCCTTTGCCCGTCAGCACGGCCGAATGAATCTGCTTCTGCAGCGCCACGCGGGCGGCGCGATCCTGCGGCGAGAGCGTGGATCGCTCGAGGGTGCGTTGCTGCTGGTCGAGGACCAGGTCTGCTCCGGTCGTTCCCGGCCCGGCAAGCGACACCACGGCTGCCAGCTTGCGCTCGCGGGATGCGGCCAGCAGGGCCACCCACGCGCCCTCGCCGTGGCCGATGACGGCAATCCGTTTCGGATCGATGTCCTTGCGGTCGTTGAGCCAGCGCACCACGACCCGGACGTCTTCCGCGTAGTCGCTGAGCGTGGCCGATTCGGAACGGCCTCCGCTCTGGCCGAAGCCGCGCTTGTCGTAGCGGACCGCCAGGTAGCCGGCCTTGGCCAGCGCGCCGGCGAGCTGGGCGAGGGTGGAAACGCCGTGCGCGGCGCCGTCGCGGTCGTTGCTGCCCGCACCCCCCAGGAGAATCACCGCCGGCATCGGCGCGGCTGCGGCGGCCGCAGCCGGCCGCGTCAGCGTCGCGCCCAGGTTGAAGCCGGCGGCCGGGATCGTCACGGCTTCGTCGCCTGCGTTCGAGTAAACCTGCGTGCGCGACGTCGACGCCGCCACGTCGGCCCGCACCACGTCGAGACCCTGCGCCGGCACGCTGAACCGGACCAGCCCGCCATCCTTGGTGGAGGTGATGCTCAGGCCGATGTCGCTGGTGCCCGGAATCTGCCACAGCGCTTCGAGGTGCCAGACGTCGAAGACCTCTTTGCCGATCTGGATCCGTTCGGTGACCGACGACACCAGCTTGATCGTGGTTTCGCCCTGGGGCAGCACGTAAGCCTTGAGCTCGGTCCCACCCGGCGCGTTCACCAGGCGCCGCGATACGGCCTCGAAGGCTCCGAAGAACGAGCTCGGCAGCAGTACGACAGGTTGCGGGGAAATCTCATGCCGGCGAGCGTAGGGCGTGCCGGTCTGAACGCCCTCGGTGCGGGCGACGCTGCCGGCAAACGTGGACTTGGCCGTGACGTCGCCGCCGTTCACGGTGGCGTCGAGGGTAAAGGTCTGTGGCGTCCAGTCGGGCCCGTATTTCACTTCGGCGCGCCTGGTGGTCACGCTCGAAGGCACCGACATCCGGCCCTGGCTCACGATCGACACGCCGGATGCGTCGGTCCGAACCGTCACGTCCTCCCGTCCGATCGGGGTGCCTTTCAGGAAGATGGTGAAACCGGTGGAGGGGGGAAGAGCGGCTTGCTGTGCCTGGGCGGCCGTGGCCAGGAACACGAGAAACGCCCAAGTACAATAGCGCAGGAACATCGGATCGATCGTATCAGACGGGTCTCGGAAGGCTCAGGGTTCTGGCAGGATTTCCGGGTGTTCTCCAACTCATGGGTATCGAGCAGGATTACCGGCAAATCGTTGAGGGCACGGCGATCGGCGAGCTGGCGCCAACGGTTCAGCTGGCCGTGGCCGGCGCCGACCGCGCGTCCTTCCTGCAGGGGCTGCTGACGAACGACGTCCAGGCTCTGAAGGAGGGGTCGGGCTGCTACGCGGCCTGGCTCACGCCGCAAGGGCGAATGCTCACCGACATGCACGTGCTCGAGTCGGATGGCATGATCCTTCTCGACGTCCCGGCAGGCCAGGCCGACGCCACGGCGGCGCGGCTCGAGCAGTTTCTCTTCTCCGAGGACGTGAAGCTCGGATCGCTGGCCGGAGCGCTGGCCACACTGTGGGTGCATGGCCCCGGCGCCGCGTCTGCACTCGAGCGCGCGCTCGACGGCGCATCGGGCCTCGGCGATTGGCCGCAGTACCGGCACGCACATGTGGCCTTTGCCGGCGAATCGCTGGTGCTCGCGCGCATCGATCAGTTGGCGGTGCCCGGCTACTGCGCGTTCCTGAGTGGCGGGCGGCGCGACGAGCTGCTGGCGGCGCTGGAGCAGGCGGGCGCGCGGCAGGTTGGAGCGGACGCGATTGCGGCGGCTCGCATCGAGGCGGCCTACCCGCTCTTCGGCGTCGACATGAACGCCGACACCATCCCGCTCGAAGCCGGAATCGACGCGCGCGCGATTTCCACCACCAAAGGCTGCTACGTCGGCCAGGAAGTGATCATCCGCGTGCTCCATCGCGGCCACGGGCGCGTGGCGCGCAAGCTGCTCACCTTGAGGCTCGAGGCCCCCGGGGCCGAACCGCGCGCGAAAGTCTTCGCCGGCGAGCGTGAGGTGGGCTTTGTCACGAGCGCCGCGGTCTCACCGGGGGCCGGCGCCGTCGCGCTCGCCTACGTGCACCGGGATCTGGCGGTGGAGGGCACCAGTGTTGCGGTGGACACTCCGGCCGGGCGTGTGGCGGGTTCGGTATCGGTGCAGCCGCTGCGTCAGGCGGTTTCGCCGTCCTGATCGGGTAGGGCGGGGCTTTTAGCCCCGCCGAGGCGGGCCTGAAGGCCCGCCCTACACGCCGATGGTCAGGAGCGCTATCAGCTCCTCGTCGGCGGGCGGAAATCCCAACGTCCGGAGCTCGCCGCGCTCCACCCAGCGCATTTCCTGTCCCAGCAGCGGCCGCGGCTCACTCCTGAGGCTGCACGTGTAGAAGTGCAGCGTCACGTGGCGATCGCCGTAGGCGTGAGTGGCCGTCGACACCATCTCCCTCACCTCCACGTCGGTATCGAGCTCCTCCTGCATCTCGCGGCGCAGCGCCTCTTCGTGGCTCTCGCCCGCGGCGACCTTGCCGCCGGGAAATTCCCACAGCCCGGCCAGGTGCACGCCCGCCTGCCGCCGCGTGACGAGGAAGCGGCCGCCGTTCTCGACGACCGCGGCCACCACGTGAATGGTTGCCGCGCTCACGATCGCCTCTTTCGTGCTGCCCGCCGGTGGGGAGAGGTGCGGCAGAACCCCTTCATCGGGCAGTCCTGGCAACGCGGCGTGCGGGGCGCGCAGACGGTGGCGCCAAGGTCCATGATTCCCTGGTTGAAGTCGAACACGTGCTTGTAGGGCACGAGCGCCTCCGACAGCTCCCAGAGATGCCGGCGCATCGCATGCGCTTTCGGATCGCCCTTGGCCACGAACACCCGGAAGAGCACCCGCGCCACGTTGGTGTCGAGAATCGCCGCGCGCTGCCGGAAGGCGAAGCTCTGGATCGCGCCCGCCGTGTACGCGCCAATGCCCTTGAACGACAGCAGGGTCTCGCGATCGGACGGAAGCTGGCCGCCGAACCGCGCGACGCTCTCGCGCGCGATCGCGTGCAGCCGTTTCGGCCGGATGTTGTAGCCGAGCGGCCGCCACGTGTCGCTGACGTCGGTTTCGTCTGCGGCAGCCAGCGCTTCGAACGAGGGGTACTTCGCCAGCCACTCGTGATACTTCGGCAGCACGCGATCCACCTGCGTCTGTTGCAGCATCACTTCCGACACGAGGATGTGATACGGGTCGCTCGTCGTGCGCCACGGCAACGATCGTCCGTTGGCGCGATACCAGCTCAACAATTTGCGCCGAAACAGCTGCCGCGCGGGCGGCTGGGGCACGGAAAGGGCCGCCATCCAGCCCATATAATTTCACGCGTGCGGATCTACACGAAAACGGGCGATTCCGGCGAGACGTCGCTCTTCGACAACTCGCGGGTGGCCAAGTCGCACCCGCGGGTCGAAGCCTACGGCGACGTGGACGAGCTGAACGCCTGTCTCGGCGCGGCACGCTCTGCCAGTCCGGCCGAAGACCTCGACGCCGTGCTCGAGGCCATTCAGCGCCAGCTCTTCGCCGTCGGGGCGCGTCTCGCCGATCCCTCCGCACGCATCGCCAGCCGGGTCCAGAAAGCGGTCGTCCAGCCCGAGGACGTCGAGCGTCTGGAGCAATGGATCGACGGCTTCGAGGCGGAACTGCCGCCGCTGCGGCGCTTCATCCTGCCAGGCGGCAGCGCTTGCGGCGCCTGGCTGCACTTTTCCCGGACCGTGTGCCGCCGCGCAGAACGCCGGGTCGTCGGCCTTGGCGAAGGAGCCGTGGAGCCAATCGTCGTCGTGTATCTCAATCGGCTCTCCGATCTCCTGTTCGTGATGGCGCGTACGGCCAGCCATCGACAGGGCTCGCCGGAAGCCGAATGGTGAACGAACTCGACGCGGCTTACGCGTCGTGCGAGCACGCCGCCCGATCGCACTACGAGAACTTCCCGGTGGCGTCGCTGCTCGTGCCCGCATCGATGCGGCGGCATGTGGCGGCGCTCTACGCCTTTGCGCGCGCGGCCGACGACTTTGCCGACGAAGGGGCGCGCTCGCCGCAAGAGCGGCAGCGCCTCCTCGACGGCTGGAGCGCGCGCCTTGACGGCGCTGCCGGGGCCCCGGCGGCCGGGCCCGCGCCGCGTCCGGGCGAGCCGTCGAACGCCGTCGAGATCTTCCTCGCGCTCGGCGCCACCATTCGCGACAAGCGGCTGCCCGTCGCGCTGTTCGAAGACCTGCTCAGCGCGTTCGGCCAGGACGTGGTCGTGACGCGCTACCGGCGCTGGGACGACGTGCTCGACTACAGCCGACGGTCGGCGAACCCGGTGGGCCGGCTGGTGCTGCGCATCGCCGGCTACGACGACCCGCGTCTCGACGGCTGGTCGGATGCGATCTGCTCGGCGCTGCAGCTCACCAACTTCTGGCAGGACCTGAAGGTCGACTTCGACCGCGGCCGCATCTACCTCCCGGCCGACGAGATCCAGCAGCACGGCGCCGACGAGCGCGACCTCGCGACGGGCCGGCTCACGCGTGCCTGGAGCATGGCCCTTGGCTCGGCGGTCGAACGCACGCGGACACTGTTCCTGGCCGGCCGGCCCTTGTGCGGCGCCGTGGCCGGACGGCTGAAGTACGAGCTTCGCGCCACCTGGCTCGGGGGTATGCGGGTGCTGTCGCGCATCGAGCGCGCGGACTTCGACGTCGTGGCCCGGCGGCCCCGGCTCGGCCCCACCGACCTTCCCTGGCTGGCGTGGAAGCTCGCGACATGGGCGGAGCCCACTCCGCGCAGAGCGCGGGCAAGAGACACTGCGCCTGGCGAGGCGGAGCCGCATGCTCGTCGATCCAGGGCGGAGCCTCGCTAGGCCATGAGCCGCGACACCAGCTTCTACTACTCGTTCCTGGTCCTGCCGCCGCGAAAGCGCAACGCGATCCTGGCGGTATGGGATTTCTGCCGCGCCGTGGACGATGCGGTGGACGAAGTGGTCCCGGAAGACCAGTGGACCGGCGGGCTGACTCCGGAGGCAAGTGCCCGCGCCGTCGAATCGCTCGCGAGCTGGCGCGACGAGCTGGATCGGATCTTCGGCGGCACCCCGCTCACTCGGGAGGGCACGGCGCTGCAGCCGTGGGTGGACGAGTTCCACCTGCCCAAGCGGGAGTTCAAGTCGCTCATCGACGGCGTCGAGATGGACCTGTCGTACGCGAAGTATCCCGACTTCGAGGCGCTCTCGACCTACTGCCACAAGGTGGCCTCGAGCGTGGGCCTGATCTGCGTGGAGATCTTCGGCTACCGCGACCCCGTCGCGCGCGATTACGCCGTCAACCTGGGAATGGCGCTGCAGCTGACCAACATCATCCGTGACGTGGCCTCCGACCTGAAGCGCGGCCGCATCTACCTGCCGATGGACGACCTGGCGTGGTTTCATGTCACCGAGCACGACCTGCGCGCTGGGGTCGTCACGCCCGACGTCAAGTCGCTGATGCGCTACCAGTGCCGGCGGGCTCGCTATTACTATCGGCTGGCCTCGGAACGCCTGCCGCGAATCGATCGGCGCAGCCTGGTGGCGGCCGAGATCATGGGCGAGATCTACTTTGCGATCCTCCGCAAGATCGAACGGGCGCGCTACGACGTCTTCAGCAAGCGCATCGGGGTGGCCCGCCCGCGCCGGGCGATCATCGCGCTCGACATCTGGTCGCGGGCGCTGCTCGAGCCGCGGCCGCGCACCGGGCGCTGAGTCCCTGCGGCGGGCGTGGTGAGCGTCGAACCCGATGTCGTGGTCGTGGGCGGCGGATTCGCCGGGCTGAGCGCCGCCACCGCGCTGGCCGAGCGCGGCGCCCGGGTGCTGGTGCTCGAGGGCAGGCCCTCGCTCGGCGGCCGCGCCGCGTCCTTCATCGATCCGGCCACCGGCGAGCCGGTGGACAACGGGCAGCATGTCGTCGTCGGCGCCTACGCCGAGACGCTCCACTTCCTCGAACGCATCGGGTCCGCGTCGGGCGTGCGCATGCAGACGGCGCTGTCGCTCGACATCGTGGACCAGGAGGGCACTCGCTCACGCCTCGAGTGTCCGGCGCTGCCGTCGCCGATTCATCTGCTCGCCGGACTGCTGCGGTGGCCCGCGCTCGGCTGGGCCGACCGTCTGGCCGCGATGCGGATGGCCGTGCGCCGGTGGCCGCGGCCTGACGAGACCGTGCGGGCGTGGCTGCGCAATATGGGTCAGACCCCGCGCCTCATCACGCTGCTGTGGGAACCGTTGGCGGTTGCCGCCCTGAACCAGTCGATCGATACCGCGGCGGCGGCGCCGTTCGCGGTGGTGGTCAACCGCATCCTCGCGAGCCGCGCCGCGTCGTCGCTGGGGCTGGCGGTGACGCCTCTCAGCGAGCTGTACGCAACGCCGTCGCGCACGTTCATCGAGATCCGCGGCGGTGCCGTGAAGACCGGACGCTCTGCCGTCATCGGCGCGTGGCCCTCCACCTCGCTCTCGGTGCGCTCCGGCGACCACGAGATCTGGCCCCGCGCCATCATCTGCGCCGTGCCGTGGTACGGCCTGCGCTCCGCGTTCTGGCCCGAGCCGCCGCCGCTGGCGGCCGTCTTCGCCGCTGCCGACGCCACGCCGGCGTCGCCCATCGTCACCGTCAACCTGTGGCTCGACCGCCCGGTCACTGGCGCGACTTTCATCGGATTGCCCGGCCGGACGATGCAGTGGGCGTTCGACAAGCAGCAGATAATCGGCGAGGCCGCCTCGCACCTGTCGCTCGTCTCGAGCGGCGCCGAGGCGGTGGTGGCCAGGAGCAACGACGAGCTGATCGCGCTGGCCCTCGAGGAGTTGCGCTCGGCATGCCCGGAGGCCCGGCCAGCCGTCCTGCGCCGCGCGGTGGTGGTGCGCGAGCGAAAGGCCACCTTTTCGGTGGCGCCGGGCATGCCGGCCCGGCCGCCGGTGCGCACCGCCATTCCCGGCCTGTATCTGGCCGGCGACTGGATCGGCAACGACCTCCCGGCTACCATCGAGGGCGCGGTCATCAGCGGTCATGCGGCCGCGGGCGAGGCCGCGCGTTACCTCGAGCTGTGACAGGTCACTCCTTCGTCGTCCACTATCAGGAGATCGCGCTCAAGGGGAAGAACCGGCCCTGGTTCCTCGCCCAGTTGGTGCGTGCGCTCCGCCGCGCGGTGTCCGATCTGCCCGGCACCAGGGTCAACGCGCTGATGGGACGTCTCGAAGTCGTGCCCGGTCCGTCGGCGCCGCCCGACGTCGTGGCCGATCGGATCCGGCACGTCTTCGGCATCGCCAACTTCTCTCTGGCGCGCCGCGTGCCGATCGATCTCGGCGGCATCGCCGACGCCGTGCTGCGGGATCTCGGCGATCGGCCCTGCCGCAGCTTCCGGGTATCGGCGCGGCGGGCCGACAAGCGCTATCCGCTCTCGTCGCCGCAGATCGAGCGGGAGGTGGGTGGCCGGATCAAGGCGGCGAAGGGCTGGCACGTCGATCTGGAGCAGCCCGAGATCGACGTCCGGCTCGAACTGCTCACGAACGAGGCGTTCTACTTCTTCGACAAGCAGCCGGGGCCAGGCGGGCTGCCCACCGGAACCGCTGGCCGCGTCGTGTGCCTGCTCTCGGGCGGCATCGACTCGCCGGTGGCCGCCTACCGGATGATGAAGCGCGGCTGCACCGTCACCTTCGTCCACTTCCACAGCTATCCGATCCTGTCGCGCGCATCGATCGAGAAGGCCCGCGCGCTGGCGACGCTGCTGACGCGCTGGCAGCACCGCTCCCGGCTTTTTCTCGTGCCGTTCGGCGACATCCAGCAGCAGGTGCTGCTGACGGTGCCGGCGCCGATGCGCGTGGTCGTCTACCGCCGGCTGATGCTGCGCATCGCCGAGCGCATCGCCCGGATGCGCCGCGCGCAGGCTCTCGTCACTGGCGACGTCGTCGGGCAGGTGGCCTCGCAGACGCTCGAGAACCTGGCGGTGGTGGGGAAGGTGGCGACCTTGCCGCTCTTCCGACCGCTCATCGGCATGGACAAGGAGGAGATCATGGCGCAGGCCCAGACGCTGGGCAGCTATCCGATCTCGATCATTCCCGACCAGGACTGCTGCACCCTGTTCACGCCTCGCAACCCCGCCACCCGGGCACGGCTCGACGACGTGGAAGTAGGAGAGCGCGGTCTGGCGATCGACGAACTTGTAGAGGCAGCGGTCCGTGCCGTGGAGATCGAGGACCTCGCCTTCCCGACGGTTGCGCCGGTGGTAGGATCGCGATTGAACGAAGATACGGTCGAGAGGTAGCCAAGTGACTGCACCCAGCGGCGTTGCCAGCAAGGCGGAACCGGGCCTGGAGAAGATCGAGTCGATCCTCGGCGACGAGAAAGCACTGCTGTCGCACCAGTGCAAGACCATCGCGAAGGAGACCCTGCACCTTCCGGGGCCGGACTTCGTCGATCGGATCTTCTCGGTGTCGGATCGCACGCCGCGCGTGATGCGCAGCCTGCAGTCGCTCTTCGACAACGGGCGGCTCGGCGGCACCGGGTATGTTTCGATCCTTCCCGTCGATCAGGGCATCGAGCACTCGGCCGGCGCGTCGTTCGCGCCGAACCCGGCCTACTTCGACCCCGAGAACATCGTGAAGCTGGCGCTCGAGGGCGGGTGCAACGCGGTGGCCTCTACGCTGGGCGTGCTCGGGTCGGTGTCGCGGAAGTACGCGCACAGGATTCCCTTCCTGGTGAAGCTCAATCACAACGAGTTCCTGTCCTACCCGAACACTTACGATCAGATCCGCTTTGCCAGCGTGAAGCAGGCCTCCGACATGGGCGCGATCGGCGTCGGCGCCACGATCTACTTCGGGTCGGAGGAGTCGAAGCGCCAGATCGTCGAAGTGGCGGAGCTGTTCCAGCAGGCGCACGAGATGGGGCTGTTCACCGTGCTCTGGTGCTACACGCGGAACCCCGCGTTCAAGACCAAGGACGTGGACTATCACCTGTCCGCCGACCTCACCGGCCAGGCCAATCACCTGGGCGTGACCATCGAGGCCGACATCATCAAGCAGAAGATGCCCGAGAACAACGGTGGCTACAACGCGGTGAACTTCGGCAAGACCAGCAAGCTCGTCTACTCGCAGCTCACCAGCGACAACCCGATCGACCTCACGCGCTACCAGCTCGCCAACTGCTACATGGGGCGCATGGGCCTCATCAACTCGGGCGGCGCGTCGTCGGGTGAGACCGACCTGAAGGAAGCGGTGAAGACCGCGGTGATCAACAAGCGCGCCGGCGGCATGGGCCTCATCTCGGGCCGCAAGGCGTTCCAGCGCCCGATGAAGGAAGGCGCGGCGCTGCTCAACGCCATCCAGGACGTTTACCTGTCGAAGGGCGTTACCGTCGCTTAGGCGGACGTAGGGGCCGCCTTCAGGCGGCCCGGGCCGGCTAAAGCCGGCCCCTACGTTTGCGCCGCGATCTCATCCAGCATCGCGGCGAGCGCGTCGGGCGCCGTGATGTGCGGGTTGTGGCTCGTGTCGATCTCCAGATACTGCCAGCCGGGTTCGCGTTGCGCCCGATCCGCGAACTGCCGGAAGACGTCGCCCGGCCGGGGCTGTAAACAGTAGATGTAAGAGCGCGGCAGGCGTTCCACGGCGCCGGTCAGGCGAATCGGCTGCTCGCCGGTCTTCGCCGGCTGCGGCATCCGACGCGGCGTCATCCATGCCAGATCCTCCTTTGGAGTGTCTGGCGGCGGGGGATTCGGCGGCAGACGCCATCCGTCGCCGTCGAGCACCGCCGACCGGATACGCTCCCGCATTTCCGGGGGGTGCAGATCCAGCGCCGACTGGCCGTCGCGCGGCACGAATGCATCCAGATAGACGACCCGCGCTATGCGCGCGGTCTCACGATCGGCGACGCCGGTCGCCACCATGCCGCCGTAGCTGTGGCCGACCAGGATGACGTCGCGCAGGTCCTCCATCACGAGCAGCCCGCACACGTCCTCGATGTGCGTGTCGAGGGTGATGTCGCGAGAGGCGAGATGCGCCCGCTCGCCAAGGCCAGTGTAGGTGGGCGTGAAGATCTCGTGTCCAAGCGCGCGCAGCCGGGGTCGCATCTTCTTCCACGCCCAAGCCGCCGACCATGCGCCATGGGCGACGACGAACGTCGCCATCAGCGCTCCTGCTTCGAGCCCGCGAGAAGCGACGCCAGGTATTCGCGCAGCCCGTCGTGGGTGCTGGGAAAGGCCAGCTCGCCCCACGGGATCTCGTGCGGCTCGAAGAACCGGGCCTCAAGGCCCTCGTCGTCCACGGCGAGCGTACCACCGACGATCGACGCTGCATACACGATGACGACCGGAGCCCGGCCCGGATACGAGTACACGTTGATCAGGTGGTCGAGCCGGACGTCGAGGCCCGCCTCCTCGCGCGCCTCGCGGACGGCCGCGTCCTTCACCAGTTCGCCTCGGTCCACGTAGCCGCCCGGGTACACCCACTTGCCGTAGCCGGGCTCGATGGCGCGCCGGACCAGGACGATGCGGCTCGCCTCGTCGCGGATGATCGTCCCCACCGCCACCTTCGGGTCGAGATAAAAGACGAACCCGCAGCGCACGCAGACCAGCCGTTCCGGCTCGCTCTGCTTGAGGGATCTCGGCTCGAGCTCGCCGCCGCACATCGGGCAGTAGCTGTACGGACGTTCGTCGTGGGGATGCATGGCCGCGCGGCCTATAATCTTCCCTCATGTCGATTCTGAAAGTCGCGCGGATGGGGCACCCCGTGCTGCGCCAGCGCGCCCGGCCGATCAGCACCTCGGATCTCCGGGATCCGATGATGCAGACGCTCATCAACGACATGATCGACACCATGCACGAGTACAGCGGCGTGGGGCTGGCGGCGCCGCAGATTCACGAGGACCTGCGCCTGTTCGTCGCCCTCCTCGACGGCGACCCGGACGGTGACAGCGACGCCGTGGTGGTGGTCAACCCCGAGATTGTGCCCGTGTCGGACCAGAAGGTGGAAGGTTGGGAGGGCTGCCTCAGCATTCCCGACATCCGCGGCAGGGTGCCGCGCTACACCGACGTCGTGGTGCGCGCGCTCGACCGCACTGGCAAGAAGGTCGAGCTCGAGCTCAAGGGCTTCCCGGCGCGCGTGGCCCAGCACGAAACCGACCATCTCGACGGCATCCTGTTCTTCGACCGGATGACGTCGATGCAGTCGCTGACCTATCTCGACGAGTACTCCCGCTACCACGTCAAGAGCGAGGACGACGAGGGCAAAGACTAGTGGCAGGCGCTGTGACCATCGACGCCGGCGCTCCGATTGTGACGCTGCGTACTGCGCCAACAGTGCCCTTCGACGGCGCCATTGCCGCCGCACGCACCTGCTATTCGCCCCGCGTCATCGCCGCGAGCGAGGTGACCCCGGGCCAGCGCGACACGATTGGCGCGCTGACGTTCGACGCCGGGCATCACACGGTGTACCAGCACGCCAATTTCGAGTTCGGACTCGAGAACATCTCGCGGCAGTTCGTCTGGAGCTTCCTGCACTCGTACCCGTTCTACAACTCCGAGCAGTCGAGCCAGCGCTACGTCAAGCTGCGCGAGCCGCGCGCCTTCGTGCCGCCAATCACCGGCGAGGCGCTCGACGTCTACGAGCAGGCGGTGCTGAAGGCGTGGGACCGCTACGCCGAACTGTCGGCGCTGCTCAAGGACGACGCGTTCGCGATCCTGAAGGAACTCCGCTACGTCCGGCCGACCACCAATCCCGAGCGGCTGAAGCAGATCGAGAAGGACGCCGAGAAGCGCGCCATCGAGACCGCGCGCTACGTCATTCCCATCGGCGCCTTCACCTCCATGGTCCACACCGTGTCCGGCATCGTGCTGCACCGCCTGCAGCGCATGATGCACACGGGCGACGCCCCCTACGAAACGCACGTCGTCATCTCGGAGATGGTGCGGCTGGTCAAGGAATGGGATCCGCTCTTCTTCGAGAAGGTCGGCGCCGGCATCATCGAGCCCGCCGACGTGACCGAAGCGACGTTCCCCAAGCCGCGCAGCGGCGGCGACTGCTACGCCGCGGAGTTCGACGCGCGCCTGAACGGCCGCTGGTCGCGACTGCGCGACACGTCGCCCGACGCCGAGGAGATCGTCGCCGAGTCGGTGCGCTCGGTGTTCGGCCTCACCGCCGGCGAGATGAGCGACGACGAGGCGCTCGACCGGGTGATGAACCCGGCGCGGAACCGCTACCGGCTCGACATTTTGAACGTTTCGTACCACTCGCCGCTGATGCGGGCGCTGCACCACGCCACCTACGTGTTCGAGAAGCGCCTCAGTCACACCGCCGATTCGCAGGACCAGCGCCACCGCATGGTACCCGCCTCACGGCCGCTGCTCACGTTTGCCGATACCGAGCGGCCGGACTTCATCACGCCGCGCCTGATTACATCCAATCCGCGCGCCGAGGCTGTGTATCGGCAGTCGATGGCGGAAGCCTGGGCGGCGAAGAACCGGCTGCTGGCGCTCGGCGTGCCGCTCGAGTTCGCGCTCTACGTGCTGCCCAACGCCAAGACGCTGCGCTTCGTCGAGTCGGGGTCGCTGCTGGCGCTGCTGCACAAGTGGACGCTGCGCACCTGCTTCAACGCGCAGGAAGAGATCTACCTCGCGTCGATGGACGAGCTCGAACAGGTGCGCGCCGCGCACCCGCGCCTCGGCCGCCACATCGGGCCGCCGTGCGTGATCCGCAACGGCCTCATCTCGCCGCGCTGCACCGAAGGAACGCACTTCTGCGGCGTGCCGGTGTGGAAGGACTTTCCCGCCGCGGTCCGCAGACTGTGAGCCAGGCGGGCAGGGCGGGTGGGCCCGGCGCCTTGCGCCGGTAAGGCGGGCAAAAGCCCTTGCTCATCGCCGCCTGGCTGGTGCACCTCTACACCGCGAGCGGCTTCGTCCTCGCGTTCCTGGCCGCCGTGGCCGTCATCGACCACGACTTCCGCACCGCGTTCCTCTACCTGTCGCTGCAGGTGTTCGTCGACGCCACCGATGGGGTATTGGCGCGGGCGGCCCGCGTCTCGGAGCGGCTGCCGTGGTTCAGCGGCAGCAAGCTCGACGACCTGGTGGACTACCTCACCTACGTGTTCGTGCCGGCGCTGTTCGTGTGGCGCGGCCTGCTCGTCATCGATCCATGGACCAACGTGGTGCCCTCGGCGATGCTGCTCGCCAGCGGCTACGGATTCAGCCGCACCGACGCCAAGACCACGGATCACTTCTTCACCGGCTTCCCGTCGTACTGGAACATCGTCGTGCTCTATCTCTTCTTCCTGGATCTGACCCCGGGCCTGAACGCCGCGATCCTGCTCGGGTTTGCGCTGATGGTTTTCGTGCCGATCCGTTACATCTACCCCTCGCGCACGCCGATCTGGCGGTTGCCGACCATCCTGCTCGGCGCCGTATGGGGCGCGATGGTGCTGGTCGCGCTCTGGCAGTATCCGCGGGTGTCGCAGACCTTGGTGCTGGCGTCGCTGATCTACCCGGCGTACTACTTCGTGCTCTCGCTGGTCGTTCACGCGAAGGCGCCGCGGACGACTCGCACCACGGGCTGCTAGGGCAATGGAACCGACCCCGATCCACGCCCACAACCCCGGGCCCATGACCGGCGACGGCAACTGGACGTGGCTGCTTCGCGGCCGCCTGCCCACGCTCGTCGACGCCGGTACCGGTGACACGCGGTTTCTCGACGGCGTGGCCGCGGCGCTCGACGGGGCCCGGCTCGCGCAGGTGCTGGTGACGCACGCGCACGGCGACCACTCGTCGGGCGCGCTGGCCCTGGCCGAGCGGTTTCCCGGCGTCAGATTCCGGAAGATGCCCTGGCCGGGGCGCGACGCCAGGTGGCCAGTGGAGTGGGATCCGATCGTGCCGGGCGAGCTGATCTCGGCCGGCGACGGCCTGCTCGAGGCCGTGCACACGCCCGGGCACGCACCCGATCACCTGTGTTTCTGGGACGGCGCGAGCCGGTCTCTCTACTGCGGCGACCTTGCCCAGCGCGGCGCCACGATCTGGATTCCGTTCGATCTGCGCGGTGACCTGGCTCACTACCTGGCCTCGATCGAGCGCGTCCTCGCGCTTGACCCGGCGCGTCTGCTGCCGGCCCACGGCGAGGTGATCGACGATCCCGGCCCGCTGCTGCGCCGCTACGTCGAGCACCGGCTGGTGCGCGAGCGGCAGATCGTGGACGCGATGCGCGCGGGCGCGCGCACGGCCGACGAGATCACCGCGCGCGTCTACCGTGCGCTGTCGGAGTCGATGATCCCGATGGCCCGGCAGGGCGTGCTGGCGCATCTCGCGAAGCTGGAGCGAGACGGCCGGGCGCGCCGCGACGGCGAGGCGTGGCATATCATGGGCTCATGAATCAGGTAGTCGATTTCATCAACGTCAATCGCGATCGGTACGTGGACGAGTTGAAGCAGTACCTCGCGATTCCAAGCATTTCGGCGTTGCCCGAGCACGCGGGCGACGTGCGCCGCGCGGCCGAATGGACCGCTGACGCGTGCCGTGCCGCCGGCCTCGAGAACGTGAGGCTGATCGAGACGCCGGGCAATCCAGTGGTCTACGGCGACTGGCTCCACGCGCCCGGCAAGCCGACGATCCTCTTTTACGGTCACTACGACGTACAGCCGGTGGACCCGGTGAACCTGTGGACCAGCCCGCCCTTCGAGGCGACGGTGCGCGACGGCGAGATCTACGCCCGCGGCGCCGCCGACGACAAGGGCCAGGTGTTCATGCACATCAAGGCGATCGAGGCCCACCTCAAGAAGAACGGCAGCCTCCCGATCAACATGAAGTTCTTCATCGAGGGCGAAGAGGAAGTGGGCAGCGCGCACCTCGACGAGTTCGTTCGCGGGCACAAGCAGGAGCTCACGGCGGACGTCGTCGTAATCTCGGACTCGCCGATGTTCGACCGCGGGATTCCGTCGATCTGCTACGGACTGCGCGGCCTGGCCTACTTCCAGATCGACCTGCGGGGCACCAGGAGCGACCTGCACTCCGGATCGTTCGGCGGCGCGGTGGCCAACCCGGCGTTCGTGCTGGCGCAGGTGCTGGCGCAGATGAAGGACCGCAGCGGCCGCATCAAGATTCCCGGCTTCTACGACGACGTTCGGCCGCTCAGCGATGCCGAGCGCGCGGAGTGGAAGAAGCTGCCGTTCAACGAGACCAAGTACCGGAAGGAGCTCGGCGCGCCGCGGCTCTTCGGCGAAACCGGCTACTCGACGCTCGAGCGCGTCTGGGCGCGGCCGACGTTCGAGGTGAACGGTCTGTTGTCAGGTTTCACCGGTGAAGGCGCCAAGACCGTGCTGCCGGCCACGGCGATGGCCAAGGTGAGCATGCGCCTCGTGCCCGACCAGCAGCCCGACAAGGTCAAGGATCTCTTCGAGGCGTATCTGAACAAGATCACGCCCAAGACCGTGGAGCTGAAGCTCACGCGCATGCACGGCGGCAAGCCGTGGATGACCGAGTTCGACAACAAGTTCGTGCGCGCGGCGGGGAAGGCGATCGAGCGCGGCTTCGGCCAGGCGCCGGTCTTCAACCGCGAAGGCGGCTCGATCCCGGTGGTCTCGACGTTTCAGGAGGAGCTCGGCGTGCCGAGCGTGCTCTTCGGCGTCGGGCTGCCGGACGAGAACGCGCACGCGCCGGACGAGAAGCTGGACCTGGGCAATTTCCACAACGGCATCATCGCCTCGGCCTTTCTCTACGACGAGATCGCGCAACTGGAGTAGGCCAGCGGACTGCGGTCTTCAGACCGCCCTCTGTGCGATCAGCGGCCGAATGCGAGCGAGGCGATCATGGCCTTCGCCTCGCGTTCGCCGAAGCACCAGTCGCCCGGCAGGTTGAGCCGCAGTTCGGCCTGCGACCAGGTGGCTCTCATCAGGCCCGCGGGGGTGTGGCTGTTGGTGTTGAGCAACAGATGCCCGATTTCGTGCGCGATGGCGCGTCCGAGCAGCGGCCGTGGGTCGATACGCGCCTCACCGGCGATCGAGCGAACCCGGTTCCAGTACACGCTGGCGATCAGCGAATGGCGCACTGACGGGTCGACGAGGGCGTAGCCCATGGTCACCGTGCCGCTGCGCATCATGGGAGCCGTGATCAGCCTGACAATCAGCTCGCCGTCGACGACGGGGTGGTCACAGGGCGCCGGAGACGTGTCGGGGCGCGTGCAGCGGGTCCACGACACGTCGAGACCGCTGCCGCCCAGCACCGCCTCGGTTTCGGCGAGCGCCGCGTCCAGGTCGGCGTCCGACATGCCGGAAGCGTCGAACACCCGCACCGCCACGGGTGTCCGTAATGGTTCAGCCGTCGAAAATCCCGGAACGACCAGGGCCAGCGTCAGGGTCGCCTCCGCAATCGTCTTCCAGTGCATGCCGCCCTCCTGGATTGCCTCTGTCTCCTCACGCGGAGAGCGCCGCAGAACTCGCTCAACGAGGCAAAACCCGAGGAAAATCGGGGCCGCTCGTCGCCGCGCATATGCTTGAGGGGCTGGTGAGGGGCGCCAGGACTGGCATGGACGGACCGCGCGAAGACGTGACGGCGCTCCTGCGACAGTGGAGCGATGGGCGGCAGGATGCCCTCGATCGGCTGCTGCCGGAGATCTACGCCGAGCTGCGCAAGCTGGCGTCGAGCTACCTGAGACGCGAGCGCTCCGATCACACCTTGCAGGCGACCGCGCTCGTCAACGAAGCGTTCCTGAGGCTCGTCGATCAGCGGGCGGTGCAATGGGAGAACCGCGCGCATTTCTTCGGAATCGCGGCGCAGATGATGCGCCGCATCCTCGTCGATCACGCCCGCGCCCACGGCGCGGCGAAGCGCGGCGACGGACAGGCGCCCTTGGCGCTCGACGAGGCCCTGGTCGCGGCGCCGTCGTCGAACGTCGATGTGCTGGCGCTCGACGAGGGCCTCACGCGTCTTGCGGCGCTCGACCCGCAACAGGCCCGCGTCGTCGCGCTCCGCTTCTTCGGCGGGCTGACGATGGAGGAAACGGCGGTGGCGCTGCGGATTTCGCCGGCCACGGTCGGCCGGGAATGGGCGCTCGCCAAGGCGTGGCTCTACGCCGAGCTTTCGGGACACCGCCGGTGACGCATCGCGGGGCCCTGGGCCGATGAATCCGCCGCAGTGGGCGCGTGTGAAGAATCTCTTTCACGCCGCGCTGGACCGGGCGCCGGAAGAGCGGGATCGCTTCCTTGCCGAGGCATGCGGGGAGCGCGACGACGAACGCCTCGAGGTCGAGCGGTTGCTGGCGGCGCATTACGAAGCCGGCACCTTCATCGAGCACTCTCCGGTCGGTGGCATTCTTCGAGACGAGGCGAAAGGGCCCATGACCGGGCGCCTCCTCGGTCAGTACGAAGTGGGGCGGCTGCTCGGTTCCGGGGGGATGGGCGTCGTCTACGCCGCCCGGGACATGGAGCTCGATCGCGTCGTCGCGCTGAAGTTCGTGACCGGCGACAGCCCCGAGGCGGATGCCGGCTTGCGGCGCGAGGCGCGCCGCGCGTCGCAGCTCAATCACCCGAACGTCTGCACGATCCACCAGGTGGGCGCTGCCGGGGGCACGACGTTCTTCGTCATGGAATACGTCGCGGGGGAGACACTCGACGCCGCCATCGGCCCCGGCGGCCTGCCGCTCGATGCGCTCGTGAACTACGCCAGTCAGATCGCGGCTGCGGTCGGGCACGCCCACGATCGTGGTCTCCTGCACCGCGATTTGAAGAGTGCCAACGTGATGCTCACGCCGGACGGCCGCATCAAGGTGCTCGACTTCGGCCTCGCCGCGCCGATTGGCCGCCGCGCCAGCGAGCTGTCGCAGTCGCACGCGTCGCTGGCTGCCGGCGAACCGGTTGCCGGCACGCTGCCCTACATGGCGCCGGAACTGCTGCTCGCCAAGCCGCCAGGCCCGCGCAGCGACATCTGGGCGTTCGGCGTGCTGCTCTACGAGATGGCCATCGGCCGCAGGCCGTTCGAAGGGACGACCGGGTTCGAACTGTGTGCTGCCATCCTGAGCCGCGAGCCCGCGCCACTACCCGATCGCGTGCCCGACGCGCTTCGAGCGCTCATCGCCCGCACACTGCTCAAGAACCCGGACGAGCGCTGCGCGAGCGTCGCGGAGGTGGCCGCGGCGCTCGATGGCCTGCGGGTCCCCACGGGCGCTGCCTCCGCTGAGCTCTCCGGAGCTCGCCTCGCTGCCTCACGATTGCCGGGATCGCTTCCCTCGAGCCGGACCAGCTTCGTGGGCCGAGTCGAGGAGTTGCTGCGGTTCGAGCACGAGCTCGAAGCGGCCGGCATGGTGACGCTTACCGGCGTGGGGGGCAGCGGCAAGACGCGGCTGGCGTTGCGCATGGCCGAGCAGGCGCGGCCACGCTTTCCTGGCGGCGTGTGGTGGGTCGATCTGGCCCCGCTCAGCGACGGGGCTCGCGTCGACGAGGCGGTGGCCACCGTGTTCGGGGTCTTGAACGCGCAGCGCTCGCCGCGCGACGCCATGCTCGAGTGGCTCGTCGGAAGAAGGCTGCTGCTGGTGCTCGACAACTGTGAGCACGTGGTGTCTGCGGTCAGTGATCTGGCGGACGAAATCCTCGCCGCATCCGAGGACGTTCGCATTCTCGCCACGAGTCGCGAGGGACTCGGAGTCCCTGGCGAGCGAATCGTGGCGGTGCCCTCGCTGTCGACGCCGCCGGCGGATGCCGCCGGCGACACCACTGCGCTCGCCCAGTCGGACGCGGTGCGGCTCTTCGTCGAGCGTGCCGCCGGCGTGCATCCCGGCTTCGAACTGACCGCCGCCAACGGTCCCGTGATTCTCGACATCTGCCGCCGTCTCGACGGTATACCGCTCGGCATCGAGCTCGCCGCGGCGCATGCGCGACTCCTCAGCGTCGAGCAGATTCGCGAGCGTCTCAAAGACCGTCTCACGCTCCTGTCGGGACGGACGCGCGCGGTGGCACGCCATCAGACGCTCGGGGCGACGCTCCAGTGGAGCTACGACCTGCTCACCCCCGACGAGCAGCGCGCGCTGCAGCGGCTGTCGGTGTTCCAGGGAGCGTGGGCGCTGCCGTCGGCCGCTGCGGTGATGGCCGACGTGGCGCGGGAACCGGACGTTCTGGACGTGCTGTGGCGGCTGGTCGACAAGTCGCTGGTCCAGGTCGTCCACACGGAGGGAAGCGAGGCGCGCTACCGGTTGCTCGAAATGGTGCGGCAGTTCGCCTACGAACGGCTCGTCACGGCCGGCGAGGCGCCCGCGACCAGGGCGCGCCACGCGGCGCACTACCTGGACCGTTTGGAGCGTACGGTTCCCGATCTGCTCGGGCCGTCCGAGACGCGGGCGGTCGCCGCCATCGATCAGGACCTCGACAACCTGCTGGCTGCCGTCGAGGCACACGGCGGATTCAATCGTGACCTCGATCGCATGCTGTCGGCGGTGGGGCGGGCGTGGCTCTTCTGGATCGTCCGCGGGCGCCTCGGGTTGGCCAGGTCGGCGATCACGGCCATCATGGAGGAGACCCTTCAGATCGATCCGCTCGCACGAGCCGAGGCGTTGATCATGAGGTCGATGTGCGCGCGGTTTGCCGGCGACGGCGCCGCGGCTCTTACGGATGCGGAGGCCGCGGTCGCGCTGATCGAGCCGCTGCAGGAGGAGCGCCGCACGGTCCTGCCCTTCGCGCTCTTTCAGCGGGCGATCACGAGGATGATAGCGGGCGCCGACGGCAGCGTGGTCACGGCCGATCTGGAGCGGTGCGAGAAGTTGTCGCGGCCGGCCGGCGACCGGCTGGCTCTCGGGGTGGCGCTGAACCTGGCCGCACTCCTCTCGCAGAGTGATGGTGATCTCGCCCGGGCGGAAATCCTGCTGACCGAGGCGCTGGAGACGGCGCGCTCGCTGCGAAGCCCCTACCTGCAGATTCTCTATCAGGGGAATCTGAGCGGGGTTCACGCCGACGGGAAGCGATGGATCGACGCGGTGGCCATGCTCCAAGAGGCGTTGGATCTCGTGCGCCGCACCGGCAACCGCCACTTCGGAACCGGCGCTCTTCTCCTCACCGCCAGGATCCTGCTCGGCGTCGGGCAGGTGGCCGACGCGATGCGGTTGGCCGCCGCCGCTGGCCGCCTGAGCGCTGAGATTGGTGAAGCGCCCCCACCGGATGAAGTGAAGGGGTTGGAGCGTGATCTTGATGCGGCTGGCATCGACGCGGCCGACGAGGCTTACGCCGCGTTTCGGGGTGCGGGACTGACGCTATCGTTCGAGGCTGCTATCGACGAGGCGGCGCGTGGGCTGCAGGGCATCGCGGCGCGTGGCCCCGGCCCGGCAGGCGAGCAGCTCGGCGGACCGGGGCGGTAACCCCGGCCCGCGCTGCGCTACTTGCCGTGGCCGCCGTGCTGTGGGCCGCGGCCCTGCTTGCCGTTCTTGTACCAGCCATTGTGTTTGCCGTTGTCGTGACGGCCCTGCGCCACGACGACCTGCCTGCCGTAGCCGTAGACCGGCCGGTATGCCGGTCCATAGACCGGACGGTACGCCGCACGATACACAGGCCGGTAAGCCGGGTAGTAGACCGGCGGGTAATAGACCGGCGCCGCGTACACCGGCGGCGGGTAGTACACCGGCACGGGCGCGTAGACCGGATATGGCGGGTACCCCACCGACACGTGTCCACCAAAACCGCCGCCGTGCACCCCCACGCTCACATGCACTTGCGCCGCCGCGGGTAATGCGCTGATCGCGAGCACGCATCCGACCGCGAGCGTCAAACCGAGAAAGCGACCCATCTTTGCCTCCTGCTGCCGGACCCTCCGGCGACTGGGGATGGCCAAGCTCGTGCATCGGCCATGCCACGGCGCAACTCACTGATTTCAAGCCGTTTCCCCTGCGGGGCCCTTGGTCAGGACGGATCACCCTGTTCACCGGAGGTGACGCGACAGACCCTTGAAGAGGGCACTGGCTGGCCGCCAGAGACGATACTGGGCGTATGGCGGGTCGCACACTCGGGGGGAAAGCGGGTCAGTCGCCGGCGCTTTTGCGGTGCCGGTCCGTGTTGAATCTGGTTGCGGCCCTCGGCTGCACGGTCGGCAGCCTGACCGCGCAGGAGCGGCCGCTGCCGGAGCTCCAGCCCTTTCTGGCCCAGGCGCGCACCCGCCTCCAGACCGACAACGAGCGCCAGCGCTCGTACATCTACGTCGAGACGCAGCGGCGCATGAAGCTCGACGAGTCGGGCCGCGCCCGCAACGAATCGGTGAAAGTGGTCGAGAGCTATCCGGCGCTGCCAGGCGAGGACGAGCGCTGGGAGCGCGTGCTGGAGGAGGACGGCCGGCGGAAGACCGAGGCGGAGCTTGCGAGGCAGGACGCGGAACGTCGCAAGGCCGCGGAAGCGGTGGCGAAACAGGTGACCTCTCAGAACCCCGCCGACCGGACGAAGGCCGTCCGTGACTACGAGCGCGACCGGCGCGAGGCGCTCGCTCGCATCAACGACATCTTCCTGGTGTACGACATCCGGATGCTGGGACGCGAACACATCGACGGCCACGACACCATCGCCCTGACGCTCGACCCGAAGCCGAAGGCGCGCCCCGCGACCCGCGAAGGCAAGTGGATGCAGTACTTCAAGATCCGCGCCTGGGTCAGCGAAAGCGACTACGAGCTGGTGAAGCTGCAGGTCGAGGCGATCCGCAACGCGAATGTCGGCCTCGGCATGTTGGCGCGGATGAACACCGGCACCACCATGTCGTTCACGCGGCGGTGGATCAACAACGAGGTGTGGCTGCCGGCGCGTGCCGAGTACACGATCCGCGCCCGTCTGCTCATGCTCAAGCGGTTCCGCGAGGGCGGGACGATCGACTTCTCGAACTACCGAAAGTTCACGGTAGACACGGCGACGACGATTGCGCCGCCGGTGCAGTAGCGCCTGGTCTAGCGGCTGCAGCCCTTCTTCGTCTCCTCGAACCCGTCGAACAGTCGCGAGGCGTTGGCGCCGGCCAGCGTCTCGATACGGTGCGGCTGGTCCTTCTCGACGGTGTAGCGCGCCACCGCCCCTTTCGAGCGCAGGAACTCGGCCTCGCGCTCCATTTCGCCGTGCCACATGTAGTCGTCGTGCTCGCCGACGTACATGAACACACACAT
>Ga0207659_10000463_pt1 | contig 24363 bp, 21 predicted proteins | sample KBSM43metaG_FD_184330 | JGI IMG/M metagenome (GOLD analysis project Ga0207659, IMG submission 184330) | Miscanthus rhizosphere microbial communities from Kellogg Biological Station, Michigan, USA - KBS M4-3 metaG (SPAdes) (version 2) | ecosystem: Host-associated > Plants > Roots > Rhizosphere >...
CTTCCGGTCTTTGATTCCGATCAGATCCGGGATTTGCGTCGGGTAGTACGGACTGCCGTTTGTCCGTGCAAATGTTCCCGGAGGATTCGCAGACGCGATCGCAAAAAGCTCTTCGTCCGACATCCCCTTGAGGCCATCGTGGATATCCCCGGGAATCCATGGCGCCGCGAATTGACGCCAGGTTGCCATGGCCGTGGAATCTCCAGGAAAGAATAGTGCGGTGCCGCGGCCGACCAACTGTCCGACAACTCCGTCGAATAGATCGTTGAATTGAGGGCCGTCAATCTGAGTTCCGTCCGGAAGAACTCGCGTATGGCAGGACGCGCAATCACGAATGCTCAGGGCCAGGCCCTTTGACGTCGGAACCCACCGGAGGCCCCGGACGGTGCCGTCCTTCTGAGGATGCCCTCCGAGCTTTGTGTATTCCTCCGCTGACCGAACGACGGCAATAAGCGCCGAATCGGTACTGCGAAAGCCGGGCACATCCATTTCCTGAAAGACTTGCTTGCCGGCAGCAATCCAATCACCCGGTGTGCGGGCGCCCGGAGTTATCAATGCCTCGGGCTTCTTCTGCCGGATCATTTCCCAATAGCCTGCAGGCTCGCGTCCGGGAAAATAGACCGGATACGTTCGGACCCATTCCGCATCCGGAGCCGCGTAGTACTCCCTTTCCGAAAAATGGCTCGGCCGAATGTTGAGGCCGGCAACGGGGAGGGCCCAGTCCGCCAGTTCGCGGTCGTTCCAGAATCGCGGTGCCTCAACCCGTCGATCCTGCGTTTGTCCCAGGGTGGCGGTAACCACCAAGACGAATAGCACCAGGGTCCCCAGTTTCATCGTTTTGTCTCCCGGTTTTGCGGCGTAGGATTGTCCACTCCGCGGGGATGTGTCAAATCATTCGTGAGTGGTAGGCCTGAGCCCAACTCAATGTTCGGATCGCTTGTCCTCCGCAATCCGTCTGTCGAATACAAAACCCCTTGCGGGATTGTTCTCGTCGGCGAATCGAAGGCTGTCCCCCAGTTTGAAGAAACCCTCTTCGTCGAATGCCTGGCGCGTCAGTTTCAACCGGCGCCAGTACCCCGGAGTAACGTTTGGGCCGCGAAGGCGTGCCTCCCACTTTCCGTCTCCGCTCGGAACGAGCTTCATCTCGACTCCCGGCGCAGGTACGCCGACAAGGCCCGGACGATCCGATTCCTTCATTCCGAACAGAGCGTTCGCTGCAGTCTCCGTCGAGCCAAGCCCCGTCAGTAACAGGATGCGTTCGCCGCATTCCTGCTGGGCAATCTGATCCAGCTCATCCCAGACCTTTTGAGTTAACCCCGAGCCTGCGTAATAGACCAGCTTCAACCGGCTGAAGAAGCGCTTTCGGAGCGACGCATCTTGACGCAGCCACGGGATCAGGAATTCGAACGCCTTCGGCACGTTCCCATACATCGTGGGCGCCATCATTCTCAGTGTGTGAATCGTTTCCTCAAACAACCCGGGCTCCGGCTTGCCGCGATCGATATAAAACGATCCGCCGTTGTAGATGACCACGCCCAGATCGGCTCCACCCAGCGTGTTGCTCCACGGCAGTGCGTCGACAATCACCGGAGGCTCGTCGGAAACAAATTGAAAATACGCGCGCGCCATCTCCTGGCTGCTTGCCCACATCCGGTGCGTATGGATCACACCCTTGGGCATTCCGGTTGATCCGGCAGTGAACGGGATCTTGAACACCGTGTCCGCATGGACTCGTGAATATGCCAGGTCGAGGGATTCGCCAGGCTCTGTATTCACGAGATCTCCGAAGTGGGTGGCTCCGGGAATCGGATTCATATTCACGACGAGCTCGGCATAGGGCGGCAACACCGCGCGAACGGCCTTCTCATATTTTGCACCGTCAGAGACGTACACCATGCCCGGAGTGAGCAGTTCCATGATGCTGCGCAGCGTTTCGAAGTCGCTGGATACGAGCGAGTAGTCAGGGGAAATCGGAGAATACGGCACTCCCGCATACATGCAGCCGATACCCAGGAGCGCATGCTCGATCTCGTTTTCCGAAAGGATTACCACGGGGCGCTCGACCGAAAGTCCGCGATTGAGCACCGCCTGTCCGATGCGGCGCGCAAAGAATTGCGCTTCCGCATACGTCACATTGCGCCATCCAAACTTTGGTTCCCGTTGTGCCAGGAATGTTCGATACGACGCGTGCCGCGCCCAATGGTCGAAAGGCTCCGTCATCCTTTCCGGATAGGCGCCGAGCGGATGCGGGGACCGAACGAGAATGGAGCCGTCCTCCCGCCGGTCCACGACGATGTCGGAGGGACCAAGACGGACTTTACGATGCGGGAGGCGCGAACTCATGAAGTGGCAAATCGCTTTTCCTGCTCCGCATCCCAGTCCGCGAACGTGCGGCCGCTTTCGGCAAGCTGGCGAAGGAGCGGGGCGGGTTCCCAGAAATCGGCGTGGGTGCGCTGAAACGCCATGATCCGATCGAGGACCTTCCTCAAACCTATCGTGTCGGCATACCACATGGGGCCGCCGCGATAACCCGGGAATCCGTAACCCGTAAGGTAGATCGTATCGATGTCGGCGGCACGCAACGCATAACCTTCCTGAAGGATGCGTGCTCCCTCATTGATCATGATGTACAGGCAGCGTTCAAGAATTTCGTCCGTCGTGACGGTTCGCTGCGGAATGCCCGCCTGCCGCGCCGTCTCACGAATGAGCGTGTCGACTTCCGGGTCCGGTATCGGTTTGCGGTTTTCGTCGTAGCGATACCATCCTGCACCGGTCTTTTGACCGAGCCTGCCGATCTCGTAGAGCTTGTCGGTCATCAGGGGCTTGCGTACGTCGGACCTCTCCAGATGCTTACGCTCCTGACGCACGCGCCACATCACGTCAATGCCGCCCATGTCGTCCACCGCAAAGATCCCCATTGCCATGCCGAAGTCATAAAGGGCCTTATCCACCGCCGCAGGTGTCGTGCCTTCTTCGACAAGGAACTGCGCCTCGCGCATATAGGGAATCATCATCCGATTCCCGACAAATCCCCAGCAGTTGCCGACAACAACCCCGACCTTTCCCAGCTTCTTCGCCAGGGCGAGCGCCGTAGCGACAATCTCTTTGCCGGTCTTCGCCCCGCGCACAATCTCGACAAGGCGCATGATGTTAGCGGGACTGAAGAAGTGCAGGCCAATGACGCGCTCCGGTCGCGAAGTGGCCGAAGCGATCTCGTCGATGTCGAGCGTCGAGGTGTTGGAGGCAAGGATGCAGGCAGGCCCGGCAACGCGATCGAGTTCGGCGAAGATCTGTTTCTTGAGTGTCGTGTTCTCGAAGACAGCTTCTAGAATCAGGTCTGCATCCTGGAACCCATCAAAGGTGAGCTGCGGACGAATCTGCGCGATGCGCTGCTCGACGAGTTCGGGCGTGAAGCGTCCGCGCTTGATCGAAGCGTCGTAGTTTTTCCGGATTGCGGCCATCCCCCGATCGAGGGCTGCCTGGTCAGTATCGCGAAGGATTACCGGAATCCCGGCGTTGACCAGCGCCATGGCGATTCCGCCCCCCATCGTGCCGGCCCCAACGATCGCTGCTTTCCGGATCTCGAGAGGTCGTATTTCTTTTGGGATATCTGGAATTTTGGATACGCCGCGTTCTGCGAAGAACGCGTGGATCAGCGCCTGGGATTCGTTCGAAGCGAGACAGCGGTCTGCGATCTCACGTTCCTTTTCGAGGCCCTGTTCCCAGGGAAGGGTTGCCGCAGCTTCGATAGCTTCAATGACCGCAAGAGGTGCTTTCATATTGCGCCGGATCTTTGCCGCCTGCTCGCGCCCTGCCGCATAGATTGGAGCGTTCACTTCGGGAGATCCCAGTTTATCGACGCGATCCCGGGTTCTCACATGCGAGCCCCGAGCCGCCATCTCACGAGCGAAAGCGATCGTGCCGGATCGAAGGTCTCCTTCAATGATCCGATCGATCAGGCCAAGGCGCAGCGCTTCGGGCGCCTTGATGGGCTTTCCCGAGACGCATAAATCCACGGCGCCGGCGATCCCGACCAGCCGCGGCAAACGCTGCGTTCCTTCAGCGCCGGGAATGATGCCGAGATTGACCTCCGGCTGTCCCATCTGCGCTTCGGGCGCTGCAACGCGATAGTGTGCCGCCATCGCCAGTTCCATGCCGCCGCCAAGCGCCGTGCCGTGAAGGGCCACAACCACAGGCTTTGAAAAGTTCTCGATCTTCTCCAATAAAGGATGCAGATAGAGCCGTCCGCCCTCGCCGCGCCCCGCCTGCTCCAGGAGTTTGATGTCGGCGCCGGCGATGAAGGTGCGGCCTGCCGCGGTGATCACGACGCCTTTCACCGACGCGTCCTGGCTCAGCAGATCGAACGCGCTGAGAAGGCCTTCGTAGACCTCCTGGCCTATGGCGTTGACCGGAGGATTATCAATAACGATTACGGCGATCCCCGGGCTGTCCGATGGCCGCTCAAGTGTGACGATGTTGTTCATGCGCTTTGTAGTTTGACATAGACTTGGAGGATTCCGAGCGGCGCGTTTACGGGTAAACTCCTCTGATGCAGATCGATAGTCTTATTGCGATTGATACCCACGTTCACATCGAGCCGGACTCGCGCGATACCGCAGCCGATGAAGCGGCTCGAAAATACTTTGGAGAGACAGGGCCCGCCATGGGCCGTGAGGAACTCGTCGACTACTACCGGTCGCGGAAGATCGGCTGCGTGGTGTTTTCCGTCGATGAGCGAATGACGGGACGAAAGCAGGTTCCGAACGAAGATGTCCTGGCTTTGGCAAAGGCCAACGCTGACGTGTTGATCGCGTTTGCAAGCGTTGACCCTACGCGCGGTGCCGAGGCCGTCGCCACCGCGGAGCGCCTCATCGCGGCGGGTGTCCGTGGGTTCAAACTGCATCCTCCGCTGCAGAAGTTTCGAGCGAACGATCGGGTTGCTTATCCCTTCTATGAGGTTGTTGCTGCGGCGAAGTTGCCGGTGATCTTCCATACGGGACACAGCGGAATTGGGACAGGCATGCCCGGCGGTGGCGGTGTTCGGCTGAAGTACGGTAGTCCAATGGACATGGACGACGTGGCAGTGGATTTCCCGGACATGCCAATTATCCTCGCGCACCCGTCGTTCCCATGGCAGGACGAGGCAATCTCGATTTGCCTGCACAAGCCTCAGGTCTATATCGATCTTTCCGGCTGGTCTCCAAAATATTTTTCGCCGGTGCTCGTGCAATACGCCAACACGCTTCTCAAGCACAAGATGCTGTTCGGGTCAGACTTTCCGCTGATCAAGCCCGACCGGTGGCTGGCGGATTTCGAGAAGATCGCAATCCGCGATGAAGTGCGCCCGCTGATCCTCAAGGAGAATGCGGTGAGATTGCTGGGGCTTGGGAAGTAGGGGGCGGACAAGTGCATTTGAGATGGGACTGATGGACTAGCCGGTTTCCAAGGGACACTTAGATATCCCCTCCTTAAGGAGGGGTCGCTGAGCCCTCTAAGAAGGATGCAACGCTACCTTAACCAGGGCGACGCGGGGGAGGTCATACCTGAGTCTGACCTCCCCACGCCGCGCCGATTGCTGTAAGGTAGCGTTGCATTTTTAGATCGGCGCGGCTGCCCCTCCTTAAGGAGGGGATATTTCCCTCCACTGATTAGCCCCCAAGCCTTCCCGTAACGCCCCTCTTGACCTGCACCCTTCCGCTAAATAAATTTATGGAGATTGTCTCAACATCTTCGGAGGTTTCATGAGAGCGACTGTGCTGAGCTTCGTAATTGCAGTAGTGCTGATGGCGCCGGGTCTGTCCAGCGCTGCCGACATTAACGACGTTGCGGGAACCTGGTCCGGCAACTGGACTCCCAAAGGCGGGATCATCGACGCTGTCACGGTGGAGTTTCGCGTGGAGAGCGGCAAGGTGTCGGGGAAGTTTCGTACGCCGGTGGCAATGGATTTAACGAAGGTCACCTACGATCCAAAGACCGGCGTCGTATCGTTCGAAGCGACAGACGCTAAAGCAGGAAAGGCCTATAAGGTGGACGCCAAACTCACGGGCAACGATATCAAGGGCACCATGACGGTGGGAACAACGCCCGGGGAAGTCCTGCTCATCAAGTGGACCTATATCCCGCGATAGAACCACTGACGGCGGAGGAAATCCGCCGTCAGTTCCATGTCGCCAACTGTTTTGCGAGCTCGGGCCAGCGATTGGCAATCGCGTCTCGGATTTGCTTGCGGATTCGCGATTGCTCGCTTCCCGGCCACACTTCCAGCACTAAACGCGAGGCGTCTTCCATCTGCCCGCAATAAATTTGTTGCAACACGATGGTCGTTGCGGCCATACGAGTGTCTTCTCGGTCCTCGGGGCGGCCGGCATCCAGCCGGGAGTTCTGTTTGGCCTGGCGAGTCAGGATCGCCAGCTGTCCCCGGAGACTGCCGGGTCCTTGAAGTTCGCCAGCCAGCATGGGTTTGCAGTAATCCGTCGTGACATCGACGAAACCATTTGGACGGAATTCGTGAACGGTGGCGACGGTCGAAATCTCCGCCAAGCCCGGGCCAAGATCGTCAAAGGTCGCCGACGTCCAGATCAACGTCTTGCCGGGCTTGGTCTGAAAATCAAATGAGGCGGGCGGCAGCTTCAGAAGCAACCGAGGCATCGGAGCAAAGGAAATCACCGGATATTCCCAACTCCCACGACTTCCGCCGACGGTATCGACGCCCACAACCGCATCCGGCTGGCCATCGTTGTCGATGTCCCGTCCGGTCGCGGGATCGATCTTCGTGCTGAATCCACGGTCTTCGAAGATCGTCTTTCCGTTGCGGTCTCGCACGGAGACTTCGCATGTTTGCTTCAGCTCATTGGCCGGCACGGACCGAATCGTGATCGAGCCGCCGCCGGTCATGGTCCAGATCCCGTTATTGCTCGCACCCGATTCGTGACAGACGAGATCTTGCCGAGGAGGTGAGGCCTGCGCTTGACTTGCCGTTGAGACCACAAGGAGAAGAAATGCGGTGGCCGCCAGCTTCATGCGAGTAATAACAAGCTTCCATCGAGGCCGGTCCGGGCGTTTCATATTGGCGCTCTTCGACAATTTTCGGTGAATTATGCCCCAACGCCGGGTTGGAATTCGAGGGACGTTGATCGAATCCGCTGCACAAGTGTGATTGAAGGGTGAGTTTACTTGGCTTTCCGTGCATTTTTCCTTTGACTGAAAGCACGCGGCAGCCGATGCTTTGGCATACTTTTTCGACATTTGTGGAAAACTTACGGAGCGCAGGTATGACATCGACGAAAACGATTTATGTAAAGGCTTGCCTGGTAACACTTGCAGTGTGTGCGGGCCTCTCCTCGTTCGCTCTGGCGCAGAGCAATCAATACAAGGCACGACTGGCACCCGCCCCGCCGCTGGGCCTGCGGGGTGAAAGGGGAACCGATCGCCCCACTCCGGCGAGCTTCGTTGCCGGCCTTGGTTCGGCATCTGCGACGCTCAGCGGACGAAAACTGACCGTCACCGGCTCTTTCGAAAAGATGGCGTCGGCACCGACTATCGCGAAGGTGGGCGTAGGATTGACGACGGGCGCTCGTCTCGATCTTGTTTACGACCTCACCGTGACCAAAGCGCCGCAGGCTACGCCGCCCGGCACCAGCGGAACGATCGCAGGTTCAATTGAACTGACCCCGGCGCACGTCGATGCACTCAAGGCGGGCAAACTTTACATTCAAATTAATAGCGAAAGCGCTCCCAACGGCCATCTGTTGGGCTGGCTCTTGAAATAGGGGGAACTATGGTTGGCGCGAGACAAGTAGCATTGGCACTGTTGGGACTTGCGATGACGGGTGTGTTGACGGCCGCTCAACAAGGCGGCGCGGCGGGCCAGGCTCCCCCTGCTGGGCAGGTGCCGGCGGCGCCCGGCCGTGGTGGAGCAGGCGGCGCACGCGGAGCGGCCGCTGGGGACGCCCAGGATGCGGCGGCAGGACGCGGTGGGCGTGGAGCGGCGCAGGATACAACGCCGGTCGGAGTCACCATTGCGGGAGACGTTCCGAACTACGTCCCAGTGACGGATGAAATGCTGAAGAATCCCGATCCCGCCGACTGGCTCATGATCCGTCGTGACTATCACGCAACGAACTCCAGCCCGCTGAAAGACATCACCCCTGCGAATGTGAAAGATCTGCAGCTTGTCTATATGCATCCGATGCGTGAAGGCGGAACCAATCAGCCTGCTCCCATCGCTCACAACGGGATCATCTATCTCGCGAATACGCAGGGCATCCTCCAGGCGATCAACGGCGTGACCGGCAAAGTCATCTGGGAAACCAAGGTGCAGGGAACCATTGCTCCTCGCGGTATCGCGATCTATCAGGACAAGATCTTTTTCGCGAACGGCAACTTCGTCTCCGCGGTCGACGCGCGTAACGGCAAGGCTGTGTGGTCCACAAACATCGGCCATGGAAATTCAAGCGGTCCTATCGTCGCCAAGGGCAAAGTCATCGAAGGCATGGGAGGCTGCGCACAATTTTCAGAAGACAAGTGCTACCTCAGTGCCTACGACGCCGCGACCGGCAAGGAAGCCTGGAGGTTCTACACGGTTGCCAAGGACGGCGAAGAGGGCGGCAATACCTGGGGCACCCTGCCGAATAAGATGCGTGTGGGAAGCGAGATGTGGATTACGGGCAGCTATGATCCCGTGCTCAATTTGACGTATTGGGGAACCGCTCAGGCCAAGCCGTGGATGACCCTGACGCGTGGTACCGAAGACGATGCGCTCTTCACCAGTTCTACTCTTGCGATTAATGTCGATACGGGCAAGAAGGCGTGGCACTTCCAGCATGCACCGGCGGAGGCGCTGGATCTCGATGTCGTGTTCGAGCGCGTGCTGGTCGACAGCGGCGGAAAGAATCTCGTTTTTACCATCGGCAAAGACGGCATCCTGTGGAAACTCGACCGCAAAACAGGGCAGTATCTTGGCCATAAGGAGACCGTGTTCCAGAACGTCTGGGAGAGCATCGATCCGAAGACCGGCCGTGCGAAGTACCGCGACGACATCCTTCATGAAGATCTCGGAAAGGCCGTGGATGGCTGCCCCACCAGCGCTGGTGGACACAATTGGCCGGCCATGAGTTATCACCCGGGGACCAACGCGATCGTGTCTCCGCTCGTCCAGGCCTGCCAGGTGATGGTGCCGCAGGCTTACAATCCGAACGCTACTGCGGCCGGTGCCGGCGCCTCACGGTCCTTCTATGAGAGTCCGGGCAGCAACGGCAATGTCGGTAAGCTCGCGGCCTTCGACGTGAACAGTCTCAAGGAAGTTTGGAAGTTCGAACAGCGTGCTCCCTTCATGACGTCGGCTCTGACCACGGCCGGCGGTCTGGTGTTTGTCGGGGATCGCAACCAGGAGTTCAAGGCGGTCGATGTGAAGACCGGTAAGGTACTCTGGACCCAGAAACTCGCGACGGCCGTCCAGGGATTCCCGATTTCTTTCTCCGCCAACGGCAAGCAATACATCGTTGTGACGACGGGGCGAGGCGGCGGAAGCCCGTGGCTGGTTCCGGACACCATCACGCCGGAAATCAATCCTCCGGCGACGGGATTCAACATGTACGTGTACGCGCTGCCGGATAAGAAGTAGGGGAGTTCCGAGATTCAGTATCCCTCATCCGGTCCTTCGGGCCACCTTCTCCCGGAGGGAGAAGGACGATCCGCAGGTCATTCCCTCTCCCACCGGGAGAGGGTGGCGCGAAGGGCCGGGTGAGGGATTTGAATCGAAGGGGTCACTTGGCATGAAACCCAAATGGGCATTCGTCGCATTGCTTGCCATTGGGCTCGTCTGCTTCGCATCCACTCCAGCGATTGCACACCACTCGACTTCCGCGGAGTTTGACACATCGAAGACGGTGACAATCACGGGGACGATCTGCAGCGCGGAATTCAGCAATCCGCACAGCTATGTTTACGTTCACGTCAGGCTTCCCAAGGATCAGACGGAAACCTGGAAGTTGGAAATGCTTGGGGCAAGCCGCATGACGGACCAGGGTGTACCCAGGGAGACTTTCAAGCCTGGAGAGTCCATCACGATTCAGGCCTACCCATCTAAAAAGCAGGCCTTTCTGTCCGACCGAGCCCAACGCGCTGTTTACGGCGCGTGTACGGAATATCCCGCCAACACTCTCAGGGTCGGTCACGTCCGGGAGGCGACCGTCACCGGCGGCAAGCAGATTCAATTCAGTGACGAGACCCCGGGGACGGTCACGATTCGGCAATAGCGTTTGACTTGAGTTTTGAATCCGATATAAACAGTTTCGCTACGTAAACAACCGGCTTGGAGGACTTGGCAATGACGCGACGGCTTCAACTAATCCTGGGTGCTCTTGTGATCACTCTGTTGGCGATCCTTCCGATACTCGCGCAACAAGGCGCGAAGGGTGGGGAGTGGAAGGCCTACGGCGGAGACGAGGGCAGCACCCGCTACACGCCTCTCGAGCAGATTACCCGCGAGAACATCCAGAACCTGCGTGTGGCATGGGTTTGGAAGTCAGACAGCCTGGTGCCGAATCCCCAGGCATCCAGTGAGACCACTCCGATCATGGTCAACGGCCGCCTTTACTTCTCCATGGACCAGAAGCGGTTCATTGTGGCGGCGGATGCGGCGACGGGAGAGACGATCTGGACTTATCGTCCGGATGAGGGTGCCCGTTTTGATGGCGCGCCACGAAAGATTCATCGCGGCGTGTCGTACTGGACAGATGGCAGAGGTGATGAGCGCATTATCTTCGCCACTCCCGGATTTCACCTCATCGCTCTGAATGCCAAAACCGGGGCTCCAGTGCCAACCTTTGGAACCAACGGCATCGTCGACATGATGAAGGACCTCGACATCGACTTCAAAGGCGATCCGAACGGCAAAATCGGGAACAGTTCCCCCGTCGTCATTTCCAATGACGTCGTGGTTGTGGGGCCTGCTCACCTGCGTCCGACCCGGACAAACGTCAAGGGCGACGTGCTTGGCTACGACGCCCGCACCGGCAAGAAGAAGTGGATCTTCCACACGATTCCTCGAAAGGGCGAGCCCGGCTATGAGACCTGGCTGAACGGCTCCGGCGACTACACCGGAAGCGTGGGCGTGTGGGGGCCGTTCTCCGCCGATCCCGAGCTCGGCAACGTTTATCTGAACACTGAAGCTCCAACGAACGATCTCTACGGTGGCGCAAGGCCGGGCGCGAATCTTTATTCCGACAGCTTGATCTGCCTCGATATCCAGACAGGAAAAATGAAGTGGTATTTCCAGATGATTCATCACGATATCTGGGACTACGATTCTCCACCGCATCCGATCCTTCTCGACGCGACGGTCGACGGCCGTCGCCGGAAGATTGTCGTGCAGCTGACCAAGCAAGCTTTTACCTACGTTTTCGACCGGGTAACAGGCGAGCCCATCTGGCCGATTGTCGAGCGTCCTGTTCCTCAAACGGACCTGAAGGGTGAATGGAGCTCTCCTACTCAGCCATTTCCCACAAAGCCGCCTGCCTTCGATCGTCAGGGCATCACGCCGGACGATCTGATCGATTTCACGCCGGCTCTGAAGGCGGCGGCCCTGCAGGCGCTTGAAGGCTTCAAGATCGGGCCGATCTACACACCGGCTGTTCAGGTGACGACGGGGCCAAATGCAGTGCGGGGAACGATTCAGGTTCCGGGCTACGGCGGTGGCGCAAACTGGCAATCCGGCGCGGCTGATCCGGAAACCGGATTTGTCTATGTGGGATCAAACACGAGCCCCACGGGGATTGGCAATACGCCGAATCCCAATGCCGGTACGAGTCCGGATGTGGCGGACTACAACCAGGCGACGGCCGGGGTGCCTAACGTTCAGGGATTGCGGCTACTGAAGCCTCCCTATGGACGGATCACCGGCTACGACATGAACCAGGGAACGATCGCGTTCACGATTGCCAACGGCGATACTCCGGCGAATATCAAGCAGGCGCTTGAAGCCGCCGGCGTGAAAGACATTCCACCGACAGGATCGCCATCGCAGGCGCATCTTCTGGTGACGAAGAACTTCCTCTTCGCCACTGAAGGCTCTGGCGGTCAGGCAATCCTGCACGCGTATGACAAGAAAACCGGTGCGCCGATCTGGCAGTCCGCAATGCCGGCCGGCCCCGCAACGGCGATTCCGATGGCCTACGTTTATCAGGACAAGGCCTACATCGTGCACGCCGCTCGTGGCCCGCAGGGCGGCGGCGCCCAACTGGTTGCCTGGACTATCGCGCCTCCTCCTGCTGCTGGTGGTGCTGGTGGAGCGCGAGGCGGTGCACGTGGCGGCCGGGGTGCCGGGGCGCCCGGAGCAGCACCCGCTGGCCGAGGCGGCGCACCTGGCGGCGCTCGCGGTCCTGCGGCCCCTGCAGGCGAACCGCAGTAAGTTCGGCGCAATAAACGGAAATCCCTCATCCGGCCCTTTGGGCCACCTTCTCCCGGAGGGAGAAGGACAATCTTCGGGGATACCCTTCTCCCTCCGGGAGAAGGTGGCCCGAAGGGCCGGATGAGGGATTTCCGTTTATTGAAACGTCCCCCTTTTTCTTTTCTTCCCGCCCCGAGACGGTATATACAATTCGCTAACAAATCACGGCTTCACAACCAGATCCTGGAGGAACGGCGATGACCCGACGGCGTCTCAAGGTTTCTTTTGTCCTTCTGATCCTTGCACTAGCAATTCTGCCGATACTTGCGCAGCAAGGCGCGAAGGATGGGCAGTGGCGACAATACGCCAGCGAGACCGGGAGCACAGGCTACTCCCCACTCGACATGATCAATCGCGACAACGTCAAAAATCTCCAGGTTGCGTGGAACTGGAAGTTTGACAACTTCGGCAACACCAATACCGAAGTGACGCCGATCATGGCGAATGGTGTTCTGTATTTCCCGCTCAGCCCGCGGCGCACCATCATTGCCGCGGATCCGGGAACCGGCCAGACGCTGTGGACCTGGAGACCCCCGGGAGATGAACGGGAAGATCGTGCTGCACGAACCTATGCGCGCGGCGTCGCGTATTGGATCAACGGCACCGATGAGCGGATCGTCACGATTACTCCGGGGTTTCGCCTCGTCTCGCTCAATGCGAAGACGGGCCTGCCGATCCCGAGCTTCGGGAATAACGGCGCGGTCGATCTTTTCGAAGCGCTGGACCTCGACTACAAGGGCGATATCACCGGAAGGATCGGCAACAGCTCACCGCCCGTGGTCTCCAATGACGTTATCGTGGTGGGACCGGCGTTGACGCCGAACGCGCCTTCGTACCACAACGTGAAAGGCGACGTCACCGCGTTCGATGTCCGCACCGGCAAGAAGCTATGGGTATTCCACACCATTCCTCGAAAGGGTGAGCCCGGGTACGAGACCTGGTTGAATGGATCCGCCGACTACTCTGGAAACGCCGGCGTTTGGGGGCCCTTTTCAGCGGATGAGGAACTGGGCTACGTCTACCTGAACGTCGAATCCGCAACGAACGATTTCTACGGCGGACATCGGCCGGGCGCCAATCTCTATTCGGGTTCCCTCGTCTGCCTCGATATCAAAACCGGCAAGATGATCTGGTACAAGCAGGTCATCCACCATGACATCTGGGACTATGACAGTCCACCGCATCCGATCCTCCTGAATGTTACCGTCGATGGAAGGCCCCGAAGGATTGTTGTTCACACAGGAAAACAGGCGTTTGCCTACGTTTTCGATCGCGTGACGGGGGAGCCGATCTGGCCCATGCCGGAAACTCCGGTAACGCAGACTGATGTGCCCGGTGAATGGACATCGCCGACGCAGCCGATTCCGTCAAAGCCTCCCGGGTTCGATATACAGGGTCTCAAGGAAAGCGACCTCATTGACTTCACTCCCGACTTGCGCCGGCAGGCTCTCGAAGCACTGAAGAGTTCAGGATTGCGTTATGGACCGATTTATACCCCGGGCTCGCTTGCCATGGCGCCCGATGGCACCAGGGGAACGATCCAGCTTCCGGGTGCAGGGGGCGGCGCAAACTGGTGGGGTGGCTCCGCCGATCCGGAAACGGGTTTTGTGTACATGAGTTCAACGACCAGTCCGTACATCCATGCGCTCACCAAGAATGCACCTCCTGCGACGCCGCCTGCACCGGGCGCACTTCCCGGATTCGATTATCGCAGTGGCGGTGGCGCCCAGTTCCCGAGATTGCCCGGATACACCCGGCCGGGACCGAATCCGGGAGATCCTCCAGTCCAGGTTCAGGGTTTAACTATTCTCAAGCCACCCTACGGCCGCATTACGGCGTACGACATGAACCAGGGAATCATCGCGTGGCAGATCGGGAATGGCGACACACCGGCGGCGGTGAAGAACAATCCGCAGCTTCAGGGACTCACCATTCCCAGGACCGGCAGCCCTCGAAACGTGGGCATCATGGTGACGAAGACGTTGCTCTTTGCAGGCGACGGGACAGATCCGATGCTTAATGCCTACGACAAGAAGACCGGTGGACTGATCGCCCAACTTCCGATTCCTGGAATGCAAACGGGACTCCCGATGACGTACGTCCACAACGGGCGTCAGTTCATCCTCGTTGCCGTGGGTTCGGCTAACGGACAAGGTCCGCAGCTTGTCGCCTTTGCAACGCCCGCGCCGGCTGGTGCGGGTGGTGGCCGAGGTGGACGCGGTGGTGGCGGGGCTCAAGCCCCCGGTGCAGCGGCTCCCGCAGCTCCAGGCGCTCCAGGCGCCGCTCCTGCAGCACCGCCAGCCGGCGGCCGCGGTCAACGCGGCGCGCGAGGGCAGCAGTAGAGGAGAGGAATAGAAAAATCCCTCACCCGCCCCTTCGGGGCACCCTCTCCCGGTGGGAGAGGGACAACCTTCAGGATGCTCCTTCTCCCCCCGGGAGAAGGTGGCCCGAAGGGCCGGATGAGGGATTTCCGTTCCTAGAGTTCCAGCTGCATCACGACCACATCCAGCCAGCGATCGAACTTCACTCCGACATTCTTCATGACGCCGCAATGCTGAAACCCGCAAACCTCGTGTACGCGAATCGATCCGGTGTTGGTACTGTCGCCGATCAACGCGAGAAGTTGCTTGTACCCGGCTCGACGACACTCTTCGATGAGTTTCTCGAGCAGTAGCCGCCCTATTCCCTGTCTGAACGATTCCGGCTTCACGTAGACCGAATCCTCCACCGTGAACCGATACGCCTCTCGCGCGCGGAACGGACCCGCGTAGGCATAGCCCACAACAACGCCCTCAACCTCGGCAACGAGCCACGGGCCTCCGTGGCGAAGGACATCGTTGCGTCGCCGAGCGATCTCGCTTTCATCCGGAGGAACGACTTCAAAAGAACCTGTTCCCTCGATAACATTCTGTCGATAGATCTCAGTGATCGCCAAAACGTCTGAGTCTCTCGAGGCACGTATCACAACGTCGGATCTCATGGAGACACTATAATCGTCGAGATGTCCCAAACTTCCAAAAGTCGCGAGCCGAAGTACTACGACCACTTCCGAGACGATCCGCAGGCGGAGCAGCTCGCGTGGCTGATGGATTCGTCGATCAGCATCGGTCGATTCTCCATCGGACTCGACGCGATCATCGGGTTGATTCCAGGCCTCGGGGATCTGCTCACCAGTCTGATTGGTTACTGGATTGTTGTGCGTGCGATGCAGGCGGGCGTGCATCGCGCCGCGATCCTTCGAATGGTAGCGAACCTTGGCGTTGATGCTCTCGTGGGAATCGTCCCGGTCGTTGGCGACATGTTCGACATGGCCTTCAAGGCGAACATGAAGAACATAAAAATCTACCGCGAAGCTTTGAGCGGCACGCGTGCGCCGCTCAAAGACTGGGGTTTCGTCGTGGTTGTTTCCGTGATCCTGCTGCTAATGCTCGCGCTGCCCATACTGGGCATCATTTTTCTCGTGCAGTGGCTCGATCACTTTTTCATGGCAGCGACGGCTTTTGTCATCTCGGCATAGGGTCCGACGAGCCCGTGACCGCCAACCATCGTATCGACCTTCAGATTTGCTTTCTGAATCGACTCCATGAGCTGTGTAACGGCTGGCGATGCCGGAGCACCGATTGCCGGGAACCAGAGGTCGCTTTGAAACAGCACGCGCCCATTCGGAACATAGGCCATGACCATCGGCTCAACGTGAGGTGATCCGGTGAAGGTGTGAAGCTCCAGGGTCTGGCTGCCTTCCTTGATCTCCTTCTTGCCTTCGAATGTTTCAATCTTGCCGGCTTTGTCTCCGGCTTTTGCGAGGTCATCCGGCGGATGCGTGTGCGGAGCTTCGAGAACTTTTTTCAGAGCGGGCTCCTGGTCCTTTGCGACGAGGATCGTTGCCCCCAGTGCGGCCATCGCTCGAATGCCGCCGATGTGGTCATAGTGGAAGTGGGTGACCGCCGCATACTTGATCGGTTTGTCGGGAAATTGCGCCGCGACCGCTTTCGCAAGCATGCGCGTCTGCGTGTCGAGGTAGGGAGCCTCGACAACAGCCACGAACGTCGGGAACTCCACGACCATGCTGTGATGGCGGAAAGCCCTGGCCTGATAGACGCCATTCGTCACCTTTACGAGCTGCATCGGGAATGCATCGGCTTCCTTTGCCGCCGTTTCTGCCTGGGCCTTTAAAGCATCGGGAATGGCGAACACATCCGCAGCCTTGGGATCATTTGCGACGATCGAAGCAAACTGAACTTCCGAATAGTCTTCGCCGCCCTTCCTGACCTTGATGTGATGCGGAATCTTCACTCCACCGACGTCCTTGTAGTCGCCGACAATGTACTGGGCATCGACGTCGCCGAGCATTGTTTCCGTGTCGAGCACTTCGAATCCGGCGAGCATCCTCGTTTCAGGATCGAAGTAAAGTCCAATGTCTTCGCCGTCGTGAGTCTTGGCCTTGGCGTACTTCAGCATCTTGCCGTCGAGTTCCTTGTCCTGTCCGGCCTCTGAAGCGGACGCGGATTCCGCCGCTGCAAGCGCGATGCTCACCACATTTCGTTTCAACAGCCATTCCGGCGAATTCTGCGTGCCCCAGCTGAACAAACCGGACGGCGTTGTCGCAAACGTAACGTTCTCGATGCTCTCGATGCCGATCGATTTACCGGCTGCGCCTGCACCGACCTTCGTCAACACTTCGTGGCGATGCTGCGTGAAATCGCCGACTTTGAGGTCGTAGTCGAAGGCTGCGCGGCCGTTGGCAAGGTCCAGGGTTTCGACGTCATTGCTCAGTTCACCAATCTGATCCATCCCCGTTGCGGTTTTGGCCTGTCCGACTTTCGTTCGGGTTCCTGTTCCTCCGCTCATGGTGAGCGACTGAATCCCCATTAGTTTTTCGGCCCCGCCCATGGCGGCGACCGCATCTTGCGCAAGTTGTCGCTGTGCGACAGACGAGCATCCCAAGAGCCACACCGTTGTGATGCCCAGCGCAATCGTTCTTATCCACATTGACATGGATTCCTCCTTTGGAATCGTTGAACGGTTGGCCGGTATTCTAAACCGATTTGCTGGTAAACTCGGCGGACTTCAAACGGCCGGAGTGAGCATGCCCCCAAAAAAAAGGATTACGTCGCACCTGTACTTCTGGGTGCTTCTTGCCATTGTGGCTGGGGGGATCTTCGGAGCGGTAGACCCGGAGCACGCGGTCAAGCTGAAACCTCTTGGGGACGGCTTTATCGCGCTGGTCAAGATGCTCATTGCTCCTGTGATCTTCTGCACGGTCGTGTTGGGCATTGCCGGTGCAGGCGATATGAAAAAAGTCGGCAGAGTCGGCGGCAAGGCTTTGCTTTATTTCGAGACGGTATCGAACATATCGCTGGTGATAGGCCTGATCGTTGTCAATGTGCTCAAGCCGGGCGCGGGTTTCAACGCCGATCCGGCAACTCTCGACGCAGGCGCGGTGGCCGATTATGCAAAGGCGGCCAGCCAGCAGAGTACCGTTGATTTTTTTCTGCGAGTCATTCCCAGGACATTTGTCGACGCGTTTACGGGCTCGGGAGATCTCCTGCAGGTTCTCCTGATTTCCATTCTGTTCGGTTATGCGATGGTTCGCATGGGCGCGGCGGGCGAACCCGTCCACCGGTTCATCGAAGGATGCTCCCACATCTTCCTCGCGATGATGAATACCATCATGAAAGTAGCGCCGCTGGGCGCCTGCGGCGCAATGGCCTTTACCATAGGCCGCTACGGGCTGGGCGCGCTGAAGCCTCTGGCTGCATTGATGGGGAGTTTCTACCTGACATGTCTCTTGTTCATTCTGATCGTGCTGGGCAGCATCGCGTACTTTGCCGGTTTCAACATTCTGCGATTTCTTGCCTACATCAAGGATGAACTTCTGACCGTGCTTGGGACGTCGTCGTCGGAATCCGCGCTGGTTCCCCTGATGCACAAGCTTGAAAGGCTCGGCTGTTCGAAATCCGTCGTGGGCCTCGTCGTTCCCTCCGGTTATTCCTTCAACCTGGATGGGACGAACATCTACATGACGATGGCGGCCATCTTCGTGGCACAGGCGTTGAACATTGACCTCACTCTGTGGCAGCAATTGACGCTGCTGGGGGTGGCCATCTTCACGTCCAACGGCGCATCGGGAGTGACCGGCGCTGGCTTCATCACCCTGGCGGGAACCCTCGCCGTGGTTCCATCCATTCCAGTGGGCGGCCTCGCGCTGATTCTCGGCATCGACCGATTTATGTCGGAGGCCCGATCGATTACCAACTTCATTGGCAACGGCGTTGCGACCATTGTTGTCTCACGATGGGAAGGCGAGTTGGACCTTGAAAAGTTGAAGCACGAGCTTCGAGGATGATTTACCATCCGTGATAATCTCCCGCTATGCATAAGCAATCCCGACGTGAGTTCCTTCAATCGAGTACCGCTATTCTGGCTGCGCCTATGCTATCCACTCAGGCAGGCCGGCGCATCACGACGCTGGTCGGCACGGGTGTTGCCGGATCTGCCGCGGACGGCGCTTCCGCCGACACCGCTCCGATCAACAATCCTTACGGCGTCGTGTTCGGACCGGACGGCGGGCTTTACTGGGCCGACTTCGGCAGCAATCGAATTCTGCGCCTTGACCTAAGCGCGAAACGTGTGACGATTGTTGCCGGCACCGGAACGAAGGGGCATGCCGGCGACGGCGGGCCGGCGAAGGCAGCGCTGCTGAGCGCGCCTCACGAAGTCCGCTTCGACAGCAAGGGAAACATGGTTGTGGCGGAGCGCGACAGTCACGTCGTGCGTCACATCGACATGAAGACGCAGGTCATCACGACCATTGCCGGCACCGGCGTTGCGGGCTACAGCGGGGAGGACGGACCCGCCAAAGCGGCGCAACTGAACCAGCCGCACAGCATCGTGCTTGACAGCGCGGATAACGTCCTGATCTGCGACATCAACAACAACCGTGTCCGGAAGATCGATGCGAAAACCGGAATGATCTCGACGTTCGCGGGTACGGGCGAGAACGCCGCGACACCGGACGAAGGCCGAATGCTGACGACACCTCTTGCGGCTCCGCGTTCCATTGAGATCGCCCCCGACGGCACGATGTATCTTTTGCTGCGGGCGGGAAACAAGGTGATTGCAATGAGCCCCGCGCAGGGAACTCTGAAACGCATCGCCGGGACCGGCGAATTCGGCTATACCGGCGACGGTGGACCCGCACTCAATGCGAAGTTCGGAGCGCCCGGTTCTGCCTTCAATGGTCCCAAAGGCATCGCGCTCACGGATAACGTCCTTTACATTGTGGATACCGAAAACCATGCGATCCGCGCCATCGATTTGCGCTCCGGGATCATTACTACGGTTACCGGCAATGGCCAGCGGGGCGATGGGCCGGATGGAGACCCGCTCGCGTGCAAGATGGCGCGTCCTCACGGTGTCGTGATTCGTGGCCGCAGCATCTACATCGGCGACAGTGAGAATCACCGGATTCGGGTGCTTGCATGAAGGCCCTCGCACGCCTGATGGAGGAGACAGGAACGAGTCTGGAAAAACTTGTCGAAGCGAGTGGCCTCGAGGCAAAGCTGGTCAAAGCCATCGCTGCCGGTAACTACACTCCGAGCCCCACGGAGCGACAGCGGCTGGCTGCCGCCCTCGACGTTTCTGTCGATGACATCGCCTGGGGTCACGCGGTCCCCGTCGATCACCTGTGGGGCCACGGCCCGCAATTCGGAAGAACACCCTGAGCATTTGACATGGGACGTTGGACAGTTGGGTCGAGGCAGTGTCCCCTCCTTAAGGAGGGGCAGCCGCGCCGATCTAAAAATGGAACGCTACCTCAACGCCATCGGCGCGGCGTGGGGAGGTCAGACAACGGCTCTTATTTGACCTCCCCCGCTTCGCCCTGTCTAAGGTAGCGTTGCATTTTTCTTAGAGGGCTCAGCGACCCCTCCTTAAAGGAGGGGATATTTAGCTTCAACGGAATTTGGCTCCCATGTCACAAGTCGAATGTACTCACCACTCTCGCCCCTGCCCGTCTGACTCCAGGTGACATCCAAAAGGAGGTATCCATGAAGCCCACCGTCGCTCGCCGTCTTACGAAAACCCGCTTCTGGCCGCATATCAAAAGCGCCGCATCCACTCTGGTCTTTGTCTGGTTCTTCACCCATCACATCGCTCAGGCGACGATGGTGCCGACGGAATCGATGGTGCCGACGATTCTCGTGGGCGACCATTTCATGCTCGACAAGGTCGCGTTTCCCGCGAACTATCCCGAATTCCTGCACGACGTCCTTCCGGAACGAACCATTCATCGTGCCGACATTGTGGCCTTCTGGTCACCGGAGGTTTCCGACTTGCGCCTCGTGAAGCGGGTAATCGGACTCCCCGGAGAAACTCTCGAAATCCGCGAAGGCGATATCTACATCAATGGAGACAAGCTCAACGAGCCGTATACCGTACACACGTTACAGCCCCTGTTTCGCCAGCTTCAAAACGTGCCGCCACTGACCATACCGGACGACTCGTTCTTCATGATGGGCGACAATCGCGATAACAGCCGCGACAGTCGATATTTCGGAGTCGTGTCACACCGGGCACTGATTGGTAAGCCGCTCTTTATCTATTGGTCTTACGAGATTTATCCCTACCCCGCGGGTGGGCGCTCGATCGGCCAGTGGGCGGAGTATTACGCTTCTGTCGCGACACACTTTGTGACGCGCACACGGTGGATGAGGACGGGAACGGTGTTGAGATAGAGAAGGGTCAGCGAATCTCCGTCCCCTTATTCCCAGATCCTTGGCTTTAAGGGATCACCACTGACGACGGTTGTTGATCCACGCAGGTGATCGTTGTCGCTGCAAGCGTTGACGTTCCGGTAATCAAGGAAGACCCATCACACGCGATGTTGAAGGCGCCGTTATTGCCGGTGATGTTCGTCGCGTTCATAGGCCCGACGAACTGCACCGAGGAATTGCTGGCGACTGCTACCCCGCGGCCGCTATTGCCTGTGATGTTAGTCCCGGTGCTGGTGTTGGTTCCGAAGATCACGGCGTGGGAGTTATGAGTCACCAGGATTCCCACGCCTCCGAGGCCACCCATACTTCCCGTGATGCTCGCGGGTCCGGCGTAGCTTAGCGTTCCCGAGTTTTGCACCAGAATCCCCTGGTTATTGTTGGTAACGTTCACGCCGTTAAATGTGGCTTGGCCGCTGATGATCTGGACTCCGCTTAACGCGTTGTCGTGCACATCAATGCAGCCAACGGGATTGCACGGCGCTGCGGCTTCGAGCGAGGCTCCGCCTCGCACCTGCATGCCGACGGAGTAACCCTGATTTGAAGAAGAGCTCACAGGAATCGCGTTGAGTCGCACACGGCTGCCCTGATCCACCAGCAGCCCGATTCCACCAGTAGCGCCGTCGCCGAGAGATTGATCACGGTGGCGTTGGAATCCCCCAGCACCGTCAATCCCGATGATCCCATTGCACTGCCATTGATGGTGATGCCGACGATGGTCGCCTGGGTATTGATCAGATTGATGCCAACGCGGCTCGTGTTGACGACGGAGTTCGAGACCTGGCATCCGCGACAAAGGTTAAAGGCGACGCCGACGGGATTGTCGTTTGGTGTGACGCCTCCGGTAGTTTGTATGGTGAGGTTAACCAGCGTGACACGCCGCGAATTCGAAACAAAAACTACGGGCTGTCCGCCCGGGTTATTAAGCAGACCCTGAATCGTCGCGGACGGATCTCCCTCAATGGTCAGGGAAATGCCTTCGAAATTATCGATGAACACGTTCTCATTGCAGGTACCCGAGACGTGGAGCACGTAGGTCTTTTCGACAGCGAGGTCCGCAGCTGCGGCGGTGATGGAGTCTCCCTTGTCACACTCGACCTTCTTGTCGACATCACCCGCGGCGAGCGCGGTTTGCACAGCCAGCAGCACAAGCAAAGGGTGGCGTAGCCAAAGTAATCGCATAAGACGGTTCCTCCCTGCTGAATGGATCTGTTAGTGAATTTCCGCAAGTATAGGCGGGAGTGACGGGCGCAGAGAAAATCAAAAAACAAGTCCGATTTGAACAATTCACGGGCGCTCACGCGGTTCAGCCGCCCGGGCGCGCCCACGCTCATTTTCACTGCGGTTGAGCGGTGCGTCGGAGGATTCAGAATGTGCTCAGAGCGGCAAATAGTGTTCCACGTCAGGGAACGGCTGAAATGATGAAGAAGTCGTTTCCATTCCTGATAGGAAGGCGATCCCCGAAATCCAACCATATGACTCTCAAGCGTGTCCCACCACACCAGCAGGATGTAACGGTTCGTGCGCTCAACACATCGGCGGAGTTCGTGGCGCTGATAGCCAGATGCCGCCGCGATGATGGGCGCCCTCAGAAAAGGCGCTTTCAAACGATGAGTTCTGTCCCGCCCGAATATCTAAGATTGCGACTTCAAGAACCAATTCTCTCCTTCATCGGGTTTAGCTCACCTACTCGTGGATTCCAGCTTCAACCTTCGGCTTACCCATGCTCAACGCGTGCCTTTATGTCTGAATACGCCTCAGCGACTAGCCTGCTCAATGCTGCGGAATTCACGTCGGCTCCCGGCGTCAGCTTCACATGGCGCATACGCTTGCCGCTACCCTCCAGCAGACCATCGGGATCCGGTAACTCTGCGCCGTAAAAGAAACCTACGTTTACGTGAGCTTTGAACGCATTGACGTAAGCGAATGGCGCATCTCCCAGGCACGCAACCGGACATCCGTCATGCATAAGCTCCCGAACCTCATCTCCACACTCTCGCATGACCTCAAACCATTGCCGAGCGATGGATCCCAATTCAACGGCCTGGCTCTTTATCCACGCATCTATAGAAGGATCCCGCTCGACAGCACCGTCAAACTTCAACATTTGATTCATAGGCACCAAATCCGCGACAAAGTTAACAAAGAGGAGTTGGGCCACAAGGAGTGGCAGGGCCAGGCCATGACTTTGAAGCAATCCCTCGCGAGGCTGGTTTAGCCATCACCTAGAGGGAATCGTGTTTAACGATCAAGCGTTGCCTCCCGTCCTGGCCAGCTGCGCTACTGCATGAGTTTCTTGAGGACCTCGATCGTGGTCTGGTTGGCGGTGCCGGAGGTTCCATCGAAGCCCGCTCCACCTGCGAGACCGTTGGCGGCATCCAAAGCAGTCCGACCGTTGCGGTCCTTGATGTCGAGCTTCGCGCCGCTGTCTGCGAGGAATTGGACGACTTTGTCGAAGCCCTGCTGGGCAGCGCCGAACAGGGCCGTGCGGCCATTGCTGTCGGCGGCGTTTATGTCGGCACCCGCAGCAAGACAGAGCTTGATGGATTCAATGATGTCGGATTGCGGCTTTACGCGGCCCGTCGTGTCTGCATCGCTGGTCCCGACGCCCGCAGCGGCCATCAGCGGAGTAATGCCATTGCGTGTTGCGAGTTTCGGATCGGCGCCCTTCTCAAACAACAGCTTCATCGCAACATGATCCGCGGCCTTGGCAGCGCGGATGAGTGGCGTTGTACCGGCGCCAAGCATACCGTCGGTGCCACGATCGAGCTTTGTACGATAGGGCTGGCCGTTCTTTAACTGCAGGTTTACTTCAGCGCCCTTGGCCAGCAGCAGCTTAATGACATCGGTACTACTGAGAACTTCATCAACTTCCTTGGGAGAAGGCCGGGCAGAAACCGGCATGGTGTGGTCGTCGACAGCGGAATAGAGGGGTGTTCTGCCGAGCTTGTCGGACAGGTTCACGTCGGCGCCTGCATTAATCAACGCGCCGGCTGCATCGTAATGACCGTTGATGAGGGACATGATCAGCGGCGTCAGCTCATCATCGATATCCTTGGCGTCGACTTGCGCGCCGGCGGCAACCAGCAGCGGAACGCATGCGGCGCAGCCTTCACGCGCGGCGAACATCAAAGGCGTTTGAGA
>Ga0207659_10000467_pt1 | contig 24291 bp, 19 predicted proteins | sample KBSM43metaG_FD_184330 | JGI IMG/M metagenome (GOLD analysis project Ga0207659, IMG submission 184330) | Miscanthus rhizosphere microbial communities from Kellogg Biological Station, Michigan, USA - KBS M4-3 metaG (SPAdes) (version 2) | ecosystem: Host-associated > Plants > Roots > Rhizosphere >...
CCGAGCTCGCCGCCGGGCGGCGGGTCGAGCGACAGGCGGATCGTGGGCGGGGGAGGCGGCGGCGGCTCGCGGTACCGCTGTACCAGCGGCCACGCGAGCAGCGCCACCACGATAAGCGCGGCTCCAGCCACCAGCCAGACTAGACGTCGTGAAGGTCCCCAATCCATCTCATCGACTCACACTTTCGAGGGACCTTCGCGACGTCTCGCCCTGCGGTAGGCGGGGCCAGAAGATACTGCCTAGCGAGGCGGAGCCTGAATCATCTGGGGCGCAGCCTCGCTAGAACTTGCGGCTCCAGGTGGCCGGCCAGCGCTCGACCACGATCTTCTTCTCGGTGTAGAAGTCGATGGCGTCACGGCCCTGCGCGTGCAGGTCGCCGAAGAAGCTTTCCTTCCAACCCGAAAACGGGAAGTAGGCCATCGGCGCGGCGACGCCGACGTTGATGCCGATGTTGCCCACCTGCGCCTCGTAGCGGAACTTGCGCGCCGCCGAGCCGCTGCTCGTGAACAGGCAGGCCTGGTTGCCGTAGGCCGCCTGGTTGACCAGCGCGATCGCGTCGTCCACCGACTCGGCCCGCATCAGGCTGAGGACCGGGCCGAAGACTTCCGTGCGCGCCAGCTCGCTGGCCGGATCGACGTCGGCAAGCACCGTCGGGCGCAGGAAGTTGCCGTTCTCGTAGCCCGACACCTTCGTGTTGCGCCCGTCCACGATCGGCGTGGCGCCGGCGGCGACGCCCGCGGCGATGAGGCCTTCGATCCGGGCGCGGCTCTCGGGCGAGATCACCGGTCCCATCTCGATGCCGGCCTCGAGGCCGTAGCCGACTTTCCGCGCGGCGGCGGCGTCGCTGATCTGCTGGGTGAACACCTTGGTGGCGTCGGCGACCGTGATGACGACTGACGACGCCAGGCACCGCTGGCCGGCGCAGCCGAACGCCGAGTCGGCGACGATCTTGGTCGTCATCTCGAGGTCGGCATCGGGCAGCACCACCACCGGGTTCTTGGCGCCGCCCTGGCACTGTACGCGCTTGCCGTTGGCGGCGGCGCGGCTGTAGATGTAGCGCGCGACCGATGTCGAGCCTACGAAGGAGATCGCGCGCACAACCGGGTGGTCCAGCAGTGCGTCCACGGTGTCCTTGCCGCCGTGCACGAGGTTCAGCACGCCGGGCGGGAAGCCGGCCTGCTCCGCGAGCTGGAAGATCTTCGTCATCGTCATCGGGGTCTTCTCCGATGGCTTCAGGATCAACGTGTTGCCGCAGGCCACCGCATAGGGCAGGAACCACAGCGGGATCATGCCGGGGAAGTTGAACGGCGCGATCACGCCGACCACACCCACCGGCTGCCGGATCATCAGTTCGTCGATGCCCGACGCGATGTCCTCGAGGTTGCTGCCCATCATCAGCGACGGGATGCCGCTGGCCACTTCGACGTTCTCGATGCCGCGCCGCAGCTCGCCTTCGGCTTCGGCCAGCGTCTTGCCGCATTCCTGCGTGATGAGGCGCGCCACCTCACGGAACTCCGCGTCGAGGAGGGCCTTGAGCCGGAAGAGCGGCTGGATTCGGTCGCCGGCGGGCGTGCGCCGCCAGGCCGGAAGCGCCTTCTGCGCCGCATCCACCGCCTGGGCCACGCTGGCGGCGGGCGACAGCGGCGCCTTCGACAGCACCTCTCCCGTCGCGGGGTTGTGTACGGCGATGCCCGGCGCATCGGCCCGCTGCCAGCTGCCACCGACGAAGTTCAGGAGCGTTCCTTGTTCAATCATGGGGTCTATCCTTGTCGGCTCAAGGCTCAGGGCTCAAGGCGCGTGAGCCGTGAGCCGTCATGGAACAACGATCGCGCGGCCGAGAATCTCACCGCGCGCGAGCAATTGGTACGCTTCATCGGCCTCGCTCAGCTTGAAGCGCCGGGTCACCATGTCCGCAGGGCGGAAGACGCCCTGCGCGGCCAGGCGGATGATCTCGGGCATGTCCGAGCGCGTGCGTGCGCCGAACGAGCCGACGATGCGCAGCCCGCGGCGCACGAGCCTGGTGATTTCGATCGGGGCGGCGCTCTTGCCCGCCGCGATCCCGACGGCCACCATGCGGCCGCCGTCGCGGATGCTCTCGAACGCCTGCACGAATGTCTCGGGCCGGCCGAGCACCTCGAAGGCGACGTCGACGCCCACGCCGCTGGTCATCTCGCGGATCGTCTTCACCGCATCCACCTTGGTCGAGTTCACCACGTCGGTGGCGCCGATCTTCTTCGCCGCGTCGAGCTTGTCGTCGCGCACGTCGACCGCGATGATCTGCGAGGCGCCAAACGCCTTGGCAATCTGCACGATCGTCAGTCCGACGCCGCCGGTGGCCACCACCGCGATGCGCTCCCCGCCGCGCAGGTCGGCCGCGTGCCGCACCGCGCCGTAGCCGGTGAACACCGCGCAGCCGAGCACCGCCGACTCCTCGAGCGGCAGGTTCTCGGGTAGCGGGAAGACGTCGGTGGCGGGTACCACCGAGTACTCCGCCATGCCGGCCATCGAGTACATCGCCACCGGGCTCCCGTCGGCGCGGCGCAATCGCGTCGTGCCGTCGAAGAGCGTGCCTTTCAGGCGATTCATGCCGAAGAAGTTGTCACACAGGTCGTCGCGGCCGGCGCCGCAGGCCGGGCAGAAGCCGCACGGCATCACGAACGCCGACACGACCCTGGTCCCGACGGCCGGTCCCTTCACGCCGGGGCCGAGCGCCGCGACGGTGCCGGAGATCTCGTGCCCCATGACCGCGGGCGTCGGGAACGCCACCTCGGCCTTCATCACATGCAGGTCGGTGTGGCAGACCCCGCACGCGTGCACCTTCACGAGCACTTCGTTGGCCCGCGGTTCCGGTATGGGCAGCTGTTCGATCTGGAGGCCGCCGGGCGCCGCGTTCAGCACGGCGGCTGTCATCGTCTGCATGGGTCGCGTTCCGTGAAGCCGCTCGATGCGCCGGCCGGGCTCCTCTGTGCCCGCCGAGGCGCGGACATCCGGAGACTATATCCGAAGCGCCCGCGGACGCGCCTGACCCTGGAGCATGAGGAAGGGGCCGGCGCCGGAGAGGTGCTGTGGGGAGCCGGCGCCGGTGCGAGAGGAAATCTGGGACGGAGGAGGGCTCAGCGAAGGATGACCGTGTCGGTCAGCGCGCCGTCGATCGTGTCGCCGTCGTTGTTCATGTACATCGTGCCCTGCGTGTCGATGGCGAACGCGCGCACCCCGGTTTCGGCCACGGAGAGCGGGTGGCGTTCGGCCACGAAGCTGGTCACGGCGTCCTCGGCCGAGTCGTTGCAGGTGTTGCTCGAGGGGAGGACCGTCGTGGCGCCGGCGGCGGCCATCATCGAGGCGACGTAGCCGTTCTGAATGACCCCGTTGGTCACATAGGGATCCTGGATGAAGCCCACGGAGCTGGTCGGGGGCCTCTTCGACAGGTCTTCCAGCGTCTGCGCGTAGCCGCCGGAGCCGCACGTCGAGGCGTAAGCGGCCTGCGCCGAGTGAATCGTCCGAAGCGAGGCAATCGCGACGCCCTCGTTCGAGGAGATCCGGGCCCGTAGCAGGATCGGGAATGCGATCGCGGCCAGCACGGCGATCATGGCCACCACGATGAGCAGCTCGATCAGCGTGAAGCCGCTGTTGCGGGCGGTGCGGGCGAGTTGGGGAGATCGCGTTGTCATCTGTGTTCCTGTTCGGCACAACAGAGAACAAGATCGTTGCCACGTCGGGGATGTGCAGCAGCAGTCAGGCTTGTCACCCGCAACGGCGGATCTGCACCCTCCTGCACGCGCCCGGGGCCACAAATTGTCAACGGTGCCAACAAAGGTCAGCTGTGGCTAATTCACGACCCGCTGGCGGGCCCGCGCACGCATCACCAGGAAAAGGGTTTGGCCCAGGCGGGGCCGGCTACGTATGATTCACGGTCTGTCACCTTCCCCAAGGCGGTACATGCACCCAGAGCTCCAAGAAGCGGTCGATCTGCACCACGCCATCGTTGCAGAAGCCGGCAATGCCCTGGTCGGGTACGCAACGGAGAAAGCCCTCGCCAACGTCGTCCTGCTGTCCGAGATCCCGACCACCTACGACAAGGATCAGAACCGGCAGGTGAACGCCGGCAATCTGCTCCTGCGGGGCGTGCCGGGTGTGGGCAAGACGTTCTTCGGCGTGATCCTCGCGGCGATCAGCAACGCCAAGTTCGCCCGGCTCCAGGGCCGCGCCGATCTGCAGCCCACCGAGATCGTCGGCTTCCAGATGATCAACCCCGCGACGGGCGAGTTCATGACCGAGTTCGGGCCGCTCGCCTCCGCCGAGGTGATCCTGCTCGACGAGATCAACCGCATCCCGCTGAAGTCGCAGAGCGCGTTCCTCGAGGGCCTGCAGGACCGGACGGTGACCGTGGGCAAGGCCACCTACGTGCTGCCGGCATTCAGTTTCGCGATCGCGACGATGAACCCGGTGGAGCTCGGGCAGGGCACCTTTCCCCTGTCCGAGGCCGCGGCCGATCGCTTCGCCATCATCGTCAACGTTCCCTATCTCTCGCCCGCCGACGAGGAGCGCCTCGTCAACTTCGACTTCAAGCGCGTGGAACTGAAGCCGCTGATGTCCAAGGAGCGGATCATCGAGCTGCGCGGCGTCATCACCCGCGAAGTCTTCCTGCACGAATCGCTCGCCAAGTACATCCGCCGGCTGGTGGGTGCCTCGCGGCCCTACAACGCCGAGACCGACTGGCTGTACCGCTCCCCCTCGGAGCTGGTCGAGACCTGCGTCGACCTCGGCGCGTCGCCCCGCGCCACGATCTGCTGGGGCCGTCTCGTCAAAGTGTGGGCGCTGCTGCTGCACCAGCGCTCCGAGGTGTATCCCGAGGACGTGCAGGCGCTCGCCAAGTACGTGCTGGGCCACCGCGTGTGGCTGGGCCCGCACGCCGCCAGCCACGGGGTCTCGGTGGACATGGTCGTGGACGACCTGGTGGCCCGGGTACCGGTTCCGTGAAGGCCGTCTCCACCGACACGTCGCTGGTCAATCTCCGCGACATCGCCGAGATCGAGCTCTTCATCGTGCGCCGGATGAAGGAGCTGACGCTCGGCGACCATTCCAGCGTGTTCAAGGGTCCCGGGTTCCACTTCGTCGGCGTGCGCGACTGGGAGCCCGGCGATCGGCCGTCGTCGATCGACTGGGCGCAGTCGTCGCTCACGAACTTCAGTCCGATCATCACCCGCGAGTTCGAGCAGGACAGCAATGCCTCGATCGTGGCGGTGGCCGACGCGTCGATGTCCACGCGGTGCGGCGCCCACGGCGTGGCGATCGAAACCGCAATTGCGCGGGCGGTGGCGGCCGTCGGGCTGTCGGCCGTCTTTTTCCAGGACATGTTCGGGCTGATCACGTTCGACGACCGCTTCGAACAGCTGGCCGCGGCGCGGCCGAAGATCGGACGCTCGCACGTGAACTACTGCGTGGACCTCTACCAGAACCGGCGCGCGCTCGACGTGCCCGGCGGCGTCCGTGATGTCACGACCGCGATCGAGGGGCAGTTACGCCGGGCGTCGCTCGTGCCGGTGATCTCGGATTTCCTCTTCCACGACGCGGACCGGGTGGTGCGCGAGCTCGCGCTGCTCAACGCCGTGCACGACGTGTTCGTGCTGATGGCGGACGTCGGCTTCGCCTACGATCTTCCCGCCGTCTCGGACGGCTGGGTGGAGGCCTTCGACGTGGAAACCGGCCGGACGCGGGTGCTGTCGCGCCGCGAGCTGTCGAAGCTGGCGGGGCGGGTGCGCGAATGGCAGGACGGGGTGGCGCGCCAGGCCCGCGACGCCGGGCTCGACGTGGTGCGGGTGGGACTCGATCGATGGGAGATGGAGACGGCGCTCGTGGAGTTCACGGCCGAGCGGCGGCTCCGGAAGACGAAATGACAAGACTTCGATCCTCGATGCTTCGTGTGACCGTCGCGATGGGAATGCTGGCCGCCCCCTGGGCCGCGAGGGCCCAGGCTCCACCGGCCACACCGGTGGGTGCTGCACCGGCGCCGGTGACGGCGCCCGCGACGGCGCGCCCGGCCCCCCGTCCCGCCGCTGCTCCCAAGCTGAAGCCGAAGCCTGGCCAGGTGGAATCCGATCCCATCCGCTGCTGGTGGAAAACGGATCGCACTTCGGTCAGGGTGGGCGAGACCTTCGGGCTGACGCTCACATGCGGTGTCATCGAGGCCGGCCCGATCGCCGTGGTGCCCGCGCTCACGCAGCTCGAGGGCGGCGCCATCCAGCTGACGCCGTTCGAGGTGGTGAGCGCCACGCGTCGCGCCGACATCGTCGTGTCGCCGTGGCGCTACGTCCAGTTCGAGTACCTGGTGCGGCTGCTCAACGACGGCTATTTCGGCCAGGACATCAACCTGCCGGCGCTCACGGTCACCTACAACCTGAAGAGCGGCGGCGCGGAGAGCGCCGGCCGTGACCAGAGCTACGTCCTGCCGGCGCTGCCGATGCGCATCCTGTCGCTCGTGCCGCGGCCGGCCAACGACATCCGCGACGCCTCGTCGCTCACGTTCGAAGAGATCGAGTCGCGGCGCTATTACGCCACCGCGGCGCGGGTCGCGGCGTCGATCGCCCTGGTGTTCGCGGCCGTGTTCGCGGTGCTTGCCGTCCTGCGCTTCGCGCAGCGCTTCCGGGTGCGGACCCCGGCGTCGGCCCGCCCCGTCCCGCCGGCGTCGCTGCTGGCCGGGTGCGTCTCGGCGCTGCGTGGCGTGCAGAAAGATGCGCGCGCCGGGGGCTGGACGCCGGAACTGGCACGCCGCGCCCTTCCGGCCATCCGTATTGCCGGCGCCTCGGCGCTCGGCCGCCCCATCGCGCAGCGGCGCGTCGCGGGCGACGTGCCGTCACGGGAGGGGCAGGTGCTGGTGCGCACCGGCCGGCTGGGATTCGGCCGCGCCGTGCTCTCCGCGTCCACGACCCCGCCGGCGATCGTGAGCGCGCTCGACCGGCCCTCTCTGGGGGCCCGGGTCCGGATCGCGCTGACGCAACTCGGTAGCGCGCTGCAGGCGTTCGGCGGCGCCGCGTACGGCCGTCAGAGCGGCGAGCCCGTGGACGGCGCCTCGCTCGACCGCGCGCTCGAGGACGCGATCGACGCCGTCGGCCGGCTTCGGGTCGGCGCGCTGTGGCCGATGCGCGCGGTGGAAAGCGTGGCGCGCTCGGTGTTCGGAGCCTAGCGTCATGCACGTCACCATGGTTCCGGGGGACTAGTGCCCGACATCCGCCTGCTGCCGGATGCGCTGCGGCGCACGCTCGACGAGTGGAGCCGCACCCGCTGGGAGGACCTGCGGTTCTCCGACGCGCGCGGCGCCATCCTCGTCTGCGCGGCGCTGCTGGCGATCGTGCTGCTCGTGCTGCTCGTCCGGGCGGTGCAGGGCCGTCGCGCCGGCCGCACCCACATCGCGCTGCCGGCACTGCTGCCGGTCATGCACGTGTCGCCGCTCTCGGCGGCACGCTACGCGCCGATCCTGCTCTTCGTCATCGGCATTCCGCTCTTCGCGATGGCGCTCGCCGACCCGCACACGGGTTTCACGCGCGAGGAAGTGTCCTACCCGGGTCGCCGGATCGCCCTGCTCGTGGACGCGTCCACCAGCATGGTCATGAGCTTCAAGTCCACGACTTTCAAGACGCAGGGCGAATCCACCTTCTTCACCGCGGTGGCCGGCGCCGAGGCGTTCATCCAGCGCCGCATGAAGGGCCCGTACCGCGACGTCGTGGCGCTGATCCAGTTCGGCAACCAGGCCTACGTGGTGACGCCGTTCACGACCGACTACGAGAACATCCTGCTCAGCGTGCGCCTGATCAGCGATCCGCGCGAGTGGGGCCGCTTCAGCGACTGGGGCACCACCATCATCGAAGGCATCGATCAGGCGACCCAGCTCTTCAAGGCGTTCAACTTCATCAACGCGTCGGGTAACCTGATGGTCGTGTTCACTGACGGACGCGACTCGGAGCTCAATCGCGCCGGCAAGCCGCTCGACAAGCTGGTGAACGAGGCGCGCACCCTGAAGATTCCGGTGCACATGATCCGCACCGCCTACAACTACCGCTTCGGCGAAGTGCCGCAGGACAAGATCTGGAAGCCCACCGTGGAGCGCACCGGCGGCCGTTTCTACGCCGCCTACGACGACGAGTCGCTGTCGCGGGCGCTGGTGGATATCGATCGTCTGTCGCCCGGGCGCATCGAAACGCGCGAGTACAGCGTGCAGCGCCCGCGGTTTTCCGCCTACGCGCTGGCGGCGGTGACGTTGTGGATGCTCGCGGCGCTGCTCAAGCTGTCGATACCGGTGTTCCGGACGTTTCCGTGAGGTAGGTCAGGTGGGTCAGGTTGGGAAGACGCTTGTCGCGGACGTAGGGCGGGGCTTCAGCCCCGCCTGGGCTGGGTACGTTGAGGCGGGTCTTTAGACCCGCCTGGAGAGCACCATGAAGGGAACGATCATCTGGGGAATCGCCGCCGCGCTTCTCGCCGTCACCGGTGTGGTGTGCCTGCGAATCGCGACGGTGGAGCATCTGGTAGCCGACGCGCAGCAGGACCTGGCGACGCTCAACTACGAGCGGGCCGCGCAGAGCCTCGACGAGGCGGAAGCCTCGATCGGGCTGGCCCGATGGGTGCCCGGGTTCGGGCCCGGCGCGCTCGACGAGGTACGGGCGCGCCGCGGCGCGCTGCACTACTGGCAGCGGCAGTACGAAGAACTGCTCCCGGAGGGCGCCGACCCGGTGGCCGCCATGGAGGAAGGCAGCCTCGATCTGAAGCTGACCGTCGCCAACGCCGTGTTCCGCCAGAACCAGGGACGGTACGACGCCAAGAATCGCGACGCCACGCGTCAGGCGCTCGAGGAATCGGCCTCGGCCTACTTTGCGGTGCTGAAAAACAGCGCGTGGCGCGAAGACGCCGCCTACAACTACGAGTACGTGATCCGGTTGCGCGACGAGCAGGCCAAGGGCAAGCAGCCGCCCGAAGGCGGCGACGCGTCGAAGGGCGACATGGGCCAGGGCGGACAGCCGTCCGAGGCCACCAGTCAGAAAGGCTTCCAGATCTACATCCCGCTCGAAAGCCAGGAGAAGCCGCTCGGCGGCGACGCCGGCAAGGCCCCGCCGAAGGATCGCAAGGGCTGACGACGGCGATGTGGCGCCTCCCCACGCTCGACGTCAGCACGCTTCGCTTCGGCGAGCCGGCCTATCTCTGGCTGCTCGCGGGGAGCGCGGCGCTGCTGGCCGTGTGGGTGTGGCGCGTGGTGCGCCGGCGCCGTGACGTCCGGCGCATGCGGCAGGGCCGCGTGCTGCCGCTGCGCGAGCGGTTCAGCCTGTTCGGCGATCTCGCCTTCTGGCTGTGCGCGCTTGCCGCCGCCAGCCTCGTGATGGTGGCGCTGGCGCGTCCACAGGCGCTCACGACGCAGGTACGTCGGGGGAGCGCCGACATCGTCATCCTGCAGGACGCCTCGGCGTCGATGTACGTCAACGACGTCCAGCCCGATCGGTGGCGGCGCTCGGTGCGGTTCCTCCGGACGTTTGCCGAGTCGCTGAGCTGGCAGGGCGATCGCGTGGCGCTGGCGCTCTTCGCGCAGCTCGCCGCGCCCCAGGTCCGGCTCACGAAGGATCCCAACTCGCTCTTCTTCTTCATCGATCACCTCGGCGACCATTCGCCATTCCCGCTCGAGAACGCGCCCACCTGGGACACGAACATCGAAGAAGGTCTGCGGTGGGGGCTGCGCCTCGTGGAGAAGGACCAGGAGCTCTTCGGCAAGAGCGGCAACCCCAAGGCGTTCGTCGTCATCTCGGATGGCCAATCGTGGACCGGCCAGGTGGCCGAGGCGCTGCGGACGGCGCGGCAGCGGCAGATTCCCGTCCACGTGGTCGGCATCGGCACGAGCGTCGGCGGGATGATTCCCGAGCCGCTGTCGGCGGACGGCACGCGCCCCCCGCCGGTGGTGCGCTCGAGCCTGGATCGCAATTCCCTGGTGCAGATTGCCGTCGCCGGCGGCGGCGAGTACTTCGAGATCGGCGACGAGCCCGATCGCGTCGTCGCGTTCCGCATCGTCGACCGGCTGCGGCGCCAGAGTCCGCCACTCGAGCCGGTGGAGACGGTGGAGGAGCTCTACAAGCGTTTTCTCATTGCCGCGGCGGTGGTGCTCTGCGCCGGCGGCTTGCTGGTGCGCAAGCCGGTCGAGTTGGTCTGGCATGCGGCTGGAGCCGGCGCGGCGGCGGCGATTCTCTTCGGCCTCATGTCCTAGCTGATCGGGGGAAGCGCGGCCTCCCTCTTGCAGGGCCGGCGGCATGGCCTCCATTTACGCGCTGCGAGCCTTCGTTCGGCGCCACAAGTGGTGGCAGAACGCTGTATTTCTTACCGGTCTCGTTTCGCTGATTACCGTCTTCAGCGTGGCGTTCCTCGGCGCCGACAGCGCGCCCCGCGCGGTGTGGACCGACCAGCCGCTCGGCCGGGTGGATTCGCCGCAGTTCGCCGAGTCGCTCTCGCATCTCGTCAATGCGCCGCTCGAGCGCGGCGGTCGCGTGGAGGTGCTCGACAACGGCGACGGCTTCCTGCCGGCGCTGCTGCGCGACATCCGCGGCGCGGGCGCGACGATCAACATACTGGTCTACGTCTGGGAAGACGGCCGCATGAGCGACCAGGTGCTCGACGCGCTCCTGGAGCGGCAGCGGGGCGGCGTCGCGGTCCGCGTGCTCGTCGACGGGATCGGCGGCGACGGGGCGCCCGACGAGCGTTTCCGCGCGCTCGAGCAGGCGGGCGGGCGGGTGGCGCGCTACCGCGAGGCGTCGCTCGGCACTTGGACGCGCCTCCACCGGCGCAACCACCGGCGCGCGATCGTGATCGACAGCGAGGTGGGGTTCGTCGGCGGCATGGGCATCTCGGACCAGTGGCTCGGGCACGCGCAGGACGCCGAGCACTGGCGCGACATGATGTTCCGGGTGACCGGACCCATGGCGCGGCGGCTGCAGGCCGCCTTCGTCGGGTCGTGGGTGAGCTCCTCGGGCGAGATCGTCGTGCAGCCGCCGGCGGCGGCTCCGGCGCCCGAGGCTGCCTCGGCCGATGACGACGGCGTCGAGCGCTTCATCCATCACCTCAATTCACCGGCCGACGACGATCGGTCGATGGCCTATTTCTATCTGATGCCGATTCTCGCGGCGCGGGAATCGATCTATCTCACCACGCCGTACTTCATTCCCGATGAGCCGCTGAAGCAGGCGCTGCGCGAGCGGGCGCAGGCGGGCGTGGACGTGCGGCTGCTGGTGCCGGGGGCCCGCACCGATCACCTCGTCACGCGTTTCACCGGACAGAATGCCTACGCCACGCTGCTGGAGGCGGGCGTGAAAATCTACGAGTACGGCCCCACCTTCATTCACAGCAAGGTCGCCGTCATCGACGGCCGCTGGAGCGTGATCGGCTCGCCGAACCTGAACTCGCGCTCGCGCCGGCTCGACGAGGAGAACGCGCTGGCGGTTCTGGATCGCGCGCTGGGCAGGCAGCTCGAACAGCGGTTCTTCGCCGACGTCGTCCGGTCGTCCGCGTTGGACCTCGACGAATGGCGGCGCCGCGGGCCGCTGCTCCGGCTGATTCAGTTCAGCGCCCGCTTGATCGAGCAGCAGTCGTGAAGCGACGGACGGGCGGTCTGAAGACCGCCCGCGACGAATCCCGCTACGTTCCGTATTTGTCGACCGCGGCCGGCGCGGGGGCCGACACCGACGCGACCGCCTTGCGCGAGGCGCGGACGATCCGCCGGCCGCCTAGGAAGGCGCCGATGGCGCTCGTGGCCAGGCCGCCGAGCAGCAGCACGATCATGCCGATGTCCCACAACGGCCGGCGCGAGTACCAGAACGCGAAGTCGAGGCTGTGGAGGCCGTTGTAGAGCCAGCGCTCCAGTCGCGCGAGCCTGGGCACCGATCCGAGCACGCGGCTCATCTCCGGGTCCACGTAGATCCACGTCTGCGCCGCGTCGGCGAATTTCACTCTCAGCACGGGGAGCGGCGTCTGGACCCCGCGCGAGTAGTAATACGAGTCGTATTCGCTGAGCAGCGTCTGCTCGACTATCCGCTCGCCGGGTAGTGCCGCGGTCAGCCGCGTCAGGAGCGATTCCACGCTGAACGGCTGTTCACGGACGTGCATGGTGCCGGCCGCCACCAGCAATCGATCGCGCTCGGCGCGCCCGGTGACGTAATAGGGCTGGTGCAGCCGCTCGGCGCGCAGCTTCCGCTCGGGCGTGTCGAGGTGCACGACGTAATAGGGCTCGCCCTGGATTCGTGTCAGATCGATTTCCTTGATCGGCCGTCCGTTGGCCACGGCCGCCCAGGCCGCGGCGTCGGCGGCGGGATACTGCGACAGTTCGATCGGGCCGCCGGTGAACGTGTCGCCGGCGACTTCGAGCCCGGTCGCATTCGTCCACTCGAACGGCTCCATCGACAGCAGCCCGCTGTACGCCCACGTGAGCGCGAACACACCGAAGACCGCGCCCGTGAGGTAGTGCCAGCGCATCCAGCCGGAGTAGGGCACGGCGGCGGCCAGACCGAATGGCCGGGTGCGCCGCCACTGGGTGACGCCGAGCACGAGGCCGAGCGCGGCGAGCACGCACGACACGGCCGACGTCCACACCACGAAGCGGTACCAGAGCGGCTGATTGGTGCGCAGCCAGGAGAAATACATCCAGTGCGGGATGACGCCGATCCAGGCCAGCGCGCGGTCGCGGCGCGTCGTTGCCAGCACCACTTCGGCGCTGCTGGGCGACACATACAGCTGTGTCGCGGCGTCGTCGTCCACGACAAACTTCTGCAGACCGCCGCGTCGCGCCAGCTGGAGCGTCCACTGATCGGGCGCCGTTAGTCGCCCGGCGTCGCTGATCAGGCTCTCGGGTATGCCCAGGAAGCGACTCGCGATGGTTCTCGACTGCGCCACCGCCACCGGAGCCAGCGTTTCGCCCGTGTCGGCAAACACCGTCACCGGAGTGCGGTCGCCGAACCGGTAGGCGGGCCGTTCCATCACCGACACCAGCGTGGCGCGTGGCGGCGCGTCGAGCCCGGCGCGCGCGGCGGCCTCGGCGGCGCTCAGGGTGACGCGGCTGAAGTCGAGCGGCGGCAGATGGGCGCGGCGCGACTCGGACGTCAGCGACGGCATGCCGCCCGCGTAAATCATGACGATCCCCGACCCGAACCACATCACGAGCAGCAGGCAGAGGCCGATGCCGAGGTAGCGGTGCGAGAGGATGAGCCACTTGCGCAGGGACTTCATGCCCGGATCCTACAGAAATCCGCGCCGGCGCGCCTGAAGACTTCCTGACGTTCCCGTCAGACGGGATCGGCCAGCCGGCGCAGGACCGCCACGGTTTCCACGTGCGGGGTGTGGGGGAACATGTCCACCGGCTGCAGCGACTCGACGGCGTAGCCGTGGGCGGCCGCGTCGCCCAGGTCACGCGCCAGCGTTTCCGGATTGCACGACACGTAGACCAGCCGGCCCGGCTGTCGCATGGCAAAGAGCCGCGTCCGCACGGCCGCGGAGCACCCCTCGCGCGGCGGGTCGAGGACGACGGTGTCGCAGGGGGCGACCCGGGGGAGAGCCTCTTCGACCGTCGCGGCGACCCAGCGGCACCGCGTGACGGGAATGCGGTTGAGCGCGCGGCTGGCCTCGCCGTCGGCCACCGCGGCCCGGTTCTCTTCGACGGCCACGACGTCGTGCCCCGCCTGCGCCAGCGGCAGGGCGAAGAGCCCGGCGCCGGCGTAGAGGTCGAGCACCGGGACCCTGTCGGGCACGGCGGCACGCACGAGCTCGATCAGCCGCTCCGCGGCATCGGCGTTGGTCTGGAAGAAGGCGGTGGGCGAGATCAGGAACGAGATGCCGCCCGCCTCCTCACGCAGCCGCGCGCCGCCGCTGACGCGGCGGGTGTCGCGGCCGAACACGAACGCGTCGTCGCGCGGGTGCAGGTTGACGTGCAGCGCGGTGTCCGGGCCGGCGTGTGCGAGCGCCCGCCGCGTCGCCACTCGCAGGGCGCGGTCGGCGTCCCGCGTCACGACCACCGTCATCATGCGTTCGGCGGTGCGCCGCGCCACCCGCACGGCGAGACTCTTCAACACGCCGCCCGAGCCGCGGGCGCGCGACGGGCCGGCGGCCTGCACGCCCGCGCTCACGCAGGCGTCGAGAAAGGCGAACGCGCGTTCGTTGCCGGCCGCCGCGTGCACCGGGCACTCCTCGACGGCAACGACACGGCGCGAGTCGCGCGCGTAGTGCCCCATGATCAGGCGTGGCTGGCGTCCGCCCGATGCCGCGAACACGAAGTGAACCTTGTGACGGTAGCCCCAGGGCGTGCCGCCAGGCGTGGCCGGCAGCATGGGTCGCGCCTCGGGCGCGCGGGGCACCGCGGCTCGGACGAGCCGCGTGAGGAGCGCGGTCTTCAGGCGGAGCTGCTCGGGGTAGGCGATGTGCTGCCAGGCGCAGCCGCCGCAGGCGTCGCGGCCCTGCGGCCGGGGGCCGAAGTGCCGGCAGCCCGGCGCGACGCGCGCGGGCGACGCACGGAGGACCTCGATCAGGTCCGCGGGCACGAGCCCGTCGGCGCGGGCCCGGGGCACGAGCCGCACGCGAACCCGCTCGCCCGGAAGCGTGAACGGCACCGCGATCCTGCGCCGTCCCGTGCGCGCGATACCGTCACCCGAGAGATCGAGCGACTCGATGTCGAGCTCGATGATGTCGTGCGACGCGCTGTCCCGAAGCGCCTTGGACAAGCCCCGAAGCCCGAAGCCTGAAGCCCGAAGCCGGACGTGTGCGCCTCAGCGCACGTCGAGCAACTCCACGTCGAACACCAGCGTCGCGTTCGGGGGGATCACGCCGCCCGGCGCACCCCGCGCGCCGTAGCCCATGTCGGGAGGGATCGTCAGGGTCCGCTGGCCGCCCACCTTCATGCCGGCCACACCCTCGTCCCAGCCGCGAATCACTTCGCCGCCGCCGAGCCGGAACTCGAACGGCTCGTTGCGGTCGCGCGAGCTGTCGAACTTCCGCCCCTTGTGGTCGGGTTTCGCCCCGTCGTAGAGCCAGCCGGTGTAGTGGACGGTGACCCGCCGGCCCGCGGCGGCATCGTTGCCCGTCCCCACTTTCCCGTCCGTCATCTGCATCTGTGTCACGTTCGACCTTCCCTCTCCAGACTCTGGCGTGGTTGAGCCGCACCCGGCCACTGCGAGTGCACCGAGCACGACAAGCATCAGCCGGCACGCGAAACGGGGGCGCATCCGCCGAATTATACGCGGCGTCTCCGGGCGCTCGGGGCAACGCGCGCCGGAGCCCTGGAGTCTCCCGGCCTGAAGCCTGCCATGCCTGACGCCTGAAGCCCGAAAGCCCGAAGCCCGAAGCCAATCAAGTTCGGTACACTGCGTTCATCCAGGAGGGCACCGTGACATTGCGCCGCAGCGTCGGCTTCGTTCTCGCACTCATCGGGCTCGCGCTCGCCGTCTCCGTGGCGGCGCTCGTGGTGCTCTACGTCATGGTCGGCGGTGCTGGACGCGGCGCGCGGGTGCCCTCGGCGGCGGCGCTGGTGCTGCGCCCCTCCGGCGAGCTGCCCGAGCGCGCGTCCGACAGCGTGGTGGGGCAGTTCGTCGATCGGCGCGACGACAGCCTGCAGTCGATGGTGGGCGCCTTGCGGCGCGCCAAGGCCGACCCGCGCATCACGAGCCTGGTGGTGATTCCCGGCAGCCTCGACAGTCCCTACTGGGGCAAGCTGCAGGAGCTGCGCGCCGCGGTGCTCGACTTCCGCCGTTCCGGGAAGTCGGTGACGGCGTTCCTGGAATACGGCGGCGACCGCGAGTACTACCTGGCCAGCGCTGCCGACAGGGTCTATCTGCTGCCGACGAGCGCGCTCGACCTGACCGGGATCGCCAATTACGAGATCTTTCTGCGCGGCGTGTTCGACAAGGTGGGCGCGTATCCGGACTTCATCCACGTCGGCGACTACAAGACGGCCACCAATCAGCTCACCGAGACCGGCATGACCCCCGAGCACCGCGAGATGGCCGAAGCGCTCACTCGCGACATGTTCGAGCAGCTCGTCACCGGGATTGCCGATGGCCGCCGCAAGACCCACGACGAGTTGCGGGCGCTCATCGATCGCGGCCCGTTCCGCGCGGAGTCGGCGGTGCAGGCGGGGCTCGTCGACGGCCTCGCCTATCAGGATCAGCTGGATGACCTGGAGCCGTTGCTGCGCCGGGAGGACGAGGCGTTGGACTGGATCGAAGCCGAGGACTACGGCGCCGAGAGCGACGGGGTGCGGTTGCGCCGGCGGCCTCGCGTGGCCGTGCTCTACGCCGTCGGCACCATCGTCTCCGGCCGCAGCGGCTTCGACGCCACCGACGGCGATCTGGTCGGCAGCGAGTCGATCGTCGAAGACATCCGCCGCATCCGCGACGACCGGTCGATTCGTGGCATCGTGCTGCGCATCGACAGCCCGGGCGGATCGTCGGTTGCCTCCGACGTGATCCTGCGGGAGCTGATGTTGACCAAGGAGCGCAATCCCGAGCGCCCGATCGTGGTGTCGATGTCGGACCTCGCGGCGTCGGGCGGTTACTACATCGCCCTCGCGGGCGACGAGATCGTGGCGCAGCCCGGCACCCTTACCGGGTCGATCGGGATCTACACCGGGAAGTTCGTCTACGGCGGCACGCTGAACAAGGTCGGCGTGACCGCGGAGGCCGTGCTCCAGGGCGCCAACGCCGACATCTACTCGCCTCTGGAGCGGTTCACGCCGGCGCAGCGCGAGCATGTGCGTGCCTTCATGCAGGACTTCTACACGGGGTTCCTCGACAAGACGGCAGCGGCGCGGAACAAGACGCGCGACGAGGTGCACGCGCTGGCGCAGGGGCGGGTGTGGACCGGTGCGCAGGCCAAGGAACGCGGCCTGGTGGACCGGTTGGGCGGGCTCGAGACGGCGCTTGGGGCGCTGAAAGAGCGCGCCGGGCTGCGGCCCGACGAGACGGTGGACACGGTGATCTACCCGCGCCGCCGCACCCTCTACGAGGCCTTCTCGGAGCAGTTCAGCGGCGCCGGCGGCGTCAGCCTGTTGCAGGCGCTCGGCGGCGCGCACAGTCCTGCGCGCGCGCTCGCGTCGGCCACCGTGGCCGGCCGCCTGTTCCGCCGCGGCGAGCCGCTCGCGTTGATGCCGTTTGCGTTTGTGAGATGAGAGCCTTGTCGGCTCAAGGCTTAAGGCTCAAGGCTTAAGGCGAGAACGCGCCCGGCGGTGCCGGGCGCGTTGTGTTTACGCTCGTGACAAGGGCTTTGGTCAGGCCTGAGCCCTGAGCCCTAAGCCTTCTAGAGATTCAGCGCGCTGGTCACGCGTGAGATCACCTCGGTGTTGATCTCGACCTTCATCCGCTCCTTCGCCTTCCCCATATAGGCGTTGAAGAACTGATTGCGCCGCTCGTTGAGCAGTTCGGCGCGGAAGGTCTCGCTGCCCGCCTTCACCTGCTCCGGCGTGATCACGTCGCGCTGCACCACCTTGACGATCACCGTGCCGTTGGGCGTCGCGATCGCGCCGCTCACGCCGCCCACCGGCAGGCTGAACGCGGCCTTGTCCACCTCTGCGCTCGCGCCCACGTCGGGCAGCGCGGCGCCACGCGCCACCATATCGGTGTCCTTGGCTTCGAGCCCCTGCGCTTTGGCGGCAGCGGCGAAGTTCGGCGCCGACTTCAGCGCGGCGGCGACTTCCGCGGCGCGCGCGCGGCTCAATTCGGAAGCCTTGGCGCGGATCGCATCCTGGCGCACGCGCTCATTCACTTCCTCCAGCTTCGGCACGTACGGGTCTTTCTTGCCCGACACGGTGATGAACACGGCGCCGCGCTGCGCCGCCAGGGCGCCGCTGACGGCGTTGTCGCCGAGCGTGAAGGCCGCGGCCGACACCTGCGGGGCCATGCCGAGCCCCGGCACCGGATCGCCGCGCTGGAAGAAGCCCGACTCCTGCACCATCAACCCCTGCTCGCCGGCCGCTTCGGCCAGATCGCCGGGATCCTTGATGCGGGCCTGGAGCTGTTCGGCGCGCTGCTGCACCTGCAGATCGGCCTGCTGCTGCGCGAGCTGTTCCTGAATCTGCGTCCGCACCTGGTCGAGCGACTGCGTTTCCCCCGCCTTCTTCTCGATCAGGCGGATGATGTGAAACCCGAACTGCGAGCGCACCAGTTCGCTCGTCTGTCCCGGCTGCATGGCAAACGCCGCGGTTTCGAACTCGGGCACCATGCGGCCGCGGCCGAACAAGCCGAGGTCGCCGCCGGCGGCCTGCGACCCCTCGTCCTCCGATTCTTTCTTCGCCAGCGCGGCGAAGTCGGCGCCGCCCTTCACCTGCGCCAGCAGCGCCTCGGCACGCTTGCGCACCGCCGCTTCGTCCTTGCCGTCGATCTTCAGCAGGATGTGGCTGGCGCGGATCTGTTCCGGCGTCTGGTACTGCTTGATGTTGTCGTTGTAGTAGCGCTGGACGTCGTTCGGCGGCACCACCGTCTTCAGCCGCATCTGGTCGCGGTCGATCAGCAGATACTTGATCGCGCGCTGCTCGCCGACGCGGTACTCGGCCTTGTGCGCCTCGAAATACGCGGCCACGTCGGCATCACTCAACGACACCTTGTCGCGGAAGCTGTCGGCGGTGAGCGCCACCACCTGCAGCTTCAGCTTCTCGTTGCGCTTGCGGTACTCGGCCTCGAGCTCGGCGTCGGACACCGCCATCCAGTCGGTGAGGGCGGTGCGCAGGCGCTCCACCACGATGCCGCGGCGGAAGCGATCCTCGAACTGCGCCTTCGTGAGCGGCGGCCGCTGCTGGCGCAGCAGCTGCTCGTAGCGTGCTTCGCCGATGAACTGGCCGTTCTCCTGCAGGGCCGGGATGGCGAAGATGCGTTGCGCGAGCTCGTCGTCGCTGACGCGTATGCCCTGGCGCTCGGCCTCGAGCACGGCCACCTGCTCGTCCACCATCTGCGTGAGCACCTGCTGATCGACGCCGAGCTGCCGCAGCAGTTGCGAGTTCATCGACCCGCCGAACTGCTGCTGGTACGCCTGCATCTGGGCGACGTAGCGCTGCTGGAACTCGCCGGCGAGGAGACTGTGCCCGTCGACGCTGGCCACGGTTTCGCGCGGCAGGGCGCCCACGGCGCTCTGCGTCTGCAGCCAGTCCACCGGGATCAGGTACAGGCTGAGGCCTATCACGACCACGGCCAAAAGCCATTTCAGGATGTTCTTCCGCCGGCGCATCCGGTCGAGCATCGTCATCTGAGGTCCCTCGTTCGCGCCGCGACCGGCGCAGCCGTAGATCGTACGCCATCAACTGACGCGGCTGCAACCACTTACGCAGGCCGGCCGGCCGCCGCCGGCCGGCCGGGCCGCGCCGCCGACCGTGGTATATTTAGTGAGTCTAGAAGGACTTAGCGGCAAATCGCCGCGACACCTTGCCCGCACGACCGCCGCAGCGCGCCGTGAAGTCTCTGGCCTCCAAAGGGCCCGCCCCGCGCGTGGTCCGAGGGACCGCACGGACGGACCCGTCCGCGCGCTGGAAACCCCGGCTCAAAACGCTGAGAACCCGGCTTTCAGGCCGTGAAGTGCTGCTCCAGGTGACGCGGGAGGCCAACGCCTCCACCGAGGCTACCCGCGTGGCCGAGTGGCTGGTGCGCCAGGCCAACAGCTGGCTGCCGGCCCCGTGCTGGGCGGTCGTGGCCCGCGACAACACCGACCGGCTCACCGTCATGGCGGACAACGGCCTCAATCCCGGCCTCAGTCCGTCGCTATGGGCGGCCGCCGAGTGGGTCATGAGCCACGGCGACGACCTGCTTTCCGGCGATTTGTCGAAGGATTTGCGCTCGAGCGCCCGCGGCCATGGCACCGTCATCGCCCTGCCGTTGCAGTGCCGCAACCAGGTGGCTGGCGTGCTGATCGGCCTCGATCCGCAGACGTCCTCGACGGCCCCGGCTCTGGGCGGCACGCTGCTGCTGGCGCTCAAGACGGTGCTCGAGATTCCGGCCATCGCCCTCGACAACGCGCTGGCGCTGCAGCGCGCCGAGGCCTTGTCGGTCACCGACGACCTGACGCTGCTGTCGAATTCCCGCTACCTCAACCAGGTGCTCCGCCAGGAAACCAAGCGGGCAATGCGCAGCAAACGGCCGCTTTCGATGCTGTTCCTTGACTTGGACGGCTTCAAGTCGGTCAACGACAACCACGGCCACCTGGCGGGCAGTAAGGCGCTCGTCGAGGCCGGCGCGGTCATCCGCGACTGCGCCCGTGAAACCGATGTCGTCGCCCGGTTCGGCGGCGACGAGTTCGCCCTGATTCTTCCCGATACCGGTCCCGAAGGCGCCAGGGCGGTGGCCTGGCGCATCCGAGAACGGATGCGGGCTCATCCATTCCTCCGGTCGGACGGCCTTTCCGTCCGCCTCACCGCCTCGATTGGCGTTGCCACCCTCCCGGACGCGGCGCAAACGGCCGAAGAATTGTTGAAAGCGGCCGACATTGCCATGTACAAGGTGAAAGCCGCCGGTAAAGACGGGATTCATGTGGCGCAGGAGTAGTTAAGTGCCTCTCGGTTCACTGTTTTCGCTGTTTTCCAGCGACCTCGCCATCGATCTCGGCACCGCCAACACCTGCGTGTACGCCCGCGGGAAGGGCATTGTCGTCAACGAACCGTCGATCGTCGCCATCAACAAGATCAATGGCCGCGTCGAGGCCGTGGGCCGCGAGGCGAAGGACATGCTCGGACGCACGCCGGGCAACATCGTCGCCATCAAGCCGATGAAGGACGGAGTCATCGCCGACTTCGAGGTCACCGAGAAGATGCTGACCTACTTCATCAAGAAGGCACACAACCGCAACGTCTGGGTGCGTCCGCGCATCGTCATCGGCGTGCCGTCCGAGATCACGCAGGTCGAGAAGCGCGCGGTGAAGGACAGCGCCTACCGGGCCAAGGCCAGCGAGGTTCACCTGATCGAGGAAGCGATGGCCGCCGCCATCGGTGCCGGCATGCCGATCACGGAGCCCTCGGGCAACATGATCGTGGACATCGGCGGAGGCACCACCGACATCGCCGTCATCTCGCTCGCGGGCATCGTCTACAGCAAGGCGGTGCGCGTCGCCGGCAACGAGATGGACGAAGCGATCATCCAGTACATCAAGAAGGCGTACAACCTGCTGATCGGCGAGCGGACCGCCGAGCACATCAAGATGGAGATCGGATCGGCCTTCCCGCTCGACGAGAAGATCACGATGGAGATCAAGGGCCGTCACCTGATCGAGGGCGTGCCCAAGACGATCACGGTGTCCGACGCGGAAATCCGCGAGGCGCTGGCCGAAACCGTCAACGTCATCGTCGATGCGGTGCGCGTGGCGCTCGAGCGCACGCCGCCGGAGTTGTCGGCCGACATCGTCGATCGCGGCATCGTGCTCACCGGCGGCGGCGCGCTGCTCAAGAACCTCGACAAGCGCCTGCGCGAGGAAACCGGGCTGCCGCTCGCCATGGCCGAAGACCCGCTGTCGTCGGTCGTGCTGGGCGCAGGCAAGATGCTCTCCGACTTCAACCTGCTGCGGAAGATTTCAATCGACTAGCTCCGTTCCAACATGGCGCTTCTCGATATCCGTCAGCGCGTCGGATGGCTGTTCATGACGGTCATCGTCGCGCACCTCATCCTGATCTCCGCGCAGGTCAGCTCGCACCGCGGTGTACCGCTGCTCGAAGAGGCGATCTTCGGCGCCGTGTCCGAGGTCCAGCGTGTGGCCACCGGCGGCATCGGCGAGGCGCGCGGGGCCTGGCACAACTACCTGAACCTGCGACAGATCAGCCGTGAGAACGACGAGCTCAGGCAGCGCCTGTCGCAGCTCGAGGTGGCGCTGCAGCGCGAGCGCGCCCTGGCGGGGCAGACCCGGCTGCTGCAGGAGCTGCTCGACTTCAAGAAGGAAACCCCGCTCTCGACCACGCCGGCGACCGTGATCGCCAGCGGCGCGAGCCCGGACTTCCGCACTATGACGCTGGACAAGGGAAGTTCGGAGGGGCTGGCCGCCGACATGGCCGTGATTGCGCCGGCCGGCATCGTCGGCCGTGTGATTCTGCCGACGGCGCGCGCAGCGAAGGTGCAGCTCATCATCGACCGCAACGCCGCCGCGGCCGGGCTCGTCGAGCGGACGCGGGCCCAGGGCGTGGTCGTCGGCACTGGCAGCGACCGGATGCGCTTCGAGTACGTGCCCGGGACGGCGGACGTGAAGACGGGCGACCGCGTCGTCACCTCAGGCATGGACGGCATCTACCCAAAGGGGTTTGTCATCGGTCAGATAGAATCCATCGAGCGAACCGCGGGCGAGTTCAGCGCCGTCCTCATCCGCCCGTCGGTGAACCTGTCGGCGCTCGAGGCGGTGCTCGTGGTGACGTCGGCGAGCGAGGTGCCGAAGGCCGATCGGATCGCGGCCGAGCGGACCAAACCGGCAACGGCGAGGCCCGAGTGAGTGTTGTGACCGCCGGGCCGGGGACGCGCGCGTGAGGGCCGTTGGCGCCCTCATAGCGATTGCGCTCGCCCTCGCGCTGCAGACGACGCTGGCCCGGTTCGTGGTGGGAGGGAGCACGCCGATCGATCTCGTGCTCGTCGCCGTCGTCTACGTCGCGTTGACGTCGGGGGCCGCGAGCGGCATGCTCGCCGGCAGCGTGGCCGGCCTGGTGCAGGACGCGCTGGCGAGCGACATCATCGGCATCGGCGGGCTGGCGAAGTCGATCGTGGGGTTCGTCGTCGGGGCGATCGGGCAGCAGTTCATCGTGACGGCCGCGGTTCCCCGGCTGTTCGTGTTCATGGCCGCCACGGCGGCGCACGTCCTGCTGTTCCAGGGCCTCTACGCCGCGCTCGGGCTGCGGACGTTCTCGTCGCCGTGGGCGGCGGTGGCGACGCAGGCCCTCGGCAACACCGTGGTGGGCATGGTGGCGTTTGCGACCGTGGAGTCGCTGCCGGGCGTGTTCGAACGGCGCCGTCTGTCGCGGCGGCCGAAGGTATGAGGAAGACCGTATGTCGGTAGGGGAAGATCGCCGGCTTCTCGCGGTTCGGCTCAACGTGCTTCAGTGGAGCGCCGTCGGCGTCTTCACGGCGCTGGCGATGAGCTTCTGGTTCCTCCAGATCGTCCAGCACGCCAAGTACGAGGAGATGGCCGAGAACAACCACCAGCGGACGCTCGCCCTGCGGGCGCCCCGCGGCGTGCTGTTCGACCGCAACGGCACCGTCCTCGTCGAGAACCGGCACTCGTTCACCATTTCGATCGTACGGGAACACTCGAAGGACCTGGCGCACACAGTGCGGCTGCTCTCGCAGGTGGCGCACCTCGACCCGCAGCAGGTCCAGCAGATCGTCGATCGGCACCGCGCGGAACCGTCCTATCGCCCGATCGTGGTCGTCGAGGACGCGACGCTGGCGCAGGTGGCGGCCGTCACCGCGCGCCGCCTCGACACGGAACTGCCGGACGTGGTCGTCGAGGAAGTGCCGGCGCGGCGTTATCCGGCGCAGGCGATGGCGGCGCACCTCTTCGGCTATGTGGGTCAAGCCAACGACGCGCAGGTGGATGCCGGCGCCATGCAGGGCGCGATCGTCGGCCAGCAGGGCCTCGAGAAGGCCTACAACGACCTGCTGATGGGCACCGACGGCGCCAAGCGCGTGGTGGTCAACAGCGTCGGCCGCGAGATCCGCACGCTCGAGGAGATTCCGCCGGTCGAGGGCCGCCGGGCCCAGCTCACGATCGACGCCGACCTGCAGCGCGCTGCCGAAGACGGCTTCCGGCTCGCGGGCTTCAACGGCGCCGCGCTGATCATGGACCCGCGCAACGGCGAGGTGCTCACCTACGCCAGCCTGCCGTCATACGACCCGAACGACTTCTCGGTCGGCATCGATCGCGCCACCTGGGCCTCGCTCAACACCGACAAGCTGAAGCCGCTGCAGAACCGCGTGCTGCAGGGCCGCTATTCGCCGGGGTCCACCTTCAAGATCGTCGTCGCGACGGCGGCGCTCGAGGAAGGGCTGGTCACGCCCGATTTCAAGGTGACCTGCAACGGCGGCGCGACTTTCTTCGGGCGCTACTTCAAGTGCCACCTCAAGGGCGGGCACGGCACCGTGGACATGCGCCATGCCATCGAGAAGTCGTGCAACGTCTACTTCTACACGCTCGGCAACATGCTGGGCGTGGACAAGATCCACAAGTGGGCGGAGAAGCTCGGCATGGTCGGCAAGACCGGCATCGACCTGCCCAACGAGCAGGAGAGCCTCGTGCCCTCCACCGAATGGAAGATGAAGCGCTACGGCGAGAAGTGGTACGCCGGCGAGA
>Ga0207659_10000469_pt1 | contig 24218 bp, 25 predicted proteins | sample KBSM43metaG_FD_184330 | JGI IMG/M metagenome (GOLD analysis project Ga0207659, IMG submission 184330) | Miscanthus rhizosphere microbial communities from Kellogg Biological Station, Michigan, USA - KBS M4-3 metaG (SPAdes) (version 2) | ecosystem: Host-associated > Plants > Roots > Rhizosphere >...
TGGGTCCCGCATATATATAAGTCCTTTGGCCTCGGAGCGGAAAACACCGGTAGGTAGCTATTTATTCCCTAGTGACTTAACTCCTTTCACCTCAACAGTAAGCCAAGAATGACCGCCGGCCCGATGATGCCGACTGCGAGAATAATCCCCATCAACGCTGCGGCAACCGGACGTCCGAAATTGAGAGTCCAGCGACCGCCGTCCCGAGTTGGGACAAACAACGCCGGGTCCATCGGATTCTTATAGAGCTGTCCGAAACGCCAATGGCCGGCGACGTACGGCCTCGGTCCTGGTCTACCCCAGAGGACCTGCGCCCGGGCAAATATCACGACGCTGATGACGGCGCCCGAGACTTCAAGGACCGTGTAGATCGGCCCCAGACCGGCGCGTCCCAGCTGCCACATCGATGCGAGAGCCACCGCCGCGTAGGCTTGAAACCCGATCCACACGGCGGCAATCAACGTCACGGCCTCCGCCGCGGTCGCCGCGGCGCGGACATCGGGCGCGTCGGCGTCGTGTCGGCCGCCCGGTCGTGACAGGACTAACGCGCCGACCGATCCGAAAACTGTCAGCAAAGCCAGCTGGACGTAAACCGGCATCAACACGCGCGCGATCGTCTTGTATTGCCAGCCAATCGGAAATCCGCCACGACCGAAGCGGACCGGCAAGATGTCGGGCAATCCCGGATAGCGCGCCAGTAGAAAGGCCGACGTGCCGGCGATCGCGAGGAGCGCGCTGAGCAGCGCAATTCGTGTCGGCAGGGTCGGCCGGACGACGTGGGAGGTCATCGCGCAATTCCCGCGGACGGCGAATCGCGCGACACGACCGTGCGATTGAATACGGCAGCGAAATGTCGGACTACCGACTCGGCAACTTCTTCGAGTCGCAATGCGCCGCCGCGCAGGCGGGCCATCGACGTGACGCCGCGATCCGCGATGCCGCATGGCACAATCCACGAGAAGTGTTCGAGATTCGTCGTCACATTGAGCGCGAAGCCGTGGCTGGTGACCCATCGCGAAATGCGCACACCGATCGCCGCCAGCTTTTCCGCGCCTGCTGTGTTTTCGGCTTGAACCCAGACGCCCGTCAGCCCTTCGATGCGGCGGCCGGCGATACCGTAATCGGCCGCGGTGCGAATCAGGACTTCTTCGAGGTCGCGGACGTATTTGTGCACATCGCAGCGATCCGGTTTGAGGCACATGATCGGATATCCGACCAGCTGGCCGGGACCGTGGTAGGTGATGTCGCCGCCGCGGCCGGTCTCGAAGACCCCGATGCCCTGCGATTGCAGAATGTCAGGGCCGGCAAGGATGTGCGACCGTCCGCCGTCACCGCGAACCCCCAAGGTGAGGACCGGCGGATGTTCGACGAGCAGCAGCGTGTCGTCGATGTGATCGGCTTTCCGCTCTTCCACCAGGGCGCGCTGCAATTCAAGCGCGTCGGCGTAGGCGACGAACCCAAGCCGTCGAACCTCTAACCGTCGCACCCGGCACCCAGCACCAGCACCCGGCACCTGGCACCAGCACCTAGCACCAGCACCCAGCACCTAGCACCAGCACCCAGCACGTAGCACCCAGCACCCGGCACCCCTATAAAGCGTTCGGATCCCAATTCTCGAGCTGTTTCTTGATGTGCGACATGAAGTGATCGGCCACCGCTCCATCGATCACGCGATGGTCGTAGCCGAGCGTCAGGTAGGTCATTGGTCGTATCGCAATCGCGTCGTCGATCACGACTGGCCGCTTTTCGACATTGCCGACGCCGAGAATCGCCACCTGCGGTTGATTGATGATCGGTGTTCCGAACAGCGCGCCGAACACGCCGGGATTGGTTATCGTGAACGTGCCGCCGCCGACTTCGTCGGGTTTCAGCTGCTTGCTACGCGCGCGGCCGGCGAGATCGATGATCGCGCGGCTGAGGCCAACCAGATTCTTCTCGTCGGCATGTTTGATGACCGGCACGATCAAGCCCCATTCGAGCGCGACGGCGACGCCGACGTTAATCTCCTTGTGGTAGATCACGTTGTCGCCGTCCACTGACGCGTTGACAATCGGCACTTCACGCAAAGCGTCCACCACCGCCTTGGTGATGAACGACATGTAGGTCAGCTTCGCGCCGGCTCGCTCGAACTCACTCTTTCGTTGATCGCGAATCTGCGCGAGCCGCGCGAAATTCACTTCGAACACCGAATGCACATGTGCCGACGTGCGCCGGCTGAGCACCATGTGCTCGGCAATTTTTTTGCGCATCGCCGACATTTTTTCGGTGACGTCACCGGCGCCGAAAGTCGGCTTCGGCGGCACCGGCGCTTGCGACGGTGGAACTTGTCTCGGGGAAGCACCAGCAGCGGTCGTCGGTGCGGAGGCGGACGAAGCGCCGCCGCCAGTCGTCGGAGCGGAGGCAGACCCGACGTACGCCAGTATGTCGTCCTTCGTCACACGCCCGCCAAGACCCGTACCGCGAATTTGCGAGATATCGACGTTGTGTTCTTTCGCAATTTTGCGAACCAGCGGCGACGAGCGCTCGCGCAGCGCATCTTCAGTCGAGGTGGGTTGAGGTGTGGCGGACGCGGCTAGCTTGGCAGCCGCGGCAGGCTGGGGAGAAGGCTCCTGCACTTTTGCCGGCGCGGTCGGCTCAGCCGCGGGCTTCGGTTTTTCACCGGCGGCAGAAATCACCGCAACAACGCTGTTGACCGGAACGGTCTCGCCTTCCTTCGCGCGGATCTCGGCGATCACACCCGATGCCGGGGACGGAATTTCCGCATCGACCTTGTCCGTCGAAATCTCGAACAAAGGTTCGTCGCGATCGATCGCGTCGCCAACTTTTTTGATCCACCGGACGATCGTGCCCTCGGCAATCGATTCGCCCATCTGTGGCATTACGACGTCAGTCGCCATCGTGGTTTCCTAATTCAATTCCCAATTCCTAATTCCTGATTCCTAATTCCTAATTCCTAATTTCACAGATGTATGGCGGCTTCGTGCGTCGCGTGGGCCGCTTCCCCGATTGCTTCCGACATCGTCGGATGGGCGTGAATCGTGTGGATCAGCGCTTCGACCGTGCATTCCAGGTTCAGCGCTGCCGTCGCTTCGCCGACCAGCTCGGTGGCGCGCAGGCCAATCATGTGAACGCCGAGCAGCTCGTCGTACTTTTTCTCGGCGACGATCTTCACGAAGCCGTCGGTTTCGCCGGCCATCTTCGCCCGCCCCAGGACGCCGAACGGAAAGGTGCCGATGCGGACGTCGTAGCCGCGCTGCTTCGCTTTGGCCTCCGTCAACCCGACGCTGCCGATTTCGGGATCGCAATAGGTACAGCCTGGCACCCGGTCGTAGTTCAGCGGTCGCACCTCGCGGCCGGCGATGCGCTCGGCGCAGATGATTCCCTCCGCCGACGACACATGGGCGAGCTGCGGATGTCCCGGTGTGCCTAACGTAATCACATCGCCGATTGCCGAAATGCCCGGCACGGCGGTTCGATACAACGGATCGACCTTGACGTAGCCCTTTTCCATCTCGAGGCCGATGCCTTCGGCATTCAGCCCAGTGGTGACCGGACCGCGTCCGGTCGCGACCAAGAGGTAGTCGGCGCGAATGTGTTTCGATCGGCCGTCTCCGAGTTGCACGTCGATATCGACGCCGTCGCCCGACGCGCTCGCCGCGGCGACCTTGGCATTCGTGTAAGCGGTGATCCCCTGTTTGCGGAACGATTTTTCCAGTTCCGCCGAAATCGCTTCGTCTTCGATCGGCACCAGTCGCGGTAACAACTCGATGATCGTGACGTCGCTGCCAAAGCGGTTGAAGATCGAGGCAAACTCGACGCCGACCGCGCCGCTGCCCATGATCACGAGCGTCTTGGGAATTTCCTTGAGATGAATCGCCTCGTCGCTGGTGATGATCCGGCGATGATCGATGGTGATCCCCGGCACGCTGCGCGGCGCCGATCCGGTCGCGACGATGATCTCTTTCTTCGCTGCGAGTGTCTGCTTCTCCCCTTCGAACACCTCGACGCCGCCTTTGCCGATCAGCCGCGCCGTCCCTTTAATCCAATCGATTTTGTTCTTCTTGAACAGGAACTCGACCCCCTTGGTCAGTCCGCTGACGATGCGATCTTTCCGGGTGTGAACCTGCGTCATGTCGATCGTCGGCGAGCTGACGCCGAGCACGCCCCATTCCTTGGCGCCTTTGATCACCTTGAAAGCGTGAGCATGCTCGAGCAGCGCCTTGGTCGGAATACAGCCCCAGTTCAGACAGGTGCCGCCAAGCGATTTCTGTTTCTCGACGACGGCGGTTTTCAGACCGAGCTGCGCGGCCCGAATCGCGGCGACATAGCCGCCGGTTCCGGCGCCGATCACGATCACGTCGTAGGCGTTGGTCATCGTTTCAGGGAGGAGAGGGGAACGAATGCGGTGGTGCCGGCCGGCATGGCGGGCTCGGCGGCGGGCGGGTTTTCCGGATCCAGTCGGTTGACGCGGGCCCGGAGCTGTCCGTGTTCGTACCGGAGCTCCCAATACGACTCGGTCAGCCGCTCCAGCCGCTTCGCAAGACGGCGCGCTTTGGCCCAAGCCGTCAATGCGACGAGCAGGGCCGCGACGGTCAGCAGCCAGTGCAAGGTCACCAAACAAAGTACCTTATCGAACGGCTTGCAACAGTGTCAACCGCCTGACACAATACCGGGCGTTCTTCCCCCGAATGCATGACTCATAAGCCGAAGACCGTGCTGATCGTCGACGACGACGAAGGCATGCGCGACACCTTGACGGCGATTCTCAAGCGTGAGTATCGCGTCCTGCGGGTCGCGAGCGGCGAGGCTGCCCTGCCGATTCTGAACCGCGAAGACGTCGACCTGATGCTCCTCGACGTCCGGTTGCCCGGTATCAGCGGCTTCGAGGTGCTGCGCATCGTCAAAGAGAACTACAGCCTGATCGAGGTGTTGATGATCTCGGCGATCAACGACATCGAGACAGCGGTCCAGGCGATGAAGCACGGCGCCTATCACTACGTGACGAAGGATTTCGACTACGACCAGCTGCGGTCGCTGGTCCGCAACGCGAGCGAGCGGCAGGATCTGAATCGGCAGGTGTTGACGCTGTCGGCGCAAGTTGCGGATCAGACCGAACGCGAGTTCATCGTCGGCCCGAGCAAGATGACCCGCGACATCATCGATCTGGTTCACAAGATCGCGAAACTCTCGGCGACGGTGTTGATCCTTGGCGAAAGCGGAACCGGCAAAGAGCTGCTGGCGCGGTTGATTCATCGTGAGGCCGGCGACCGTGAGGCGCCGTTTATCGCGGTGAACCTCGCGGCGATTCCCAAAGAGCTGACGGAGAGCACGCTGTTCGGCCACGAACGCGGCGCGTTCACCGGCGCCCACCGTCAGCAGCTGGGCAAATTCGAACTGGCGTCGAACGGCACGTTGTTCCTCGACGAAATTGGCGATTTACGTCTCGAGCTGCAAGGCAAGCTGCTGCGCGCGATTCAGGAAGGCGAAATCGAGCGGGTCGGCGGCACCAAACCGATCAAGACCGAGTTCCGCCTGATCACCGCCACGAACATCGACCTTGAAAAAGCGGTGAAGGAAGGACGGTTTCGCGAAGATCTGTTCTATCGCATCAACGTCATCCCGATCAAAATGCCGCCGCTGCGCGAGCGCGCCGAAGATGTCCCGCAGCTCGCCGAGTTCTTCATGCAGCGCTACAACGGGCGCTTCCGCAAGCAGATTCGCGGCATCACTGAAACCACCATGACGGTGTTGAAGAAGTACTGGTGGCCGGGAAACATCCGCGAGCTCGAAAACCTGGTCGAACGACTGGTGGCGGTTAGCGATAAGGACTACATCTCGGAAGAAGATCTGCCGCTGGAGTTCCACTTCGCGCAGCTCGAACCCGCAGGCGTGCGCACCGCCAATTTGTTTGAAGACGCGACGAATACGTTCGAACGCAACTTTATTCTTCGAGCGCTCGAAAAGAACGCGTGGAATGTGACTGGAACGGCCGAGTATCTTGGAATCCCATTAAGTACGTTGAAGTACAAAATGGACAAGCTCGACGTCCGACAGCTTGCTAAACGACTGCGCGGGGCCTGAACCAGCCAACAACTTGGCCACCCAGGCCAAGCCATTGCCTTCCTCTTACAATTCTCTGATTCCCCGGCAGTAAGCCGCGGATCGCTCGACGCGGGAACCGGCGCGACCGGACAGTTCTTTGCCCGTCGGGTCGTAAGTCACGTCGACTCTTTCGAGAGAAGAGGCGCTGCACGGCTTTTTTCCTTAGCGAAATCACGCAATCGACTTCAGGCCCCTGCATGGAATACGCGTTGCTATTTAGCGGCGAGCAACGTCTGCGACAGTCTAACTATGTACTGACTCAGCGATCACTCCACCCGCAGACACGATCGCGGCTGGCCCCGGGAGCGTGAATGCAGCCTTCCATCTTCAATCTTCGTGTCCCGATCGCGGGACGCGAAGAGGTGTTCCTGATGAACACCCTCACCGATGCGCAACTGGTCGTCTCGCACGACGTTGCCTCGCTGCTTGATCGCGCAGTGCACGGTGAATTGAATGATCTCGATGCCGAACAGCATCGTGCGGTGGACGTTCTGCGCGACAACGGTTTCCTCGTCGCAAATCGTCACGCCGATCGCGAGGCGCTGGATCTGTTCTTCGCAACGATCCGCGGCGATCGGTCCGAGCTGCACATCACCGTGCTCACCACGCTGCAGTGCAATTTCGCCTGCGACTACTGTTTCCAGGGCGATCACGGCGACTACAACAAGTTCGCCGACAAGATGTCGACGGAAACCGCGCAGCGGGTATCGTCGTGGATCGAGCGCGAACTGGATCGCGTGCAGCCCGAGCGCCTGGTGGTGATGTTCTTCGGTGGCGAGCCGCTACTGAACCTGCCGGTGATGTACGACATCGCCGAGCGCGCATTCGCCGCGACGCAGACGCGAGGCGTGGACATCGGCCTCAGCATCATCACCAACGGCCTGTTGCTGACGCGCGACGTCGTCGACCGGATGGTGCCGCTCGGTCTGAAGGGCGTGAAAATCACCCTCGACGGCGATCGCGACACTCACGATCGGATGCGTCCGCTGCGCGGTGGTCAGGGCACCTTCGATCGGATTATCGAGAACGTCCGGCAAGTGGCCGACGTCGTCGCCATCGCGATCGGCGGGAACTTCGACGAATCGTCTGTTGCCAGCTACCCGGCGCTGCTCGACTTCCTGAAGGAACAGGAGTTCGCCGGCAAGCTGTCGAAGGTGAACTTCAAGCCAATCATTCGCGCGACGCCGGCCACCCCAAAGGGTGTGCTGCCGCTGATTCCGGTGAACGGCGAGGGCAAGCCGCTCGGCGGCACCTGCATGACCTCAGCGGGCAAGGGAGGGCAGGCGAAGCAAGGCTGCGACTCGTGCGGCGCGGACGACGCGCTGAAATTCCTGCGGGAAGAGACCGAGCGACGCGGTTTCCCGACGGCGAGCGGCGTGCCTGGCGGTCCGTGTCATGTGCACATGACGCACGCGCACACGATCGGTCCGGATGGTTCGCTCTACGCCTGCCCCGGCTTTACTGGCGACAAAACGCAGTCGACCGGGCATATCGACGATCGCCGCGAAGCGTGGCGCGAGAGCGCGCGCGAACGGTTCGAGCGGTTGCATCCCTGGCAAGAGTGCGGGGACTGCGCTTACATTCCGATTTGCGCCGGTGGTTGTCTGGTGGCGTCGCACACCGAACTTGGTGACATGAATCTGCCGACATGTCACAAAGCGTCGTTTGAATCGGCGGTTATCTCGCTGGCGCACAAGGCAGCCAGCCTCCCCCAGGAGACGTTACAATGAAGATTCAAATCATCAAGAGCGGCACGGTGAAAACAAAGAAGCAGGGCGTCTATTGCGACATCATGGTAGACGAACCGCCGATGGACAAGAAGTAGCGCGTCACCACAGCCCGCGGGGGGCATGTTGCGATTTCATCGCACGACGATATGCTTGCTGGCGGCAATTGCTTCGGCCCGATGTGGGAACGATGGGCCGAAGCAGCCGCTGCCATCAAACACCACCCTTCGCGTGGGAGTCGGTGGCCTCCCATCCCTTAGCGCTGAACGCGGAATCCAGCAGTTCATCGGTAACCTCTCGCGCGAAGGTCTGCTCCGAGTGAATCAAAGCGGTCGCATCGAAGCGACGCTCGCCGAGTCACTGTCGCAATCTCCCGACGGACTTCAGTTCATGATTCGTCTGCGTCCGAACTTAACGTTTCACGATGGTTCCGTCGTGGACGGGAAGACCGTTGTGGCGTTGTTCGAAAAAGGTCTGCCGGCAATGTTGGGTTCGGTCGCTGAAGACATCGAATCAATCACCGCTCCTTCCGCGCGAGGGATCGTGATTCGTCTACACAAACCGTCGCCATTCGTGGCGGACACGCTGATGGACGTCCCGCTGGTGAAAAACGGCGCATCACCTTCAGCAACTGGCGCATACGTGATGGCGCCTAAAGATGATTCGAATAGTAAGGCGATTCGGATGACTGCCTTCGATGGCTACTACCTCGGGCCGCCAAAAATCAAAACCATCGAAGTGACTACTTATGCCAGTGTCCGTGCGGCCTGGGCGGACATGTTACGCGACCGAGTGGACATGTTGTACGAAACGGGCACCGAAGCCCTCGATTCGATGGCTGGCGCCAAGAATGTCGCCCTGTACAGCGTCGATCGCCCTTATCAGTTCATCGTCTTTCTGAATCCGAAACTCCCGAAGTTTCGCGCACGTGAAATTCGACGCGCGCTTAACCAGGCTATTGATCGGAATGCGATAGTCAGGGATGGCCTTGGCGGCCACGGTACTCCTTCGGCGGGTCCGGTCTCGCCCCATCACTGGGCGTTCGCTGGGGCGGGGTCCACATTTACATTCGCACCAGCCGAGGCAGCCAATGCGATTAGGCAGGTGTCGAACGGACGTTTTTCCTTCACGTGTTTGACCGCGCCCGTCGCGCCCTACGACCATCTCGCGCTCGTCCTGAAACAGCAGTTGCAGGCGGCAGACGTTGACATGTCGATCAACGAAGTTTCGCCGGATGATGCGTTTCAGACTCTGGCTAAAGGACAATTCGAAGCATTGCTGACGGACGCCGCGAGCGGCTGGAGTCTAATTCGAGCGTACAAGTTCTGGCACTCGAACGGTCCATCGAATATGGTTGGCTTCTCGAGCGCGTCGATCGACGCAGCTCTCGAGAGTGTTCGTCATGCCGCGGACGAACAGACATATCGCCAGGCAGTTGCCGACTTCCAGCATGCCGTCGATGAAGACCCGCCAGCGATCTTTTTGGCATGGGGCGATCGGTCACGAGCTGTTTCCAGGAGCTTCGAGGTCCAAACACAGCCTGGCCGGGATGTTCTCGGGACCCTAAGCTCTTGGCGGCCATTGTCCGATAACCGTAACGCCACCAGACACTGAATCATGTTCCCCATCCGCCATATCGCGACGCGTTTCGCGCTGCTGCTCGGTTTGGCCGCAGTCGTGCCGCTGATCGCCTATGGCGCGATTTCAATTCTGTCGCTGCAGCGCGGCACCCGCGAATCGATCATCGGCGGCAACCAGAACGTCGCCACCCGCGCCGCCGAGGAAATCCGTCGCTACGTCACCACCAACGCCGAGATCCTGAAAGCGCTCGCCGCCGACCTGCAGAACACCGGGCTGACCGATCAGCAGAAGGATCAGATCCTCAAAAACTACGTCGTCGAATTCCGTGAATTCCGCGAGGTGACGCTGTTCGCCGAGGACGGGACGCCGGTCGTCACCAGCCGCGTCGGCAAGCCACGCGTCACCATTCCACGCAACGCCGCCGTCAAGATCGACAACGTCGCGATGTCGCCGATCCGGGTTGACGACGACCTGCTGCCGACCGCTGCCTTCGGGGTGCGGCTGACGCACCTCAATCAGCCGGCCGGCTGGCTGGCCGGCGAGATCAACCTCGAGGAAATGTGGCGGATGGTCGATCAGATCCGCATCGGCGAGCACGGCTACGCGATGGTGGTCGGCCCGCGTGGCGAACTGATCGCTCACGGCGACCCCGACAAGAAGTCGCTGGTCGCCCAGTCGAAAAACATGCTCGCGTCCTACCCGATTATCGGCGCCGCCGCGTCGACGACGGCACCGGTCGCGCTCGAATATGCGGACGCCAGCGGGGCCGGTCTCGCGGTCGCCGCCCGGATTGCGTCGCTCGGCTGGACGGTGATTGTCGAGCAGCCGACCCGCGAGGCATTCGCCAGCGCGTCGCAATTGACACGCCAGCTGGTGGTGGCGATTTCCATGGCGCTGCTCGTCATGATTCTCGTCGGCTACCTGTTCGGCCGTTCGTTCATCAACCCGATTCTCACGCTGCAGCGCGGCACCCATGCGGTGGCGTCGGGCGCACTCGACACCCGCGTCGCGATCGCTACGCGCGACGAATTCGGCGAGCTCGGCGACGCCTTCAACACGATGGCGGGACGGCTGAAAGACCTCCAGGAGGACGTCAAGCGCCAGGAGCGGTCGGCAATGTTCGGCCGGGTGGCGGCCGGCCTGGTGCACGACCTGCTGCATCCGATTCAGAATGTCGGCAACAGCACGAAGCTGTTGCTGCGCGAAGAAGTCGACGCCGAAACGCGCGCCGACTGCGGCCGGATCATCGACCGCGAACTCGGCATCATCCGCCGCTTCCTCGACGACCTTCGCAACGTCGTCAAACCGAAACCAGTCGAACGCTTTGCGATGGACATCAACACTGCGGTCGGCGAGGTCTTCGAATCGATGCGGCCGGAAGGCGAGCGCCACGGCGTGGCGGTTGAAGCGCACTACTCTGATGGCCCGATGATCATCGATGGCGACCGCTTCGCGCTCGGTCGAGTCTTCCGCAACCTGATCACCAACGCGATTCAGGCGACCGAGCCTGGCGGCGGCGTGATGATCCGCACGGCGCGCACCGGCGACCGTGTGGAAATTACCGTCACCGACACCGGATCGGGGATTGCACCGGAGCGTCTGTCGGCGATTTTCGACGACTTCGTCACGACCAAGCGGCGTGGCCTCGGCCTCGGGCTCGCGATTACGAAGCGAATTGTCGAACAGCTGGACGGCACGATTGCCGTCGAAAGCGAAGTCGGCCGTGGTACGGCGTTCACGCTGCGATTCCCAGCGCGCGACGACCGCACCGCCAGGGCCGCTGCAAGTTAAACGGAGGGCAGAGAGATGTTTCGCACGCTGGTGAAGACCATGTCGATCGCCGTGGACGAGCAAACCGTCGACGTGCGTATTTTCGAGCTCCGCACGTTACGCGGGGCACGCCGCTATAGCGCCGAGATCATGCTCGGCGAAAATGATCGGATCATTCTGGACGATGATTCGGTGACGAACCTGGAAGCCCGCGCCACGCGTCTGGTACCCGCGACGCTGCTCAGCCGGCTGATCGCCAAGCCGACTGCGGCGTAACCCTCCGACTCGCTACCCTGCGAGTCGAAGGGTTCACACACGTCCAGGAGTCAAGCTGGGGAACGGGCTACTTCCGCGGTAGAACGGCGTCTTTAAGCTGTTTGGCGATCCGCGCCTTGACGACCGTCTTGGCGGGAATCTTGATGGCCTCGCCAGTCGCCGGGTTGCGACCCATCCGCGCTTTGCGTTTTTGAACCACCAGTTTCACCATTCCGGGCAGTACGAACTCACCCGAGCGCTTCAGTTCTTTCTCAGCCAACGCCGTCAACTCGTCGAAGTATTCGCGGGCCTGGGTCCGCTTGACTTCGAAGCGCTCGGCGAAGTGCGAAAAAAGTTCGGATTTGCCCATTCTGCGGGCGTCAGACATCGGCGTTCCCCCTGGCTTGACGCGCGTGAGCGTGGACTGCGAGCGGCGCGCGCGGAGCGCCAACTGCAGGATTTGTTCGAAAAACGCCGTATCCTAGTCCGCGCTTCTCACGCCTGTCAATTCCGTGAAAACGCGCTTTCCCGACGTCGGCTTCGTGCGATTTTTGCACGAGCTGCGGCGAGGCCTCTCCGCAGCGCCGCGGAAACGGTGCGCGCGTAGGCGGGTGCTATGATTTTTCCCTCATGGCAAGCTCGACGCTCGAGACGTTTCCCAACCCCCGCCCCGAGCGGGACTACGAAATCTTGATTAGTTGTCCGGAGTTCACCTCGGTGTGTCCCAAGACCGGGCTGCCCGATTTCGGCGAGATTCGCATCAGCTACGTGCCGGACGCCCGCTGTGTCGAGCTGAAATCGCTGAAGTACTACATGATCGAATTCCGCAACCGCGGCATCTTCTACGAGAACGTAACCAACCAGATTCTCGACGACCTGGTCGCGTTGCTGCAGCCCCGACGGATGACGGTGGTTGGTGATTTCTCGGTCCGCGGCGGCATCAAAACCGTCGTCACCGCTGACTACACGAAGGACACAAACGGAAAAAGTTAGCAACGACACCACGGACACAAAGGAGCAGGCGTGGACGAACCGGTTCGTGTACCGATCGAGCGGGAAATCGATCTACACGCGTTCGCGCCGCGCGACATCCCTTCGGTGGTTGACGAGTACATCGCCGCCGCAGCCGACGCGGGACTCGAAGAAGTGCGGTTGATTCACGGCCGCGGCCGCGGCGTGCAGCGCGGGATCGTTCAAGCGGTGCTCGAGCGGCATCCGCGGGTGAGTGAATTCTGGGACGACACCGACGCCCACTTCGGCGCCACGATCGCCAGGCTTAACGAACCGGAGGAACGCCGAGCACGCTAAGCACGCCGAGAAACTTTTCTCGGCGACCTCGGGCGCAACTCCAGCTTGCCTCGGCAGATTTCTTTGCGAACTTTGCGAACTCTGCGTTGAAAGCTCTTGTCTTTATGCCGACATCGGCCACGACATCGAGGCCGTGGTTCGCGACGTTTCAGCGGTCAGATACAGGCGGTCGCCATCGCGCATGTCGCGCGGGCCGAGGCTGCCGCCGGCGAACTCGACCACCGCGCGCGCCCGGAAGGAACCCGCAATCCGCCACGGCCGCATATTGCGAACCACTCGCACGACGATGCCTTCCCGGTTGACGAACACCGCATCGATGGGAAACTGCATGAAGGCGGTGTGAATGCTGAAGCACGGCGACAGGATGAGCGCGCTCGACGGGTTCATCGATGGCCGGCCGAGCAGGCCACGCCGGCGCTTCTCGCGCGTGTCGGCCATTTCAACGTCCGCCGCCACGACTTCGCCGGTGCGCGCGTTCATCAACATCGCAATGCCGGCAATTTCAGAACACTCCCGGCACCAGGTGCCAGGCGACGCGGCCGCAATAACTCTGGTACTCGCTGTCCGCGCTGAGCACCCGCTCTTCGGCGAGCGCCCGGAACACCAGCGCGGTATCGGCGATGACAATGATGGCGACGTTCCAGAAGCTGGGGTACAGCGCGAGCGTGGCGGCGTGGGTCAGCAGGTAGCCGGCGTAAATCGGGTGTCGGACGATACTGTAGGGTCCGCTCGCGACCACGCCACGGTTGGCCGGCACCAGGCCGAAGCTGCGGCCGATCGTCACCTTGCCGGCAATCACGACCAGCACGCCGATGGTCGAAATCAGCGCCGTCACCAGATCCGGCGCGAGCGCCGGCACATCAGCCGGGCGCACCAGCGGCGGACCGAGGAGCGATATCGCCGTGAGCGCCGCCGCCATTGACGAGCGATCGATGGTTTGAGCGCGGCGCCGGACGATCGTCAGGATGACGACCAGCGCTTCGCTGACCAGGAACAGCAGGCCGGTGATGCGGCCGGTACGAATGAAGTCCGACAGGAAATTCCAGGACAGCAACACGAACAATGCGCCGACGCAGGCCCGTGCCGCGAGGTCGCGATATACCGCGTCGTCGATCTTCCTCATGGTTGCTAGCCGTCGTTGTCGACGAAGTAGGTCTCGCAAGCCTTGTCGATCAACTCCCGGGTAATGGTCGGTTCAATCGCGCGGTAGCGGCAGAGCGCGATGATCTGATCCAGCAAATCGCGCGGGTGGCACGCGCGGAACGGCCGGCTGACCGGATCGTAATGACGCCGCTGCAGATACTCGACCAGCACCTCGTGGAACTTGAGATTCCGCCGCTTGCAGTTGAGCTCGAAGATCTGCGTGAACTCGGCCAGCGACGGATCCTGAATTGGAATCTTGTAGGGAATACGGCGCAGAAACGCTTCGTCGGCCAGCGACTTGGGATCGAGGTTGGTTGCAAAGACCGTCAGCACATCGAACGGGATCTGAAACTTCTTGCCGGTGTGCAGTGTGAGGTAGTCCACACGGCTTTCGAGCGGAACGATCCAGCGGTTGAGCAGATCCTCTGGCCGCATCCGCTGCCGGCCGAAGTCGTCCACCAGAAACACGCCGCCGTTTGCCTTGAGCTGCAGGGGTGCTTCATAGAATTTGGAAATCGAATTGAAGGTCAGGTCGAGCATGTCGAGCGTCAGCTCACCGCCGACGATGACCACCGGTCGCTTGACCCGCACCCAGCGTCGGTCGCGCGGCAGCGCGGACACGACACTATTCGAGACCGCAGTGTCATCGAGCGATTCATGGTTCACCGGGTCGAACACGGTGACGACATGGCCATCGACGTCGATCGCGTACGGCACGTACATGTCGGTGCCGAGCGTCCGGCCCATTCCTTCGGCGATCACGGTTTTGCCGTTGCCGGGCGGTCCGTACAGGAACACCGCTTTGCCGGCGTTGACCGCAGGGCCGACCTGCTCGAGGACCGACTCTTTCACTATCAGGTGGGTGAAACCGCGTGTCAGACGATCGCGATCCACGTACCCGCGCGCCTCACGCAGCGCCTTCATCTCGGCGACGTAGGCGGTCAATGGAATTGGCGCCGCCCCGGCGTACTGACTGATCGCGAGATATTGCCGCGCCCGGTCGCGACCAAGGTCGGTCAGCAGATATCGATAGCCGGCCGTGCCCGACCCGCTCGCCCCACGAACCTCAACCAGCAGCTGCGCGCGCGCCCGCTCGATCAGCGGCTCGATGATCGCGTAGGGCAACCGCATGTGGTCTGCGATCGAATGTCCGGTGGCCTCGCCACCGTACATCGTCTTCAGGATCAGCTGTTCGAGCTGATCGACCGACAGGCCGGTGTCCTCGATCGTCTTCGGAACCGGCGGCACCGGAACGGTCAGGGTTGAGGCCGTTTCCGAAAACGCCGGCATCGTCGCTAAGGTGGCCATCGCTACTCCGTCATCGGTCCGAGGACCTGAACGAATTTGATCGCTGCCGGACCGATCGTCACCACCCAAATCGCCGGAAAAATACAGAACACCAGCGGGAACACCATCTTGACGCCGGTCTTCGCCGCGGCTTCTTCGGCTCGCTGCCGGCGCTTGGTCCGCGACGTCTCCGAATGAACGCGCAGCGACTGGGCAACGCTGGTGCCGAACTTGTCGGTCTGGACCAGCATCGCGACCAGCGAAATCACGTCGTCCACCTGGGTTCGCTCGCCGAAGTTCCGTAACGCCTCGGTGCGCGCCTTGCCGGCGCGCAGCTCGAGGTTAATCAGGCGCATCTCGTCGGCGAGTTCGGGATGGGCGAACGCCAATTCATCGGCGACGCGCTGAATTGCCTGGTCGAGACCGAGGCCGGCTTCGACGCTGACCACCAGCAGGTCAAGCGCGTCTGGCAGGCCCAGCCGAATCTTATGCATGCGCCGCTTGGCCATTCGCGCCAGCAGAAATCCGGGCAGCACGTAGCCGATGCCGGCGGCGGCGATAGCGGACAAGAAGTTCGGGCGGAACACCAGCGGCGAGGCAAACATGCCGAACAGCAGCAGCGCGAATCCGACGCGGATGCCGAGGAAAATCGCGACCGCCTCGTTACGGCGATAGCCGGCGCTCACCAGCCGCTGCTGCAGCTTGCCCATTTCGGAGGGCGACCGCGGCACCGCGTTGCCGAGCCGCTTCAAGGCGCCGGCGACTTTCTTGTCGAAAGCGCGTTCCTCGTCAACCGGCTTGACCATGACGCCGGCCACTTCTTCGAGCCGGCGCTCGATGGTCCCGGCGCTGGTCGAAAACGCCATGCCTGCCGCCACAACCAGCAGCGAGATGAAGATGAACCCGAGTAATGGAAGCATCAGCGACACGACTACACCTCGATCTTGATGACCTGGCGAATCCAGAAGAAGCCGACGGTCTGCAGCGTCAGCGCGATGGCCAGCATGATGTGGCCCATGTGTTCAGTGAACAGCAGGCCCATGTGTTCGGGGTTGATCCACATCAACGCGAGCGACAGGAACGCGGGCAACGCCAGCAGCACGTAGCCGGTGAACCGGCCGTGTGCGGTGTGGACCCGAACCTGGCGAAGAATCTTGAAGCGCTCGCGAACGACGTGCGCCAGGTTGTCGAGAATCTCGGCGAGATTGCCGCCGGTATCCCGCTGGATCAGGACGGCGGTCACAAAAAACCGGACGTCGAGCAGGGCCACACGATCGGCCAGCTCATTGAGAGCATCCTTCAGCGGCAGGCCGAAGTTCTGCTGCTCGAACGTTTTCTTGAACTCGATTCCGACCGGCGCCGGCAATTCGCTGGCAACCATGCCCATCGCGGTCTGAAACGCATGGCCGGCGCGGATTGCGCGCGACAGCAGGTCGAGCGCCTCGGGAAACTGTTCCTCGAACCGTTTGATACGACGTTTCGCCTTGAAGCGCATCCAGAGAAACGGCGCCGACAGGCCGATCAAAACCGCAATCGGCAGAACGAACGCCTGATTGGTCAGCAGGCTGCCGACGAAGGCGGCAGCGATCGCGCCGACAATCGCTGCAACCACCATTGCACTGGGCGTCGTCTCGACGCCCGAGCGCTCGATCAGCCGCTTCAGGGAATGCCCGAGCCTCGTCGCATCGAGCATCCGGTCGATCGCCGGGAGCGGCCCGCTCTTTTCCTGACGGACCACGCTGCTATCGTCGCCGCCACCAGTCTCGAGCGGCATCGACAGATCGCGCAGCCGGTTTTCCAGCTCGCGGCCGGCGAGAATCCCGGGCAGATTCGCCAGCGCGAAGTAGGCTGCCATCACCAGGCCGACGACGAACGCGAAGACTACGAACGGTAACATCATTACCGGATCTCCATCACGCCCTCGAACATGTCGGCAGGCAGGTTGATGCCGCACGCGCGGAGCCGTTCGCACATCTTCGGCCGGACGCCGGTGGCGCGGAAACGGCCAATCACCTTGCCCTCCTGCGTGACGCCGAGTTTCTCGAACATGAAGATTTCCTGCATGGTGATGATGTCGCCTTCCATGCCGGTGATTTCCGAGACGCTCGTCACCTTGCGGGTGCCGTCGCTGAGCCGCGTCTGCTGGACGACGATCTGAATCGCCGAGGCGATCTGCTGACGCATGGCCCGCTCTGGCAGGTTGGTGGCGCCCATCGCGATCATGGTTTCGATACGTGACAGCGCATCGCGCGGGGTATTGGCGTGGACCGTGGTCAACGACCCGTCGTGACCGGTATTCATCGCCTGCAACATGTCGAGCGCTTCTTCACCGCGTACTTCGCCGACGACAATCCGATCCGGCCGCATACGCAGCGAGTTGATCACCAGCTGTCGTTGCCGGATGGCGCCTTTGCCTTCCACGTTGGGCGGCCGCGTTTCAAGCCGCGCGACGTGTTCCTGGTGCAGCTGCAACTCCGCGGCATCTTCGATGGTCACAATCCGCTCGCGCTCGGAGATGAAGCTCGAGAGCACGTTCAGCAGGGTGGTCTTGCCAGCGCCGGTGCCGCCGCTGATCAGGCAATTGAGCCGCGAACGGACACAATGCGCCAGAAAGTCGAGCATCGGCTTGGTCAGCGCCTTGAGCGTGACGAGATCGTCGGCCTTGAGCCGTTCGGCCGGAAAACGACGAATCGACAGCAGCGGACCATCCACCGCGAGCGGCGGGATGATCGCGTTGACGCGCGAGCCGTCGGGCAGGCGCGCGTCCACCATCGGCGAGCTGTCATCGACGCGCCGTCCAACCGCGCTGACGATGCGGTCGATCACGCGCATCAGGTGCTTGTCGTCCTGAAATGCCGCCGAGACGCGCTCGATCTGTCCGCCGCGCTCGACGAAGACATCCTTGTAGGTGTTGACGAGGATGTCGCTGATCGTCGCGTCACGCAGCAGCGGCTCGATCGGTCCAAGCCCGAAGACGTCGTCAATCAGTTCGACGAAGAGGTTTTCCCGTTCGCCGAGGCTGAGCGGCACGTTCTCTTCGGCGAGCAGCTCGAGCAGCAGCGTGCGGATTTCGCCTTCGGCCCGCGCCCGATCCGCCTGGGCCAGCGCCTCCAGGTTCAAGCGGTTGAGGAGCTTGCGATGGACGCCGGCTTTCAGGTCAAGGTACTGCTGGCGTACCGGTTGCGGACGCGGTGCGGCGACAGGCGGCGCTACCGGCCGTGCGGGAGCAGGAGTGTTGGTCGGTGCAAGGATGCTCATCGGCGGTTACCACATGGATGCGAGACGATCGAGTCCGCCGAGCCGCCCGCGTGAAGTCGGGGCCGCGGAATCAGATGCAGCCGGATCGAGGATCCGCCGCGTGAAGCGATCAAATTGTGTCGACATGTCGGAATTGCCGGTCAGCGCCAGCGGCACGCCCGAATTCAGCGCCGCCGACACCGTCTTGTAGTCGCTGGGAAACGAGTGGTGAATCGGATGACCGACGGCACCCTCGATCTGTTTCGGCGGAATCGGATACGGTTCGGCAGCGCGATTCAACAGGAACCGCACCCGTTCACCGCACGCGCCGAGCTGACGCACGCGGTCGATCAGCCGCTGCGCGTTGCGAATCGACGGCACGTCGGGGTTGGCGACGAGATAGATCTGGTCCGCGGTGTAGAGTGCGGCGACGCTGCAGGCGCTGATCTGGCTGCCGGCATCAACCAGGATGTATTCGTACTGACGTCCGAGCAGTCGGAACAACTCTTCGAGCGCACCACCGTCGGCTCCGCCAGGGCGGTCGAACTGATCCGAACCGGCGAGAATTTCCAGACCTGACTTGTGCTTGACCATCAGTTCTTTGAGGAACTCGCGATCGAGCCGGTGAAGGTTGTCGAGCGCGTCGATGATCGTGAAGCGCGGGCGAACGCCGAGAAACAGGCCGACCTCGCCGAGGCCCGCCTTGAGGTCGACGATCAGTGTCGGCCGCGCGGACAGTCGCGCCAGCTCGACGCCGCAGTTCACCGCAATGGTCGTCGTCCCGGCGCCGCCCTTGGCGCCGAAAAACACCAGGGTGGTCGCGTTCGGTTTGGCGCCCTGTGTGGTTTCGCGGCGCGCCGCGGTGCGGCGAATCGCGCCGTTGAACGCTTCCGCGTCCGGCGGCCAGGTCAGGAATTCGTTGGCGCCAGCGCGCATCGATTGCAGAATCAACTCGGGGTCTGCCGCCTGCGCCACCGCAAATACGGCGGCCCCCGGCGCGGCAGCGCGCATCCGTTCGATGGCCGCCATGGCCGACGCCGCGTTGCCACGGACGTCGACGACCACCAGATCCATCGATGCCGTGTCAACGGTGACGCGTTGGTCGACCACGCTGACCGGGATCGAGCCGGATCGCAGCATCCGGTTGACCTGCTTGGTGAATTCCTCGTCGTTCGAAACGATCAAGCCGACCAGTTGGGCCATAGTTACTGAACCAGGCGAATAGCGGTCGCAAACGATCCGTTAGGGATGGGGCTGCTGTCGTCAACAGCACCAAGAATCGGCGTAATGCGCCCGTAAATCTGATTGCCAGTCGGCCGGCGATCGAGAAAGATCCCGATGATGTTCGCCAGTTTGAAATCAGCGTTCCGGCCGTTCCTCTTTCCCTCGGCGTAATAGATCGGGTCGTAAACCGGGATCGGGAAAATGCGCGGGCTGGTGTGCCCGCCGAACCGGCTGTTCTTGACGCAGTTGCAGCCCGGCAGCGGCTCCCAATAGGCGCCGGCATCCTGGTCGTACAACGCCTGCACGCCGTCCATCGTCGGCCCCATCATGTCGCCCGGTTCCTGCGTCATCAGAAACGGCGGGACGCCAGCGCCGGGAATCGGAATCCTGAACTGGTTGCAGCCGGCGATGTTGTCGTGATACCAGTCCCCGCCGATCTCGTTGGAATTGCCAGGCATGCTCCACGAGTAGTACGCCGTCGGCTCGACGTTATTGCCGGTGCCGGCGCGCAAGATCAGCAAGGTGCCTTTATCCAAATTGTTGTTGTAACCGGTGTATCCCGTCGAACTCAGGTCGCCGTTGTAGTAGTCGGCTGGCGTCAGCAGGTCCCCGTGGTTGTCGTACATGTCGAATTCCGAGGTTTCCGGATCGAACGGCGCGATCGTGGGTCTGCGCTCCTGCCACTTGTCGGGAATCATGAACGGCTTCACGCAAGTCACGACGTTGGCGGGCGACGCTTCAGCAGTCGCAGTGGCCCAGACGTCGGCCTGCGGAACCCCGAAGAAGCCGCCCATCAGCGTTTGCAGCGGGTTGCTGTGCGCCGCGTCGCGATAGACCCTGACGCGCACGCGGTTGTTCAGCCCGGTCGGTCCGACCGGGAAATCGACGTCGTTGGGCGTGACCGAGACGTTCTGCCGCATGACGGTGTTGGTCAGCGCGGTGCTGACAGCGCTGGATTTTGCCGGCCCGGTCGAGCTGCGATCCGAAAAACTGTCAAAGGCGAGCGCGGTGGCGCCGGCCAATGCGCCGGCGTCGGCCGAGTTCTGCGACTGCGACCGAGCGGTCATGAACATGCCGACATCCATCGCCAGCGTTGTCGCCGTCAGAAACGCCATCAGGCTCGCGCCGACAAACACCAGTGACATGCCGCGCTCGTCTCGTCGTAGATGTCGAAAGCGGTTACGCATGGCCACCTCTCCCTACGGCTTCTTGATCTTGGCTACTTCGGATTCATATTCCTTCTGCGCGGCCTGCAGCTTCTTGTCGATCTCGGCCTGCTTCTTCGCCTGCTCCTGGGCGCGCTTGGCGGCGGCTTCGCTGGCGTTGCGGTCGATTTCGGCCTGCCGCTTCGCCGCGATTGCCGCTTCCTTGGACGCCTTCTCCTGGAGCTTCTTGTCTTCCTCGGCCTTGCGGCGGTCTTCTTCGATCTGCTTCGCGTGCGCCTTGCCGTCCACAGCCTTCGCCGCCTCGGCGCGGGCATGTTCGTCTTTCTGAGCCTTCTCGGTGGCCTTCTTGTCCTCGGTCACCGGACGCGCCACGGCGGCGGTCGGCGCGGCGTTCACCGGCGTCGGTTGCGCATTCTTGAGCTGCGGCGTCGCCGATTCCGGCGTCAGGTCGCGCATGGTCTTCGCGGCGGCGGCGCTGTCGGTGGCGGCGGGCGCGGCAATCGCGGGCTGCGGCACGGTCACTTTGCCGGCGGCGGCAGCCGCTGCCGCGTCTGCTGAGGAGCGCGCGGCCGGAGTAAAGTGCGCTGGCGGCATCTCGGTCGTGCCCTTCGGCGCGAGTGCCGGCAGCAACGGCTCTTGCAACCGCGGCAGCTCGCGCGTCACACCACCGGAGTTGTTCGGCAGGATTTCGGGCGTAATCATCACCACCAGCTCGGTGCGGCCCTTCTGCGCCGCCTTGCTCTTGAACAACACGCCGAGTATCGGAATGTCGCCGATGCCAGGAATCTTCTGCATCGTCTGCGTCATGTTGTTGTTCAAAAGACCGGCGATGGCGAATGTCTGCCCGTTGTTGAGCTCGAGTTCGGTCTCGGTGCGGCGCGTCGAGAGCGCGGGAATGCGGAAGCCGCTCAACTGCACCGCGTTGCCGAAGTCGAGCGTGCTGACCTCGGGCTTCACCTTCAGATGAACGCGGTTGCCGACGACGGTCGGCGTGAAGCTGAGGCGAACGCCGAATTCCTTGAACATCACCGTAAACGCCAGGCTGCTGCCCGAACCCTGCGCGACCGGCACCGGGAACTCGCCGCCGGCCAGGAAGCTGGCTTCCTTGCCGCTTTCCGCGACGAGGTTCGGCTCGGCGAGACTCTCGAACAGACCGCGGGTCTGCAGCGCCTTGATCGCGACGCCGAGGTCGTACTTGGCGTTGAACAGGAACAAGTTGAGGAAGTCGCTCACCGAAAACTTTCCCGATACGGAAGTGACTTCGTCACCGAAGCTGTTTCCGGCCTTGGTCCACTGCTGGTCGGTCCAGGTCGGAGTCGGCACCTGGTCGGTCGAGCTGCGCGCGATGGTGTTGTTGATGCCGAGCGGGCTGGTGAACAGACCGACGCCAAGCTCGGTCAACGCCGTGCGGCTGACCTCCGCGAAGCGCACGCGTAGCAGCACCTGATTGGTCGGCGCGCCTTCCTGAAGCTTCAGCAGTGTGACAACTTCCTCTTTCTTGTCGACGTAGCCCGTCGCCAGGTTGATGGCGCGGTCGATAATGTCTTTGTTGCTGACAGTGCCGGAGAGCACGATGTTGCGGCCGTTGCTCTGGACTTCGATCTGTTCGTTCGGGAACAGGTCCTTGTACTGTTCAGAGAGACGCGACAGGTCGCGCTGGACGACGATCTCGTAGCGCTTGATACCGCCGGAGCGGTCCCAGACGAACATCGAGATCGTGCCGGGCATCTTGCCGTTGATCAGCAATTCGCTCGGCGACGTCACCAGCGCGTCGGCAACGTCGGCGCTGGTCAGCGAGACGCGCGCGATCGGGCTGCCGGCGCTGACGACCGTCGAGCGCCCCACCATCAGGCGGACCGTGTCGTCCGCGTAGAGGACGGCGCGGTTAGCGATGACAATCAGGAACATGAGCGAGAGGACGAAACGTCCAACCTTCGCTCGCAGTCTCTTCTTACTCATTGGCTCCACCTGACCCATGTGCGCAGACATGACTACTGCTCCTGGCGCACGATTTCGTGCGCACGTTTGTCACCGCGAATGATTTCGATACTCGCCCCCTCGGGCGCAGCGGCCGTCGGCGTCGCCTTCAACCCGTTGGAAGCGACGCGGGTCCGCGCCACCGCGGACTTCGCCGCGGCCATTCCGAGCAGCGCCGCCGGCCGGATACCCGGTGTGCTGGTCACGCCGGTATCGAGCGGGTTGCGCAACGCCAGCTGAATCTTGCCTTCGGTGGCCGCCAGCGTCAGCCGTTCCGATTCGTCGGGCGATACCAGCATCGTGACAACGTTGACTGGCATCGGCTTGTTGTCCTTGACGTCGCGCTCGATCTTCGTGCCGGCCGCCAGCACCTGGACGTTGGTCAGAATGACTTTCGAGGTGATGTCGCCACCCTGTCCGGTCGGGTTGACCGTCGCCAGCACGTCGACGCGCGTCCCTGGCAGCACGTAGCCGGCGACGCCGATCACTTCGTTGACACGGACCGACACTGCGCGCAGGCCCGGCGGAATCGCCGGTGGCAGGCCGGAGCCAGCGTCCTTCGCGGCGAGCTTCATCGGCAGGATCGGCTCGTTTTGAACGACCGGGAGCACCAGGCCGCGTCCGATCACGTCCTTCGGATCGCCGATCGCCTGCTGCGGCATCGAGCTCGCCGGCCAGTCGACGACCCGCACGTCGTCGCGGGAGAGTTCCGCGCCCACGTCAAGGTCGATTGCAGCCACGACCACCGGGTGCGTCGGCATCGCCGCAGCCCCCTTTGGCAGCTTGTTCACATAGTTATAGGTGCCGAATGCGAACACACCGCCAGCGGTGACCGCCAGCGCCAACACCAGGAACACTCGAACTCGAGCCATAACAATCGCCCCTATTCGTTACGCATCTCGGCCTGCGCGCTCATCGTGAGCGCCGCACCGAGCGATGAGTTCCCGACGACGAGTCTTGCTACCGGATTGAGCACGATAAAATTGAACGGGTAAGAGACGGTGATGCGCGTCGAGCCCGCCGTTCCGAGCCCGATCGAAATCGTTCGCGTTCGATCGACGGCGACGCTGGCAGTGCCGACCAACTGACCCGCGGTCAGGTACTGCTGCACGCGAGTTTGAATATCGGTATCGGTCGTACCGGGCAGCACCGCAATGCGCGCCGCCTCGCGCGACGCGTTCGTCAGCACCTGCCATGTCTGGTAAGCACGCCCGAACTCAAAAATCGACGTCGCCACCAGCAGGACCAGCGGCAGGACGAGCGCGGTCTCGAGCAAAGCCTGGCCGCGTTGATTGGAAAGGCGGCGTTTCATATCACAACCCCAGCGCCGCGGCGAGCGATCCCAGGGCGATCGCCGGCGCGTACGCGAAACGATTGACCGCAGCGTGTTCGATTTCTTCGACATTCGATCCACCGGTGCGGACCAGCATTGAGACGCGCT
>Ga0207659_10000470_pt1 | contig 24214 bp, 26 predicted proteins | sample KBSM43metaG_FD_184330 | JGI IMG/M metagenome (GOLD analysis project Ga0207659, IMG submission 184330) | Miscanthus rhizosphere microbial communities from Kellogg Biological Station, Michigan, USA - KBS M4-3 metaG (SPAdes) (version 2) | ecosystem: Host-associated > Plants > Roots > Rhizosphere >...
CTTCTCGCCGGCGGCCAGACGCGTGTCGAAATCACTGTAACGCTGGGCAAAGTACGAGGCGTTGCCCGACGAGAGCTGGCTCAACTTATCGCGGATTGCCTGCGCAATTCGCCGGCCGTTGCCAGGCTCGAGCCAGTAGTGCGGATTGCCGAGCGGATGGACATCACCCATCGCGCGCGTGATCTCGCCCGTCGGGAGTTCGAGAATCTTGACGTTCAACGACGCATCGAGATACCCGGGGCCTCCAACCTGGATCTTGCTGTTGCGGCTGCTCGTCAGCAGCGGCGGAAGCCAGCCAATCTCGAGCTCGCGTCCGACGACGATCAGCACGTCGGCCCTGCTGACCGCGAGGATGAAGCTTGGCTTCGGATCGACGAAGTGCGGATCCTGATAACCCCTCGCCAGCGAGGTCACCGAGACCTTGTCACCACCGATCTCGCGGGCGAGCGAACCGAGGTCTTCGGTTGTCGCAACGACGTTCAATTTGCCCTGCGCAAATGCCCCACCGGGCAGCGCGAGCAGAAACACAAGAAGCAATTTCAGACTTCGCATAGTCATTTCCTAGAAGGGGTGCGCGCCATGCGCGCCAATGGAGAATTGAAACTGAAATAGGAACTCGTTCGCCGTCGGCCCGTCTCCATAGTTCGTGCGCCGATATTGGCCGCGTACCTGGCTGAACTCGCTCGGCCAGTAGGTCAACACCGCCGAGCCTCCTTTGTCGACGATTGCCGAATCGTCAGCACGGTCTGAGTGATCCAAGCGACCACCCGCAAACCAGCGCCGCGCGAACTGATAATCACCCGACACGTAGTACCCCATGCTGTCCTGAGTGCCGCCGGGCTGTTCCCGGTTGCTCCAGATGACTTCGCTGCGTCCCACGAACTGGTGATAAATCGCTCGCGTCAGCGGACGCCAGCGCAACGTCGCATCGACGCCGAACAACGTCGTGTGGAAGCTGCCGAAGTCGACATCGCCGATGAGGCCTGCCGGATTGTGACCATAGGCGTAAGACGTGCCCAAATCGACGTTGGTCGATTCGGTAATGTCGTGATAACCGCGGAGGTGCCCCACGTAAGCGAGGTGACCGCGTTTGGTAGACCGGAACAGGTCGCCCGAATCGCCCCGGTACACCTCGCCAGTCGCCTCGAGGAACAGCGGTCCCGCCGGAAGCAGCCGCGACACCGAGATACCCGCATCGTCGATGCCCTCTTCGCCGTCGACCAGGTTGTGGGTGACCAGCGGACGATCCGTCCATGGCAGAACGTGATTGTGCAGCGTGTTCACCTTTCCAAATGCCGCACGCATCTTGCCGACTTTCGCAAGAAATTTCGAAGGGAGCGCCGTCAGCGTGAGGAAGCCCTCCTCGAGGTCCACGGCGTTCTCTCCAAAGGACAGGAAGAAATCGGCGCGCGCATAGGGATCGACGATCGCCTGGAACGACGCCTCAGATTCGTGCATCTCCAGCGCAGGTTGCGGATCAACCGTGTTCCGCCCGGTCGCCCCGAGGAAATCGCCGATGACGGCGATGTCGGGATTGAAGATCTTCGAGCCGAGCGAGGTGGTGCCATAAATGGGCAGCGCTCCCGTCGGGCCGCCTGCTCCGGCCGATCCCGGCGGCACTTCGGCGGTCGTCGTCGGTGCGGGTGGCGGAGTTGGCGCAGCAGGCTGTTGCGGTGGCGAAGGCTGCGGCGGCGGAGCCGGCTGCCCTCCCTGCAGCGTGGCAAGCTGCGCCTCGAGTGCCGCGAGGCGGCCGTTGAACTCCTGCCTCAATTGATCGATCTGTTGTTGGATCTGCTGCGCCTGTTCAGCAGCTTGCGCCGCGGCCTCGCGCGGCGGCGCGACAAGAACGGCCGCCACAGCCGCCGCGCGCATCACGTTACTCGCTCGCATATCTCCTCCCGCGGATCCAAGAAATCCGCGCGCAAACCAATAAGGTCTGCGCCACCGTTGATGGGAGAAACGACACCTCTGCGACGAGCCCTTGCAGCTCGTCGAAGAATCGAGCAGTTAGGCGATCGGCGGCGCCCGGGCCGGGCGATTGGAAACGAGAAGTGTGGTGAATGGACGAATCGACGAGCTCGCAACCAGCCGCGTGTCTACATACGGCGCCGCGAAGCGCATCGCCTCGGAGACCGCGCGCAGCGACTGAAACGCATGGCAGAAAACGCAGTGTTGCGAATCGGGAAGCTCGGTGACGGGCGCACTGACCCCGTGCGCGGCCGCATCATGGACGACGACGGCAGGGTTGCAGATCGCGTCGTCTCTCTCGTCGTGAAGCAGCGACGAGACAGTGACCGGCATCGTCGCAAACAGGACGACGAGGGCGGCTAATGGTGCGAGACGAGCGCGCCGGAGGGCGCGAGTCATCCCACACAGAATACCCTGAGCAGGGCCAAGGTCGTAGGGCCGACCGTAGAATCGACCCCTACCCGGGCGCTCCCATCAGCACCGCGCTCACCTGTTCGAGGTTTTTCAGGCCGTAAACATCAGTCGGCAGCTGCGGCACCCACGCGAGCGGATACGCGGCGAACCGACGCTTGATTTCGTCGATATACACCTGTTCCTGCGCGCGCCGCGACCGGTAAAAGCCGCCGTCTACGTCGTCGGGCAGCACACGGTTCACCACAATTTCGCAGACGTTCACATTCGACTCGGCAAGGATGTGGGCGGCACGAGCGGTCTCCTCGATCGGCAGCCGCTCGGGAACGACGACGAGCACGAAGCCCGTGAAGTTGTGCTGCATCAGCCGGGCGCGGACCTGCTCGAGCTTCTCGCGGCGGGCGTCGAGCGTCTTGAGGATCGGGTCCTCGTCAGGGTTGATGGCTTCGGGCGCCAGACGGACCTGATCGATGTCCTGGTTCAACGCGAGCAGCGCCCGCCGGCGCTTCGACAGCGCGGTAATCCATGCGGACACGAGCTCGGGCATCCGCAGCAGCCTCAGGGTGTGGCCTGTCGGCGCGGTATCGAAGATGAGCAGGTCGTAGTCATCGAACCGATCCACGATCAGATCGCCGATGCGATCGAACAGCGCGACTTCCTCCACACCGGGCATCGAGGACGCGAGCTCGATCTGCCGCGCGGCTTCTTTGGCCACCGCGGGACTGAACATGCGCGCAATGCCGGCCTTCGCGTTGTCGATGTAGCGGCGCGCCTCGAGATTCGCGTCGACCTCGAGGCCGTAGAGGCGCGGATGAATCTCGCGTTCATCGGCATCGAATGGCGTGCCGAAGATGTCAGAGGTGGAATGCGCCGGATCGGTGGACACGAGAAGCACGCGCTTGCCTTCCCGGCTCGCGGCGAGCGCCACCGCCGACGCGCACGTCGTCTTGCCGACGCCGCCCTTGCCGCCGAAGAAGAGGATGCGCTTCAGCAGCAGGGCATGCTGCCGATGGGCGAACGGTCCATCCCCATGCGACGGTGCCACGTATGGAACTCCTCGAGGAAGAAGGGATAGACGTCGAGCAGGTAGATTGCAGCCGGGTTCGGCAGGCCGACGAGCTCCATGAAGCACTGCAGCATGAACAGATCGTTGAGGTCGACGAACTGCTCGCGCAGCTTCCGCTCGTACTCCGAGACGAAGTAGCCGTGCACGAAATCGCCGAAGTTCTGCTTCAGTTCTTTCCAGTCCATGACTGCGTCGCGTCAAGCCTGTTCGATGTCGTTCAGGCGGCTCACGTCGATGGAGATCAGATCCGACGGCGAGATGCCGCGAAACACCGATTGGAACCTCGCATGCCACACGATTTCGTCTCCCCGGTACGATGTCCGTGCATGGACGGCCTGTTCGTAGGTTTCATCCACGCCCGTCAACAGCACGAGAATTTCGGCCCCCGCACGCTCGAGATCCTCGCGCGACTTTCCGTGGAGCGGGCTGTTCTCGTCAATGGGATGGACAATCGTCCACGACAGCGGAAAGAACGTCACCTTGTTGCGTTCGAGCGGCAGCAGCCGGTATCGACGTACGAGTTGCCCGCGATCGTTGGTTTCGAACGACGTGTAGAGCACTTGCGCCTCGAGCTCAATGATCTCATTGCGGCGGAGGCGATTCGCAATACGGAACTGGAGCGATTCCATGCCCGCATACGGCGCAATGATCGCCTGGCGGCTGAACACGATGGCGGCCGTCGGCCGCGCGAAGCGCGCGAAAAGCAATCCGGTCGCCAGCGCCTGATACATGAGCCCGACGAGCGCCTCGATCGTCACAAGCCCGTTCGCCGCGAGGCCGTTCGGCCCGATCTGGCCGTAGCCGATGGTAGCAAACGTCTGAATGCTAAAGAAAAATGCTTGACTGAACGGGCCGCCCAGCATGTGGGTGGCGGGACCGGCGAGGGCATCGGGACCGCACGCCAGGAACAAGAGCGCAAACACGAGGTTCAGCACCAGGTAGAGCAGCGTGACGACGCCGATGAACCCTGCCCACGAGATCGTCAGCAGCAAATGATACGGCGCGACCGTCGCCACGAGTCCGAGCCCCCCGCGGACGACGTTGAACGAGCCGTCGCGATTGAGCAGACGCCGGGCTCGGTTGCGGCTGACGACGGAGCCGAACCCGAGGTCGCGGTCACGCAGTTCCGCTTCCGCGTCGATGCGTGACGCGAGCGGGCTTGGATCGAATGGAGAGGTCACGGCCCACAATCTCCCAACATAAATGTCACAGTCACGCGTGAAAATGCGCACGGCTGTCGCAACACACGCGGGCCGCGACGCGACCTGGCGCATCGCATTTCGTCGGCACGCGAGAAAACATTGAACATTCTGCACCGCGGTGGTCGCGCGCCCAACTTGGCCCAGCTGTTGCTCATGGGCTTGCCATGGATTTACACCGACTCGTACATCGTGTGAGAAGTGAGTTCAACGAGATGCCCGGTCTGCAGCTCACGCTGCCGCAAGCGGCCAGATTATGGGGATTGGATCACGAGGCGTCACGTCTGGTGATCGACGCGCTGGTCGAAGGATCGTTTCTCCGCTGGACCGCGCGCGGCACCGTTGTCCGCATCGACCGCGCCGCTGCATAGTTCCTACAGATTCGTCGTTCGCAACAAGGTTCCCTACAATTTCATCGTCAACGGCGCCAGGTCGATTCCTTCCGCCTCGGCGCGCCACGTCTCGCCCGGCGCAATCAGCATTGGTGTCGTCAACGCACCCGTGCTGATCAGTTCGCCGCGTTGGAGCGGGTCGGCCCACGGCGATCGGGCGATGGCGGCCGCCAGCTCGCCGACGCAGAGCGCCGGGTTACGCATCACATTCCTGCCGCCGCCTTCTTCGATGAAGGTGCCGTTCTTGAACAGCTTCAGCTTGAACTCCGCAAGCTGCTTCGCCAGCGTCGATGCGTTCGCGGCGTTCACGAGCGTAGCGGGCCCCAAGACGAGCCCGGAATGAAAGCCGAACGCCGCGACGAGATCGGACGGCTGGAATTGCCATTCCGGGAACGGACAGTCGACGATTTCGTAGCCAAGTGAGATCCATTCGACCGCGTTCATGACGGCGACGGCATCCGTCGGATTTCCCGTGACGGGTCCCTTGAGTTTGAACACGACTTCGGGCTCGAGCTTCGGCGCGTAAAGAAAAGGGACGGGCGTGACATCCAGTTCGTGTGCCTGCTGCACCGTGTCGTCGTACATCGATCCCCATGCCACGGTCTGCAGATTCAACTTCGGCCACACCGCTGGATTGGCGAACGCCACCTTCCGTCCGACGACCGTGTGTCCCGCTGCTCGGCGCCGTCTCGCAAGTTCCGCTTCCACGGCGTAGGCGGTCTCGAGATCGAATCCTTCGCGCGACGACAACGGTTCCGGCAGCAGGTCGCCACCCTCGTACGCGTCGATGAGTTCCTGCGCGATCGCTGCCGGTTCGATGGCCATGCGCGAAGTGTACTCCGGGCCCATTTCATTTGTGATTTGTGATTTGCGATCTCTGATTTTCAAATCACAAATCAGCCATCACAAATCGCAAATGCAGTGTAGGATGCGCTCGCCATCGCAAAGGAGACACCATGAAGATATTTGCTGCGGCTGCTGCGCTCGCTCTGCTCACCGTTCCGGTGATTGCGCAACAGAGCGTCACGGCCCAAACGACGACCGGAGTGTATATGTCCGCGGCAGACGTGACCGCCGCTGTCGGGAAACTGCCGAAGAATCCGCTGGCCTCTGTTCCCGTCTTCAAGATGGGTCCCTTCAACGTGAACGTCGAACACCGACTGGGCGCCCCGGCGGCCGCGCAGGCGGCCTCTGTTCACGATAAGGACGCTGAACTCTTTTACATGATCGACGGCACGGCGACGCTCGTGACAGGTGGAAAGCTCGTGGAAGGTACCAAGGATGGCGACAACTGGCGCGGCAAGGCGATCGAAGGCGGCAAGGCCCAGAAAATGTCCAAAGGCGACTTCATGCTGGTTCCCGCAGGTGTGCCGCATTGGTTCACTGACATCAACGGGCAAATCACGGAATTCTCGCTCCATTTGCCCGTGAAGTGACGTCGCGAGACCTCATCGAACCTCTGAACCCTCGCCCCTCGATCGCGGCGCGGCTGAATCGTCTTCCGCCGACGAGGATTCACCGCGACGCGACAATCATCGCGGGCATCGGTTCGTTCTTCGATCTCTTCGACATCTTCCTGGCCGGTGTCCTGGCCACAGTCCTCACGCAGCAATTCCAGCTGACGCGTGCCGCGCTGCCACCGATCATCGGGTCGAGTTTCGTCGGAATGTTCTTTGGCGCAACGCTGCTGGGCCGCTTTGCGGATGTGTACGGCCGCCGAACGGCCTTCCTGGTTAATCTCGGCATCTATTCGTTCTTCACGCTCCTCGGCGCCTTCAGCCCGAACGTCGCGGTGTTGATCGTGACCCGATTTCTGGCCGGCATTGGCATCGGCGCCGAACTGCCGCTTGTTGACGCGTATCTCAGCGAGCTTCTGCCGGTACAGCATCGTGGTCGTTACACGGCATGGGCCTATACGCTCGGGTTCGTCGGTGTCCCGGTGGCAGGATTTCTCGCGCGCATCCTCGTGCCGCAGCAGCCGCTCGGCCTGGATGGCTGGCGCTGGATGTTCGTGGCCGGCTCACTGGGCGCGGCAATCGTCTGGGTGATGCGCTCGAAGCTGCCGGAATCGCCGCGATGGCTCGAAACCGTTGGCCGCACGGCTGAAGCGGAAGCCATCGTGTCGGTGATGGAGCGCGAAGCCGAGCGCGGCGGCGCGTTGCCACCACCGTCGGACGAATCCGCCGCGCCCGAGCGAGGACGATTCCGCGTCATCTTCGGACGACGTTATCGCGGGCGCACGCTGATGTTGTGTGTCTTCCATCTCTTTCAAACCGTCGGCTACTACGGATTCGGCACGCTCGTGCCGACGGTGCTCGCCGCCAAGGGCTACTCGATCGTGACGTCGCTCACGTTCACGTCGCTGACCTTCATCGGCTATCCGATAGGATCCGCGCTCTCGATACCGATTGTCGAGCGTATCGATCGCCGTTGGCTCATCGTCGGGTCGGCCGCGCTGATGGCGGTATTCGGTCTTACGCTTGGCAACGCGTCGTTGCCTGCCGTCATCCTCGCGTCAGGGTTCCTGTACACCGCGACGAGCAACATCTTTTCGAACGCGCTGCACATCTTTCAGGTCGAGATCTTTCCAACTTCCGTACGTGCCACGGCTGCGGGTACGGCGTACGGCATGAGCCGGCTGTCGACCGGCACCATGCCGTTCGTGCTCGTGCCGGTACTGGATCGGTTTGGCCCGACAGCGATGTTTGGCGTGATTGCGGGCGCGCTCGCGATCTGTATTCTCGTGATCGCGCTCTTTGCGCCGTCGACAACAGGAAGAGCGCTGGAAGTCATCGCTGAAGGTCCGGCTACAGCCGGACCCCACAGCTGACGTCCGCCTTCAGGCGGACCATTCGCTATCCGCGGTTTTGTCTGGGCACCCGCTGCCACATTGGCTCGGGCGGGGGCGCGCTGGCCCGTCCACTCTCCAATCGCTCCATTGTGTCACCCACCTTGACCGTCGAGTCGGGCCGCACGTAGACGTCGTGCGTGATGGTCCGATAGCCGGGAAGATACAAGGTGATCGCGTGGCCACCTGGCATGAGGTGAAGCCGTTTGAACACGCCGTCGAAATCGCCGGCCGTTCCGGCATAGAAGCCGTCGACGTAGACCTCGGCCTGCTTCGGCGTGATCTCCGTTCGGACGTCACCGTAGACCGATCCCACCGCATAGGGATACGCGTAGAACGGACGAGCGCTCCAGTAGTTCGGCTCGTACAAGGGCGTGTAGACGAACGGCCGCGGCACGACGACGACCCGGGCGTGCAGCCGCTGCGCACTCGCCGGAATGCTCGACGCCAGCAGCAGCACTGCCGCGACCGCCGCACCTCTTGTAAATGCCTTCATGATGACCTCCCACCAGCGCTGGCGATCTGTCGCCTATCCAATTGGACGTGGCGCGATGGCGAGAACGCATTAAGTGCCGATTAATTCGGCTTCATCAGCACCAATCATCGGTGGGGTCCGGCTTCAGTCGAAGCGGACCTTAACGCTCAATGAGCTCTGGATTAATTTCCGTTCAGGCGACGCAAGAACCTTCGCGGGCGTACGCCTGGACGCGATTGCGGCCGCGCCGCTTTGCGGCGTACAGCGCGTCATCCGCCGAGGCGAAGAGCGTCTCGCCGACGCCCACATCCGTGGCGGAATTGCAGGCGCTGGCGTCCAGTGAGGCGATACCGATGCTGATCGACAGAGTCCCGCTGGGAAAGCTTCTTCCGACAAGAACCGGGGCGAGCGCGTGGATGGTCGTGCGCAGTTCCTCCGCCAGCGACCACGCGCGGCACTCGCCGCAGTCGCTGACGGCCACGGCGAATTCGTCACCACCGTAGCGGCAGGCGACGGCCTCGGATGGCAGGTGTTTGGCAAGGCTGTGGCCGACGAGACGAACCGCTTCCGATCCCGCGAGATGACCATGGGCGTCGTTGATGGACTTCAACCGGTCGACGTCGATGACAAACATCGTCAGTGGCGCACCCGTCTTGCGCGACGTTCGCATCATGGCGCTCAGCTTCGCTTCAAATGAGCGGAGATTGTGCAATCCAGTCAGGTCGTCAGTCGCCGCGAGGTGGCGCAGGCGGCGCGCGTCTTCGGACAGTTTCGCCGTCACGATGCCGACGACCACGAAGAGCGTCGTTTGGACGACGTCCGCTTCGGTACATCCGCTCGTGAAATGAGCGAGATTCGCGAGGTGATAGAGAAGGATGGCGACGAGCGATGTCGTAATGCCGAGGAACGGGCCAAGACCCAGGCTCGCCGCGACGATCGGCAGGTAGTAGAGGTGCTGGACGGGTGCGGAGCCCGTTCGCCAATCGACCGCGAAGATGATCCACAAAGCCGACACGACGGCAAGCGTCACCCACGCGCGTCGCAGACGCCGACCGGACAGCAGGTTGTCCATTCCTTTATTTAACGCCTCGATTTCTGAACGCAAGGTGAACAGCCGATTAATTCCACGCGCCGTCCTAACAGGTGGAGGTCGCGCCGATGCGTATCCTCGTCGTTGAAGACGACCGAAAGGTCGCGCGATTCATTCAAGCGGGTCTCGAACAGGAGGGCCACGCCGTCGACGTGCTGCACGAAGGGAGCGGGGCGAGCGAGCAGGCCTCCGCGATCGGCTACGACGTGGTTGTGCTCGATCTGATGTTGCCGGGCCGATCCGGCTTTCAGGTGCTGCGCGACATCCGTGGGCGAAAGGCCGAGATGCCCGTGCTGATTCTGACGGCGAAGGATTCGATCGACGATCGCGTGACGGGACTCGACGGCGGGGCCGACGACTACATGGTCAAGCCGTTCACGCTTGCCGAGCTGTCCGCTCGCCTACGCGCCCTGCTCCGCAGGGGACGCCCACACGAGGTCACACTGCGGCTCGCGGATCTCGAGGTGGATACGGTTCGGCGAACCGTGCGTCGGGCCGGCAAGACGATCGATCTCAAGCCGAAGGAATACTCGCTGCTGGAATTTCTGATGCAGCACACCGACCGGCCCCTCACGCGTTCGCTCATCATCGAGCACGTCTGGGACATTCACTTCGACAGCATCAGCAACGTCGTCGAAGTGCACATCAACTCGCTGCGAAACAAGATCGATCGGGGCTTCGACGCTCCCCTCATTCACACGGTCCGTGGGGTCGGTTACATGCTCACAGCGGCGCCGCCATGACGTTACGATTTCAGACGCGGCTGATCTTTTTCTGCGCGGCGACGTTTGCCGCTCTGCTCACCGGGTTCGGTGCCGCTTCCTATCACCTCCTCGCACGGCAGCTCGATCGCGACGCCACCTCCGACCTGATGGAACTGACGACGGGGTTGCACGGATACCTCCAGTTCGGAAGCGGCGCACCGTCTGTCGCCTACAACACGAGGGATGCAGATCAGGCGACGTTCGTTCATGAGGCCACTCGCTACTATCAGATTTACGACGCCGACGATGGACGCATGCTCGTGGAGTCGCAGGGCGTCGAGCCGCTCGGCCTTCACCTGACACCGGCGAAAGTGCGCGAGTACGTACAGAATCCGAAACCGTACGACATCCTGACTCCATACGGCCGCATGCGATTCTCAAACAGCCTCATGGCACCCGTTTCGGGTGGGCGCTATCTCTTGCAGGTTGGGGAATCGCTGGACCCCATCGACGATGCGCTGCGATCGTACCTGCGGCTGTTGATGTGGTCGGCGCTTCCGACGCTCGCCGTCGTCGCGCTGGCGGTGTGGTGGATGGCGCGACGAGCGATTGCGCCGCTGACGGCGCTTGCGGCCGATGCCGGTCGCGTGAGTATCGCGACATTGAACCATCGGCTTGCCACTCGAGGATCCGGCGATCAGCTGGATAAAGTCGCCGACGCCTTCAACGATACGTTGTCGCGCCTCGAGCGCGCGGTCGGCGACATGAGGCAGTTCAGCTCGGCCCTGGCGCACGAGCTGCGCACACCCCTGACGGCCCTGCGCGGCGAGCTCGAATTGAGTTTGTTCAGCCGCTCAGCCGATGCCGAACTGAAAACTCGCGTCGCGAGCCAGATCGAGGAGATAGACCGACTCACCCGCCTCATCAACCAGCTCCTGACGCTCGCCCGCGCCGAGTCCGGTGAAATTCCGCTCGCACGCGATGTCGTCGATCTCGCGGCCCTGGCACGCAGCGTGACCGAGCAGCTCGAACCGATCGCCCGAGCAAAGGAGCTCGATTTACTGTGTAGAGCCAGCGAGCGGGTCGTCGTTGTTGGAGATCGCGGTTGGTTGGAGCGCTGTCTCCTCAACCTGCTCGACAACGCGCTCAAGTACACGCCCCAGGGCGGCAAAGTGCAGGTGCTCGTTGCCCGCAAAGGTCATGAGGCAATGGTGAAGGTATCCGATACGGGCATCGGCATGTCGGCCGACGTGATCCCGCACGTCTTCGAGCGCTTCTACCGTGGCGATCCCGCGCGCTCGTCATCCATCGAGGGCGCTGGTCTCGGCCTGAGTCTCGTGAAGTGCATCGTTGACCGTCATAGCGGCCGGATCGGTGTCCGCAGCTCCGTCGGCCACGGCTCGATGTTCTCGATCATGTTGGCTGCCGCCGATTCTTAACGCAGATTAATTTTCCGCTCACCTTCCGATCAGCCATCCCTCCGTCCAAGACGATAGATGCGCAGCCGTTGACGCCTGAATGGAGGTCAGTATGTGGTCAATCAAGAGCGGTGTGATGGTCGTAGCGGCGCTGCTGGTGTGCCTCGGTGGAACCGCGGGAGCGGCAACGATTCAAGTGAACGTACCTTTTTCGTTCCAACTGCACGGACACATGCTCCCGGCCGGCCAGTATCTTGTGACGAGCGATGGCAACGGCGTCGTCGAGATCGAAGGCGTGAGAGGTACCAGGGTTGGCATGTTCACGATGACCACGCCGGCATCCGGACACGACCCTGACGGCACCAAGCCCGCGCTGACATTGCAGCGATTTGAAACGCAGTACCGGCTTGCGACGATTTGGACGTCGGGCACCGAGGGATTGGCCATCGCTGGGCGTTGATGAATCGCTCGCGTGAGTCGAGCAGTTCTTTCCGGCGGGTGGCGCCGGGAGACCCGGTGACAGGACCCGGGCCGCTCGACTCCGCGAGCATCTGGGCCTCGCTTCCCCGATCCCCGATCCCCGCTCGTGATACTCTGGCCACCCCCTGAAGTCTGGCTGGTGTCGGCGGTTGATAGTTGAGCCACGTCATCATCACAACGAACCTCCAATCACCAACCACTAACCGGGAGTACGTATGGAACAGCAGCAGCGACTGACGGCGAACGACTTCCATCCGGAGATCCTCAAGCTCTTCGATCGCTATGTGCACGGGATGATCGACCGGCGCGGCTTCCTCGATGGTGCCGCGAAGTTTGCCGTCGGCGGCATGACGGCCGCGGCGATCCTGCAGACGCTCAGCCCGAATTACGCCTGGGCCGAGCAGGTGCCGGAAAGCGACAAGCGCATCGCGACGATGACGCTCGATTACGACTCGCCCAAGGGTCAGGGAAAGATGAAGGGCTACTTCGCGAAGCCTGCGAGCCTGAACGGCAAAGTGCCGGGCGTTGTCGTTGTCCACGAGAACCGCGGGCTCACGCCGTACATCAAGGACGTCGCGCGGCGTCTTGCTGTCGCCAACTTCGTCGCCTTCGCCCCCGATGCGTTGACGCCGCTCGGCGGATATCCGGGCAACGACGACAAGGGCGTCGAGATGCAGCGAACGCTCGATCAGAACAAGATCATCGAGGACTTCGTCGAAGCCGTGAGCGTGCTGCAAAAGCGTGCCGAGTGCACGGGCAAAGTGGGCGCGGTCGGCTTCTGCTTCGGCGGCAGCGTCTGCAACCAGCTCGCGGTGCGCGTGCCGTCCCTCGCTGCGTCAGCGCCGTATTACGGTGGCCAGCCGAAGGCCGAAGATGTGCCGAAGATACAGGCACCGCTGATGATTCATTACGGCGGTCTGGACGAGCGCGTCAACGCGGGGTGGCCTGCGTATGAAGCGGCCCTGAAGGCGAATGGCAAGAAGTACGAGGAGTTCGTGTACGCCGGCGCCAACCATGGCTTCCACAACGACACGACCCCGCGCTACGACAAGGCCGCGGCCGAGCTGTCGTGGCAGCGGACGATCGACTTCTTCAACAAGAACCTTCGCACCAACGGTCGCGCCACGAACTAGGGGTTAGTGGTTGGTGATTCATAGTGGGTGGTTAAGAACCACCCACCGCCGACTTACCAACCACCACGCCTAACAGCTCACCGTACGACCGCCACCCCGACCAACGCGGTTACCTTCGACGCGTCACCGCCGTTGAATGCCTTGGTGGTCGTTCCGAGGCGCTCGACCTCTACACCGCCATGCACGTTGATCCAGCGGCCGATCGGCAGCGTCGCGATCCCCGCGACGCTCACGAATCCGAAGTGATGATCCTCGCCCGCGAGCTCGTAGTAGTTGCCAATGCTGAGGCCGACTTTGACGGGCACCGCAATGCCGACACGCCGCAGTGAATGACGCGGGGTTGCGCCGAGCTCCAGATACTTCCCTGCCTTGAAACCGCCATCGAGCTGGCCGATACCCGGCTCCGTGTCCAGTTCGAACGCGACCAGCGCGTACGGCGCGAGCGATTTGGCACCCGCGACCGCCCTATCGACCGTCGCTGTGAACGAGAGCTCCTTCACAGTCGTGAACATCTCGTTCGGGCTGCGGTAACCGGTGAAGGTCGTATCGAGACCCACGGCGTTGGCAAAGCCGAGTGACAGAGTCGTGTACACGTCCGACTCGTACCAGGATTTGCCGCTGGGACCGCTCGAGCCGGCCCATCCGCTGTGCAGACTGTTGAACGTGCCGACACGTACGCGAGCGCTGGTCAGGCCGTGCTGCGCGGCGTGCAACCGCAGGCCGACCTCGGCTGAGGGCCACGTGATCGTGCCGGTGTCGTCCTGGCGCACACCGCGGAACATATACGCGTTGCGGACGTCGATTCCGGCCGCCACGGGGACACGCTGGTCACCAACCGTTGACGATTCCTGCGCAAACACCGGAATGGCGTTGAGCATGAGCAGTGCCGTAAGAATCAGGCGGTTCATCGCGTCACCTCCGCGGCAAAGGCGTGCGTCCGGCCGGCGGTGTCGACAAATGCCCCCACCAGGTCGCCGCGGTCATTGATACCGAAAACGCGTGTCGCGGTCGCGCCTGGGACGTCGACGCGCGCGAAGCTCCCGCCGTCGTATTGAAAGCCGTGGACGGCGCCCGCGGCGTCCGTGTAGACGCCCACGACCGCTCGCGACGGATTCACGTCCCATCCGTTGGTGGCCAGGGCACCAGGTACTTCCAGCGATGACATCCTGCCGTGCTCCATCACGTACGCCTTGTTGCGGCCGTCCATGTCCATGAACAACCCGATGACGTAGGCGCTGTCCGGCGTCGCGCCGTTGTTCATCGACATGCCCATGTCTATCGCGGAGAACCCACGCTGGAACATCATTCCGTGCATCGTGCCCATCGTGTCCGTGTCGTGATAACAGCCGAGGATCGTGCCGTCGTTGAGAATCCGCTGTGGAATGGTGTTCAGGTGTCCCGGGTAGTCGACGGCTTGCAGGCCGCCGCGGCGCGTCAGCAGGAATCCGTGCGCGGGAACGCCCCCTGTCTCGCCGGGACGCTGATAGGTGCCGACGATGTCGCCGGCGTCGTTGATTCCCCGCGCGAAAATCGCGTGGCCGTTTGGATAGTCAATCGTTCGATATTGGCCGCCGCTGCGCAGAAACCCATGCTGCTGACCGGCGACATCAACGAAGGTGCCGACAATGTCGCCCTGATGGTTGATACCTTGAGCGTTGGTCAGCGTCGCGCCGGGAACATCGAACTCGGTGAATACCCGCGTAGCCGCCGCATCGGCCCGCACAAACAGCGCCGAAACGCACAGAACGGATACAACGCCGATGACAATGGGTGGTGTCATGACCCGCATTTGGCCCTCCTTGATCACACCGCCGATTATTCGGAGGTCCGCCTTGCAGGTCTTTAGGAACCGATTAGAATTCGCTTGTTTCTCAGGACAGGGGCAGGGTGACCACAGCGTTCGGGCCGTTTACGCTCGATGACGAGGCGCGGCAGTTGTGCCACGGGGCCGAACCGATCCACCTCTCGCCGAAGGCATTCGACCTGCTCGCCCTGCTGATCCACCGGCGCCCTGAGGCCATCTCCAAGTCCGAGATCCTCGATACGCTGTGGCGCAACACGTTCGTCTCCGAAGGGAATCTGGCCGTTCTGGTCAAGGAACTGCGCGATGCGCTCGATGACGACGCGCAGCGACCGACGTACATCCGAACCGTGCAGCGATTCGGATATGGATTCGCCGCCCCAGCCGCCGAACGGCAGGCATATCCGGCGGCACCGTGCTGGCTGGCGTGGGGCAATCAGCGCGCAACGCTGCGGATTGGCGAAAACGTCCTCGGACGTGACCCCGCGTCCGCCGTGATGATTGACATGGTCGGTGTGTCTCGACGACACGCGATGATTGCGGTCACAGGCGATGATGTCACGCTTACGGACCTCGGTAGCAAGAACGGCACATTCGCTGACGGCGAGCGGATCACCGCTCCCGTATCGCTCGGTGACGACGTGGAAATCCGTCTTGGTCCAGTTCCGATCCGATTCCGGCGCGTGCCAAACGCCGGGTCGACCCAGACCTTCGACGCCTCGCGAATCATGAAAACCCCCGGATGACCACGACGGCGGCGGGATTGATCGCGTCCGGCACGCGCATCGGCCGGTACGTCATCCGGCGGCGGCTCGGCATGGGCGGGATGGGCGAGGTGTACGAAGCGGAGGATACGCGCCTTCATCGCGCAGTGGCGCTGAAGATCATCAGGTCGGACGTTGCCGCCGATCCTGTCCGCCGGGCGCGTCTCGAGCGTGAGGCGACCGCGGTAGCGATGCTCAATCACCCGCACATCGTCACCGTGCACTCCCTCGAAGATGACGGCTCGATGGTGTTCATCACGATGGAGCTGATCGATGGAGTCACGTTGGGCGACGCGATTCCGCCGGCGGGCTTCCCGCTCGGCCGCCTGCTGCCGCTCGCGGCGCAGCTCGCAGACGCACTCCATGCCGCTCATGCCCGCGGGATCGTGCACCGCGACCTGAAACCCGCGAACGTGATGATCGCGCGTGATGGCACGCTGAAGGTGCTGGACTTCGGTCTGTCGAAAGTCGGTGTCGAGACGAGCGGCATCGGCTGGACAACCGAGACGCTCACGGCCGACTCTCGACTGGTCGGCACCGCGCCCTACATGGCGCCGGAGCAAATCGAAGGGCAGCCGGTCGACGCGCGCAGCGACATTTTTGCACTCGGCGTGATGCTGTTTGAGATGTCGACGGGCAAACGGCCATTCGCCGGCCAGTCACCGCTGGCCACGCTGACCTCGATTCTGAAGGATCCCGCGCCGCTGGCGGGTGCACTCAATGCCAACGTTCCTGACGAAATCTCCCGAATCATCGACCGGTGTCTGATCAAAGATCCGGCGCAGCGGACGCAATCGGCCGCCGACCTGCGCAACCAGATTGACGACCTGCGGCGGATGCTTGAATCGGGCGTCTGGCTGCCGCGCGCCGCGCGACGAAGGACGCGGCACGGTTACCGCCGCCTCGCGTTCGGCGGGCTTGCCGTCGCGATCATCGTGAGTGCCATTCTCGGCGGCGCCGCGCTCGTCGGCGGAACACGCGGGCCCTCGCAGCCGACGTTTCGCCAGCTCACTTTCCGTCACGGTACGATCCGTGGCGCGCGTCTCACACCCGATGGTCAGTCCGTCGTCTATGGCGCAAGCTGGATCGGTGCGCAACCCGGCCTGTTCCGCGTGAGCACCGACAGTCCCCAATCCGGCTCAATCGGCATCGACAACGCCGGGATTTTTTCGGTCTCGTCTCGCGGTGACATTGCGATTGCGCTCGGGTGCCGCCTGAATTGGGGCGAGTGCATAGGAACGCTGGCGCAGGTGCCGCTCGCCGGCGGCTCGCCGCGCGAGCTGGTGAAAGACGTCCAGGTGGCGGACTGGAGTCCCGACGGACAAAACCTCGCCATCGTGTCGTTCACAGGCGGCAAATACCGCTTGGAGTATCCGCAGGGCCACATGCTGTACGAGCCCGACGGATGGATCACGTCCGCTCGCGTCTCTCCTCGTGGCGATCGCATAGCGTTCCTCGATCATCCACACCTTGGCGACATCAGCGGGTCCGTGGCGACGCTCGATGTGACGGGCAGGAAGACGGTACTGTCCGCGGATTGGAAGGCGCTGCAAGGCCTCGCGTGGTCCGCCGGCGGCGACGAAGTCTGGTTCACCGGATCACGCAACGGTAAGGGTGGCAGTTCGGCTCTTTATGCCGTCACGCTGGATGGGCGCGAGCGCACCGTCTTCGTCTCGCCTGGCGCCTTGAAGCTGGACGACATTGCACACGGCGGACAACGCGTGCTGCTGACTCGCGGCACCACGCGGGGAGGCATCATCGGTCTCGCCGCAGGGACCCTTATGGAGCGCGAGTTGTCGTGGTTCGATTACTCGACGGTCGCGGACCTCTCTGCCGATGGCAAGACCTTGCTGTTCTACGAATGGGGCGAAGGCGTTGCAGCGAAGCCGACCATCTTCCTGCGGCCGACCAGCGGCGGCGAGGCTATCCGGCTCGGCGAGGGACGGCCGCTTGCACTGTCGCCCGACGGTCGATGGGCGCTCGCGGTGCAGGACACACCCACGCAACACCTCGTCCTGTTGCCGACCGGCGCTGGCGAGGTGAAGCAATTGCCTCGAGGCGCGGTGGTCGAATATCTCGACTGGGCGGCGTGGTCGACGGACGGACGACGAATCTTTTTCGCGGGGCGCGAAGCGGGCGACGTACGGCGCACTTATGCACAGGACGTTGATCACGGCGATCCGAAGCCGGTCACGCCCGATGGGTTCGTCGGCCTGCTCCTCTCACCTGACGGTCAGACGATCGCCGCCGTTGATCGGTACGGCGAATACTATCTGTGCCGCGTCGATCAACAGCGTGACCCCGCGCCGGTTGCCGGCTACCATGACGGCGACGTTCCGTTGCAGTGGAGCACGGACGGCAGGTTTGTCTACGTCCGTGACGCTGGCAATCTCGTCCTGCGCATCTTCAAGCTGAATCTGGCGACCGGCGACCGCCAGTTCTGGAAGGAGCTGGTGCCGCCCGATCCCACGGTGTTGATCGACATCGGTTCCGATCCCGGTCAGGTGCGCATCGCTCCCGATGGCCAGTCGTACGCGTATACGTACTGGACGTCGGACGGTGAGCTGTATCTCGCGGAAGGTCTCCGTTAACGCTTGACGGTTCGTTCGCTCTAGCTCTACGGTAGCTTCCAAAGGAGTTTCATGCGCCGTCTTCTTCTCTGGATCGTCCTGGCGTCAGCGGTCCTCGCGTCGTTGGCTGCCGATCTACAGGCGTGCGGCGACAAACTGCTTGTGCTCGGCCGTGGCATCCGTTTCCAGTCGCGGCATACGCCGCGCGCGGCCACGGTGCTCTTGTACCTTCCGCCGGTTTCCGCCGGTCAGGCGATCACCGACCCGAACCTCGAGTCCGCGCTTCGCGAAGCCGGACACACCGTCCACGCCGTCACAACCAACGATGAATTGCGCGACGCGCTGCGCGTCGGCACCTATGACGTCGTACTCACGAACGTCACCAGCGCGCCGGACCTCGAACGTGCAGAACGGGACGGGCCGGACACTGTCGTCGTGCTGCCAGCCGTGTATCTCGTCGCGACAGCCGGCCAGCGGCCGGCGAAACAGCAAGCGAAGGCTGATCAGGAGAAAGCGGCAAAGGATTTCGGGGTGGTCGTGGAGGTTCCCAGCAGGCCGGGCTACTACTGCGCCGCTGTCGACAAGGCGATGGAGTTGAAGCTTAAGCGCGAGGCTTCGACGCGACGGCCGTGATTCGATCGCACATCAGACGTTCCCTCTCGCTGTGCGTCGTCGTCCTGATGCCCGTCGCTGCCGGCGCTCAAACGCCGCGCGGCGAAGGCAACGTGTCGGTCACGTACCAACGGCTCCATACGTCAGGTCAGTTGAACACGGCCGGCGAATTCGTCGCGCCCGATTCAACAGCCGCTCACTCGCTGATACTGGATGTCGAATTCGGAGTGACGAATCGACTGGCGGTACATGCCTCGCTACCATACATGGCAGTTCGATTTGTCGGAGGACCCCATCCGCACCTCGTGGGCATCCACGGCCAGCCCTCGAACCTCGACGACGGCAACTACCACGCGACCGCGCAGGATTTTCACGTCGGTGGTCGTTGGATTCTCATCCAATCGAGGCGGATGATGCTCGCGCCGTACGCGGACATGGTCGCACCGAGTCACCATTACGAGAGCCTCGGCCAAGCCGTGGTCGGTCGCGATCTTCGCGCACTGGTTGTCGGCACCGCGATCGGCGGATTTCCAGACGTTCTTCCAGGCCTGTACTTTCAGGGACAGGTATCGCACGCGTTCGTTCAGAAGGTGCTGTCTGTTCGTGCGAACCAGAGCGCTCTCGACGGTGAGGTCGGGTATTTCATCACACCGCGAATCGCAGCCCGGTTTATCGAGGCGTTTCAATTCACACACGACGGAATCGAGTTCGTGGGGCTGCGCCCTGCGATCGTGTTGCATGACACTCAGGAAACGTCGCGCGATATCGTCCTGAATCACGATCGATTGCTGATGACCCGCGTTGTGAACATCGGAGGCGGAGTCAGCGTGGGACTCAGCCAGACGGTCGATGTCTTTGCGAGCGCGACGCAATCGACCTGGGGAAGAAATATCCAGCGCGACCACACATTTTCGGCGGGTGTAAATGTGCATTTCCGAACAGGAAGTGGAACGCCAGTGCCGCGTCCGGAGACGTTTCCAGCCTCCCCAATCGGGTGATGTGCGCGCGTTCAACGGCGCGCACGATCACCACATGCTCACTGAATTCTCGAATCAATTAGCGGACGCCGCCGCAAAAGCGGCGCCGTCGGTCATCCAGGTCCACGGTCGTCGCCAGCCGGCGAGTGGTGTCATCTACGCCCCCGGGGTCGTCGTCACGACCACGCGTGCGCTCCGGCGCGAAGACCGGCTGCACGTCCGCGGCAGCGAGGGCGATGCCGTCGAGGCCGAGCTCGCCGGGTGGGATCCCGCGACCGGTCTCGCCATTCTGAAAGCGCCTGCCCTGAGCGCGGCGCCGATTGCGGTCGCCAAACAGCCGGCGCGGGTCGGCAACCTTGCCCTTGCGATTGCGCGCTCCTGGAGCAATGGCCTGACAGTCAGCGCCGGCGTAGTCTCCATTATCGGCGGCCCTCTGCACACAGGCCGCCGCCGTGCGATCGATCAAATCATCCGCACCACGGCACCGATGCACGACGGGTTCGCCGGCGGCGCCTTCGTCGATACCGGTGGCGAGCTTCTCGGCATCACGACCGCGTCGACGATTAGAGGTCTTGGCGTCGTGATCCCTGCCGGGATCGCATGGACCACGGCGCAGCATCTGCTGGAGCATGGCGGCCTCAAGCGAGGCTTTCTCGGCATCGCCGGCCAACCGGTTCGCCTCCCGGAATCGCAGCGTGCAGGCAAGGCCGAAGAGGGACTCCTGATCATCGCCGTCACCCCCGATGCCCCAGCCGCCAAAGCGGGCGTCCTCATTGGTGACGTGATTCTCGCGGTCGACGGGCAGCCCATTGGCTCCCCTGAGGAGCTGCTCGACTGGCTGACAGGAAACCGCGTCGGAAAGACCGCAACGTTACGACTGCTTCGCGGCGGCAAGCCGGCGGAGGTATCTGTCACCATCGCCGAACGCGGCGCGTCCTAATGGCCAATGCGGCTTCTGCTGGTCGGGACACCCGATGGACGCGCGCGCCTCAGGGCGGAGCTGGACGAGAGTTCGTTCACCATCGCCGGCGAATTCGCGACCCTGGCTGAGGCCCGCGCGTCGAAAATCGAGTCCGACGCCATTGTGCTCTCCACACCTGTCGGGCGCGCCTTTACAGCGCGCCCAGCGACGCTCGACCACTCACCCACAATTGATGACGCATTCCAGGAGCCATTGACGAGGCGCGAGATCGACGTCCTCGAACTGCTCGCCGAAGGCCTTCCCAACAAGTCGATTGCTGCCCGCCTCGGCATCAGCGATCAGACCGTGAAGTTCCACGTGGCCTCGATTTGCGGAAAGCTCGGTGCGGCGAACCGCACGGATGCGGTACGCCGCGCCGTGCGCCGCGGTTTGATCTCGCTGTAGCGAATCAGACTGACGCGGCGACCGGCGCCGTGAGTTGGGCGATCACGCTCGCCACGTCGAACTGCATCCAGTGCTGCGCGATGCGGCCGTCGGCAATCCGATAGAAAAGCGTCAGATTCGCACTGACCGACCGTCCAGTTGCCTCGATGCCGGCGAACGCCCCGCCATGAACACCCTGGAACGTTCCGCGCAGCGCCACGACATCACCCTCCGCGATCAGATCGTCGGCAATCAGCTCGTAGAACGGGAAAGCTGCCTCGGCCTGACTGATGTGCTCAGCGAGTGTCGGGTCGCTGACGAACTGGTCGACGAGTGAAGGCGGCTTCGCCTGGCCGCTCAACGCCTGCAGGTAGCGCCCGATGAATTGTTTGTTTTCTGCTGCGCTCATCACGTCCTCTCCTTCCACCGGCCTCAATTGACCACCGCGCGCATGCTAGACTCCGCGTCGTTGTCGGGTCCTCAGGAGAGTGCAGGAAAAATCAAAGGAAATTCACACGAGCGCGCCGGGAGGCTACCGGTTCGGCGAATTCGAACTCGATCCTTCTGAACGACAACTGCGGCGAGGCACCAGCAGCGTGTCGCTTCCGCCGAAGGCCTTTGACGCGCTGCTTGTGTTTGTGGAGAACGCCGGTCGCCTGGTTCGACGGGACCACTTGATCGAGTCGCTCTGGCCGGAGACCTTCGTCACTGACGCCAACTTGACCAACGTCATCGTCGCGATCCGGAAAGTGCTCGGTCGCGACGCGCTCCAGACTGTTTCGAGGTTCGGTTACCGATTTACGATTCCGGTCATCGGCGAACCCGGCATCAACCCAACCACCTACGCGACATTTCTGCGCGCGAAGGAGCTCGCCGAATTCAAATCGCTCGACTCGATGAGGCGGGCGCGCGATCTGTTCTCGGTGTGCGTTGCTGCTGATCCGACATTCGCATCGGGATGGGCGTGGCTCGGACGATGTGCACGATTTCTGGACAAATTCGAGCATAAGACGCCCACGAACCTCGACCTCGCACAGGCAGCGTTTCAACGCGCGCTCGCCATCGATCCCGATCTTGCGTGCGCGCATCACTTCTACACGCAGCTGCAGGTCGATCTCGGTCAATCACATGACGCCGTCGTACGGCTTGGCGAACGCATCGCCCAACGGGGCGAGGAACCTGAAAGCTACGCCGGTCTGGTCCATGCCCTGCGGCATTGCGGTTTGCTGAGTGAGTCGGTCGCTGCGCATGACCGAGCCATCGCCCTCGATCCGACGATTGTGACGAGCGTTGACCATACCCATTTCGTGCGCTGCGATTACGAACGTACGCTCCAGTCGACGAGAACGCGGTACTACCTTGACGCTGTTGCCTGGACGGCGCTCGGTGTACGCGAGCGAGCGGTGACGCTGCTCAAGGCGAGACTCGCTCCTGGAGACCTCTCGCCGTGGATGGCCGGCTTGATGGGATCGCTGCTCGCCGTGCTCGAGGGTCGGTGCGGCGAGGCCGCTGCGATCATGCAGGGAGCCGACGTCCACCAGGAGCCGGAGACATTGTTTTATTTCGCGAGACATTACGCGATGGCCGGCTATCAGGCTGAAGCCATTCAGCTGATCGAGCGTGCACGACACGAGGGATTCACGGTCTCCTACGCGCTCGTGAACGACCACGTCTTTGATGAGATTCGCTCATCGAGTGACTTCCAGCGCGAAATAGACGAATCACGGAGCGTCGAGCAGGAGACGCGGCGTGCCCTCGACGCAACCGGACTGCCGGCCCGGATGACCCGATACGCCACGTTGTGAATGACGCATCCGCGGCGCTTGCCTGAGGTCATGAGGCCGCTTCGACGGGGGTCAGCGAAAGCGTCCGGCGCTCTCCTCTTCGAATCAGCGACACTTCGATTGTCGTATTGATTCGCTCCTCGTTCAGGATTCGATGCATGTCGTCGATGCCAGCGACGCTGGCACCATCCATCGCATGGACGATGTCGCCCTTCTCGAGGCCCGCACGAGCTGCCGGACTGTTTCCCTCGATCGACGCGACGCGTACGGCACTGGAAATCGCGAGCTGGTTCGCACGGGCAAGCGCACGCGGAACGTCGATGTTCTGTCCCGCGATGCCGATATAGGCGCGCCGGATTCGGCCGTCGCGAATCAGACGCGACGCGACGAACCGCGCGGTGTTGACGCCGATGGCGAAGCACAGTCCCTGCGCGGGCCGGATCATTGCTGTGTTGATCCCAATCACTTCCCCGCGTGTCGTGACCAGCGGCCCGCCGGAATTGCCCGGATTGAGTGAGGCGTCGGTCTGGATGATGTCGTCAATCAGACGTCCGGACTGCGACCGGAGAGACCGTCCGAGCGCGCTGATGACGCCGGATGTCACCGAGTGCTGAAAACCGTAGGGGTTACCGATGGCGATGGCCACTTGACCTACCTTGAGCCGACGGGAGTCGCCGAACTTCGCCCAGGGCACTGTCGCGTCCACACGGAGGACCGCTAAATCCGTCGCCGCATCCTGACCGATCACGTCCGCGCGCAATGCGCGGCCGTCTGGAAGAATCACCTCCACCCTGGCGGCGCCGTGCACGACGTGATGGTTTGTCAGCACCAGACCGTCCGGTGTAAAGATGACGCCAGATCCTGCTCCCGCATCGCCGCGATGGACGTTGACGACGGCGGGGCCGACGGTTTCAACGGCGCCAATCACTGCCTGTGAATAGGCGTCGAGCAGCTCATCGTCGGTGGTGCGGGGTTCGATGTTCATAACTGGATCGTAGGAACAGGTTCGTCGCTCGAAATCGCCCAAATGGGTAGTTATGGGCCGCCTGAACGCGGCCCCCACGTTCGTACGTAGGGGCCGGCTCTAGCCGGCCCGAGGGGAGAACGTATGTGCGACCTCTCGCATCACCAGCACGCAGAGTTCGGTTTTATCGTTGATGTGCCGGAGATTCGCGCG
>Ga0207659_10000476_pt1 | contig 24101 bp, 21 predicted proteins | sample KBSM43metaG_FD_184330 | JGI IMG/M metagenome (GOLD analysis project Ga0207659, IMG submission 184330) | Miscanthus rhizosphere microbial communities from Kellogg Biological Station, Michigan, USA - KBS M4-3 metaG (SPAdes) (version 2) | ecosystem: Host-associated > Plants > Roots > Rhizosphere >...
GCGAAGGTGACCTTCGAGAACACAGGACCGATTTCAGTAACGAATGGTCAGGCCATCACGACTGCGCGTTTCTCAGCCCCCGGAACGTATCGCTTGCGGGCGACTGCAGGAGACGGAGCTCTGGCCAGGAGCGCTGACGTCGTGGTTACGGTGAAGTGAATCCTCCTGTACAGAGCTGGAGCAAACACGCCATGCAGCGACAATCTCATTTTCTGTTTCTGTCCGTATTGATGGTTCTTCTGTCGGCATCCAGACTTGCGGCGCAGGATGGCGGCGCGATATTCGCGGAACGTTGTGCTTCATGCCACGACGGCGGCATTGACCGCGCGCCCGATCGATCGGTCCTACGCGACATGTCTGCCGAACGTGTGCTGGCCGCGATGGAAACCGGACCGATGATTTCTATGGCGAGCACGCGGACCGCTGCAGACCGTCGAGCGATCGCGGAATTCATTACGGGAAAAAAGTTGTCCAACACCCCTTCTGATGCGCCGCCGTCTGAAGCCTACTGCCCTAAAGGCCAGACGCCCGATTTTTCCAAAGCTGCGTGGGAAGGCTGGGGACAGAACGGTGCGAACACACGTTATCAGGACCCGGCGCGAGCCAATCTGACCGCCGCTCAGGTCCCGCGTCTCAAGGTGAAATGGGCCTTTGCCTTCCCCGGCGAGCAGACTTCCAACGGCGCCATAACACTCGCCGGAGGCAGGCTATTCGTGGGTAGCCCCGCGGGCAAGGTCTACTCTCTGAACGCTTCCACGGGCTGCGTCTACTGGTACTTCCAGGCGGCGGGAGCAGTCCGCAATGCCGTGCGCATCGAGCGCGTCGGTTCGAGCTATGCGGCGATATTCGGAGACAACTCGGCGACGGTTTATGCGATCGATGCGACTACCGGCGCGGCGATTTGGAAAACCAAAGTAGAGGATCACGCGTTGGCACGCCTGTCGGGTTCCATCGCCGTGTATCAGGGCCGCCTCTACGTGCCCGTCGCCTCGGGCGAGGAAGTAGGCGCGGTACCGCCAGACTACGAGTGCTGCAAGTTCCGCGGCAGCCTTGTCGCGCTTGATGCGGCGACTGGTAAACAGATCTGGAAGTCCTACACGATCGAAGGCGCTCCACAGCCGACGACGAAGAACAAAGTGGGGACGCAACTGTTCGGACCCGCCGGTGCACCGATCTGGAGCTCTCCTGCGATCGACACGAAACTCAGCGTGATCTACGCAACCACAGGGAACAACTACAGCGATCCGCCGACGCACACAAGCAATGCGTTCCTGGCGTTCGATATGAAGACCGGGCAATTGCTGTGGTCGCGTCAGATGACCGAGAAGGACGCCTACGTTTCCGCATGCCGTCTTCCCGACAAAACCAATTGTCCGGTGTCCAATGGGCCGGACTTCGACTTTTCGTCGTCTCCGATCCTGGTAAACCTTGCGAACGGCAAGCGAGCGTTAATCGCGGGGCAAAAGTCCGGAATCGTGCATGCCATCGATCCGGATCAACAAGGCAAGGTGCTCTGGCAGACTCGCGTGGGACAGGGCGGCACGATGGGCGGCGTGCAGTGGGGTTCGGCGACAGACGGCACGAACGTCTATGTGGCCAACTCGGACATCGGCCGCGTCATGCTCACCTACAGCACGTCAACCGATGCCGATCCAAAACGCGGCGGCGGTATGTTTGCATTGCGCGCGTCGGATGGTAAGCAGGTTTGGTTCACTCCGCCTGTCTCGTGTGGCGAGCGGCCGCGGTGCAGCCCAGCTCAGTCCGCGGCCGTAACGGCAATCCGCGGCGTCGCGTTTTCGGGCGCAGTCGATGGACATCTTCGCGCGTACGCTACCGCTGACGGAAAGATCATCTGGGATTTCGATACCGAACAAACCTACACGACTGTGAATGCAGTGCCGGGCCGGGGCGGATCGCTCGATGGGCCGGGCCCCGTTATCGGCGGCGGGATGCTGTACGTCAACTCGGGCTACGTCGCCGCCGGCGGTGCCCCCGGCAATGTGCTGCTTGGATTTTCGGTTGATGGGAAGTAGGTCAGCAGAATCCGTGTCGATGTTGAACAACCACCCCGCCTCGCACATTAGGGTGGCTTCGCTGAAATCTCTTGATGTGATCATCTCCCCTCCTGGCCAGGAGGGGTGGCTGCGCCCAATAAGAAGAAGTCGCGTAGCATCCTTAGGGCGCAGACGGGGTGGTGGTCCAAGTTCCGAAAATCTCTATCGATTTGATCCACCACCCCGTCCGCTCCATCAAAGGAAGCTTCGCGATGTTTGTTTTGATGTCGCGTCCCCCCTCCTGGCCAGGAGGGGAGATGATGACTTTCACTCTTTGAGCCTGAACGCGAACAATGAGCTTCCGGCAGCTATAGCGACATACTGCTTCCCGTCGACCATGTAGCTCATGGGGGCGCTATTCACCTGACCGCCCAGCGCGGTGCGCCAAAGCAGTTCTCCTGTGCGAGCATTCAACGCGTAAAAGTAGCCCTCGCGCCCGCCGCTGAAGACGAGGTCCGACGCCGTGCTTAGCACGCCCGCATAAGTGACGTCGTTCATCTTGAATTCCCACTTCTTTTCGCCGCTCTTCATGTCGAACGCACGAACGAATCCGTAGCCCTGCTCTTCAGGTCTTTTGTTCGGCGCCAGGAGATTTGGCGCGCCGGGCGGTATGTCGCCGACAGTTTGCGGCCGGCCTCCTTCGATCGCGATGCTTCCCGTGTTCTCCCAGCCGGGAATATAGAACAACTCCGTGCTTGGACTGTACGACGGCGGATACCAATTCGTCCCGCCGTTTACAGTCGGCATGATCAACGTTCCTTCCTTCGAAGGCGCCATTCCCGGCACTCGCTTCGGCCGTCCCTTCTCGTCGAAGCCGTCCATCCAATTCACTTTCACGAACGGCTTGCCCATCAGGAACTGCCCGTTGGTTCGATCCAGCACATACATCAGCCCATTTCGGTTGGCCCAGAGCATCACTTTGCGAGGCTGGCTTTGTCCCGAGTTGTCGGGCCAGCGCATGTCGGCGAGCACCGGCACTTGTGCCGCGTCGTAGTCCATTTCGTCGTGCGGAGTGAATTGGTAATACCACTTGAGCTTTCCGGTATCCGCGTCCAGCGCCACGACGCAATCACTGTACAGATTGTCGCCAAGCCTTTGCCGACCGTCCCAATCCGGCGCGGGGTTCCCGGTGCCCCAATACGTGAGGTTCGATTCAGGATCGTAAGCGCCGATGTTCCATACCGACGCACCGCCGCGCTTCCACGAATCGCCGCTCCAGGTTTCATTCCCGGGCTCACCGGGTTGCGGAATAGTGTTGAAGCGCCAGACTTCGGCGCCGGTCTTCGCATCGAAAGCCGCGATGATTCCCGGCGCGCCTCCATCTCCGCCCGCGGTGCCGACGATTACCTTGTCTTTGACGACAAGGGGAGCGTGCGTGATCGCATAACGGTCCCTGGCTTCGGCCAACTTGGTCTTCCACAGCAACTCGCCGTTCCTGGCGCTGAGTGCGATGATGTGCGCGTCCAACGTTCCCATAAACAGCGTGTCGCCCAGGATGGCCAGACCGCGGTTCACTTGTCCGCAACAGTTGCGCGCCTCCGTCAGGTTTCGATACGCGTAGGACCAGATCGGTCGGCCCGTCTTCGCGTCAAGAGCCACCACGTCGTTCGGGGCCTGTACGGTGTAAAGGATGCCGTCCAGCACGATCGATGTCGCCTCGAACTTTTCGATCGAGCGCGCCTGCCACAGCCAGGCCATCTCCAGATTTTTGGCGTTCTGCAGCGTGATCTGCGTGAGCGGGCTGTACCGCTGCCCCATGTTGTTGCCCGAGTAGGTGAGCCAGTTCTGCGGCTCGCGATTGGAGTTTTGAATCCGGTCGAAGGTAACCGGGCCGGAGGGCGTCTGAGCAATCACCAATTCAGCCACAACCGTCAACAGCAAGATGCAGAGGAAGGAATAACGCATGGCCATCAGCTTATAGCGGTTTTGCGGCGATTCGAAAAGCCCCTATCTTCTGGGAAGGGCGAAACTGAGAATCAGGTCGCCTCCTCGCCGTCCTCTATCACCTCCGCCCGAAGCTACGGCAACAAACTCCTCACCATTCACTATGTACACCGCCGGTGAACCGAAGACTCCGGCGCCGGTGTTGAACTTCCACAGAAGCTTTCCGGTCTTCGCATCATACGCAAAGAAGTAGCCTGCAACATTACTGCCGGTTCCCACGAACACCAGGTCACTTGCGGTCACAACGGATCCGGCCTGACCGTATCCCTCGAACATCTGTTGCCAGACGAGCTCTCCTGTCGTTGGATCAAAAGCGGAAAAGTAACCCTTCGCTGGACGCGGGGCATTTGTCGGACTGTCGATGGCGTTCACATAAAGGAGGCCGGTTCGTGGGCTGTAGGACATCGGCCCGTAATTTGCGCCTCCTCCTGTTCCGGGCGAGAAGATCTGATTCGCACCCAGGGGCGTGAAATGCGGCACAGGTTTTCGCGTGGCCAGTAATTCCGGCGGAATATCCACGGGAAAAACCGGGCTGACCGGACTCATCGGCTGTCCGTTCGCCTTGAACGGAATCGGTTGGGTCGGCCAGGGTTTCTCTCCGGCAAGCGTGGTCTCCGTGGGCACCGGCATTTCTTTGATGGAATGCACGGGCTGTCCGGTTTCGCGGTTCAGGATGTAGAGATAGCCGTTCTTGCTGGCCTCGGCGACAGCCTTCACCGTCTGACCGCGAATGTTCATGTTGAAAAGAATTGGCGGCCCGCCGGAGTCGTAGTCCCATACGTCGTGATGCGTTTGCTGAAAGTGCCACTTCAGTTTTCCGGTTTGCAGGGTGAGCGCAATGATCGAGTTCGTAAATAAGTTCATCCCGGCACGCTTCGCACTGTCGCCGAAAGGATTGCCGACGGCCACATACAGCAGACCCAGTTCGGGATCGACCGCGGGCGTCTCCCATATTCCGCCCCCGTTACGTTCGCCTCCGACCCACGTCGGCCCGGCGATTTCCCATCCCTGATCTTTCTCATCCTGAGGCACCGTATTGAAGTGCCACAGGACCTTTCCGGTCTTCGCATCAACGGCCAGCACATGGCCGCCCGGAATGTGGCTCTCGCTCCGCGTGCTTCCGATATAGAGAACGCCGTTGTACACCTGGGGCGCCGTGGTGAACCAGTATCCGAGGCTAATCGCCGCTTGCGTGTCCGGGAATCGCATTCGCACGACATCAAGGATCACGCTCGCCTGTCCCTTATTGCCGAAGGTTGGAATCGGCTTACCCGTCTTTGCGTCAAGAGCAAACAGGAAGGAACCCGCCGCGACATAAACCACGCCATCGGCGTAACAAGCGCCGCGATTCCGGAAGACGTAACCTTCGCGAGCCCCACCTCCAATCAAATTGGTCACGTCATATGTCCACAGCAGATTTCCCTCGGCGGCATCGACTGCGTAAACACTTCCGCGCGAGTCTGTCACGTACATAATGCCGTCGACCACAATCGGCGTAGTTTGGTTACTGACACCGTCGATAACGCCGTGCTGGAAAAGCCATCTCGGTGTCAGCGATTTCACGTTGGAAGCATTGATCTGAGTCGCCGGAGAGAATCGAGTGCCGGCCAGATCGAGGTTATGGAGCCGCCACTCCAGTGATCGTGCAGTGTTGGGTTGCTGAACGACGGGTTGCCATCGGAGACCTGGCGACAGAGCGAGCAGCGCCATCAGAGGGAGTTTCATGGTCATTACTTCTATCCCGGCGAATCGAACGGGCGCAAGCTTTTCCAACGATTCGAAGACTCCATATTGGTCGTTGCGGGCACGATCCGGCTCTACAGAGAGACCGGTGGTACAATGGCGGGGCCAACGAGGACGCAAGAATGAAACGGCTTGTCGCTTTCATGACGATCCTGTTTGTGCAGCCGCTTCACGCGCAGTGGACTTCCTATCCGTCTCACGGAGTACCCCGTACGTCCAGCGGTGCTGCAGACCTCCAGGCACCTGCGCCGCGAACGCCTGATGGCAAGGTCGATCTCTCGGGCATATGGGAGCCGGAGAAGAACAGGCCGTGTCCGCCAGACGGCTGCTTCGATATGCAAATTCCCCAGGAGTTTTTGAATATCGGTTATAGCCTGAAGGACGGCCTCCCCTATCAGACCTGGGCTGCAGAAGCTCGAAGACAACGCATGGAACAAAACGGAAAAGACGATCCTGTGTCGCGATGCCTCCCGCCAAGTTTGATCCAGCTCCACACGAGTCCGCTTCTGAGAAAAATCGTGCAGACACCCGAACTCATAGTAATCCTCAGTGAATTTGCTGTGAACTTCCGTCAGGTATTTACGGATGCGCGGCCGCCCATCGTGAATCCACTGGCACCGTCTTACACCGGCTTTTCAACAGGAAGATGGGAAGGAGACACGCTGGTGGTGCAAACGAACGGATTCAAGGACGAGTTGTGGCTTGACCGAAACGGCAGCCCGCTCACCGATGCAGCGAAGATCACGGAACGTTTCAGGCGCGTCAATTATGGACGGCTCGAGATTGAGGTCACCGTCGACGATCCCAAAGCCTACACGGCGCCTTGGACGATCAAGCTCAATCAGAACATCGTTGTTGATACCGATTTGATTGATTACGTCTGCCAGGAAAACGAAAAGGATCGATCGCATTTGATCGGAAAGTGATGCAGGCCGTAATGGTGGCCTTTACATTCCTAGCGCCTGCCGCCAAGCTTCCAGATACTTGTAGCCGCTTCCGGTATTAAAGACAGCTATGGTTTCGCTCGGCTCGATCTTCCCCTGTTTGACCAGCGTTTGCACAGCAGCAAGAGCCGCTCCGCCTTCGGGCGCAGCGAAAATTCCTTCGTGAACCGCCATGTCGCGGCAGGCCGCCAACATTTCTTCGTCCGTGGCAGTTATGGCTTCGCCGTGACTGGCGTAGAGATCTTCGAGGATCAGAAAGTCTCCAAGCGGTTTCGGCACGCGGAGTCCCGAGGCGATCGTGGCGGCGGCCTCCCAGAAGCTCGCAGTTTCCGCCCGATGTTCAAAGGCCCTCACGATTGGAGCACAACCGGACGCCTGCGCCGCAATCATGCGAGGACGCTCATGGCCGATTAAACCCATGGCTTCCAGTTCCTCGAAGGCTTTCCACATTCCAATCAAGCCGACTCCCCCTCCTGTCGGATAAACAACGACATCGGGTAACTGGCCGCCGAATTCCTCCCAGAGTTCGTAACCCATCGTTTTCTTGCCTTCGATGCGATAAGGCTCTTTCAATGTCGATACCTCGAACCAACCTTCGTTGCTCTTATGTTCGGCAATGAACTTCCCGCAGTCGGAGATCAGACCGTCGATCAGGCGGACATCGGCCCCAAACGCGCGAGACTCCAGGATGTTCGCCTGTGGGGTATCCGCAGGCATGGCAATCACACAAGAAAGACCCGCTTTCGCCGCGTAGGCGGCCGCAGCTCCGCCGGCATTGCCGGCAGTCGGAAGAGCGACCGTTTTTGCTCCAAGCTTACTGGCCATCGTGATTGCCGCTGACAGTCCGCGAGCTTTGAAGGAGCCTGTGGGGTTGAGACCCTCATCCTTGATATATAAGTGACGGAGTCCCAGCAGTTCGCCCAGACGCTGCGCGTGAATGAGAGGAGTCATCCCTTCGCCCAGCGTTACGGGGATGCCATTGGGCAGAACCTCTTCGTAGCGCCACATCGTACGCACCCGCCGGAGAAGGGCTTCACGAGTAAATGTGGATTTCGCTTTGCCAAGGTCGTAGCGCGCAATCAGCGGAGCGCTGCAAGAGGCACAAAGATTCTGCAGTACGTTGTGCGACGTCGTCTTTGCACAAGAAGCCCGCGAACATTCCAGATGTGAAATCGTTGAAAGCATCGTCATGAAGGTGAGACCCGTCATACCCGAAGAATGTTTTAATGACCAGACTTTTTCGATAAAGTGTGCCGATGTCGAATTCGCTCAAGACCTTTCGCCTTAAAAAGTCGCGGCGGTAGTTTGTTGCTCTGATCCGATACGCGCGGGCCTTTCCTTAATGCGCAAGCTGGGAATCGCGAATCATGCTTACCGCCAGATGACGCTGATGTTTCCATTCGAATGAGGACGTCTCGCTACGATGCTTTTCTCAGTTATAGCCATGAGGACGCGGCATTGGCCGAGCGCATCAGTCGCCGCATTCGAAACTATCGTCCGCCGCGGGCGGCGCGACTTGGACGCAAAAAGCTCGAGGTGTTCCGGGACCGTGAACGCCTAACAGCCAACCCTGACCTCGGCAAGCTCCTCGCGGACACAGTCAGTACGTCCGAACATCTCGTTCTGCTGGCGTCGCCTGCTTCTGCGCTTTCCCCGTACGTCAACCAGGAGGTGGCCACATTCATCGATCAGAAGGGAATTTCAGGAATCTCGGTCGTGGCTTGCGCGGGCGAACTGCCTGACATTCTTCCACCTGCTTTGCGGGCACGCGTCCGTGAGCCGCTTTACATCGATCTCCGCCAGCCGGGACGCCGCACGTTTCGCCTCGAGACACTCCGTCTGATCGCCGCTTTGTTAGGCGTCGACTACTCCGAGTTGCGTCGTGAAGATGATCTGCGCCGTCTCCGCCGTCGGGCGATAGGCGTGGCCGCCACGCTGGCACTAGCCGCGGGTCTCGGGAGCGCTTATCTCGTCCAGACAACGCCAGCGGAAGCGTGGGAACAATTAACGCAGCCATCCATAAACGCGGGACGTGATCCGTTAATGCCGATAGAGCGTGTCGCCATAAATTCTCAGGATCCCTCGGTCGTCGTCTGGTTGGGCGACAACGCGCGATACCAACGCGATCTGGCCAGGGCAAGGGAAACGTGGGCGCTGCCGGAAGATGAACTGGGTGACATCGCCGGACATCTCAAGGCGCCGATCAAGCCAACGAACCTCGACGCGGCCAACCAACCCCTTGCCAGCATTGCACTCGAAGCGAGCAGTGGGCGGGACGCAATGGGATCCGGAGAACTGCAAATCTATGCCGTCTTCGAAAAGGACACGTTCCGATTCGCTCGCACGTTTCGATTTGCGCCGTCGAATCCAAGTCGACAAACAATCGTTTTGCCGCTCACGTTGCTCGAGGATGGACGCAGTCCTTTCGATCTCGAACCGTCCCCGGCGTCGGCGCTTCGTCGCGCCGGCTTCGATTCGATGACCCTTTTCGGCATCGTGACCGACCGTAGTACGGGCGACCGGTCAGATCGCCTCGAGTTCATAGTCAGCGACAACCGCGCCGAGATCCGTGAAGTCCTTGATGCGACCGCCGGCCCTGAGCACGTTATTGCGTCCACTTCTGAAACTCAGCAGGCTGAGTTGCGCGATCGGCTGGAGGCCTCTGGTGCTGAAGATCTTTGGAGCGAGATCATGACCGATTCGGCATGGGTAACCTTCAGACCGCCCGATCGCACCAAGCCGTCAACGTTTTCCCGTAAATCGTCGGACGTGCGAGAAGACGCGAAGGGTCACGTCGATCCCTCACTCGCCGCGGTCCTCGACACCCAGACGCTGGCCGGAGACTTTGTCGAGTTCGAGCAAGTCTCGCGCAGCATCGGCGATACCACTGTCGCGGTCGCCACACTCGCCGGCATTCTGGACAGCCACGAAGCAGTTGCCGCACCGCGGCGGACGCACTACTTTCATTCTCCGCTTTCTCAGCATTGGGTGTCGATCCGGCTGCCGCTCGAAAGCACATTGACCCGTATCGTGGACGTCGTTCCAGTCCAGTCGAACCTTCGCATGTCCATGATAGTGACGGACAGCGAAGGCGTATTCCGTTCGATTGACGGTGGCGAGAGTTGGCAAAGCACGACATTCGGTGAACCGCGCCTGCAGAGTGGCGAATTGCTGCGCGTCATGGTCTCCGGCTCGTCTTTCTTCGCGCTTGTGAATGCGCACCACCAACCCGGCGAGGATCCGAATCCACTTCTGCGACTGGTGCGTCGCAACTGGATCCGCCGCTGGCGCCTGGGGATGGCTCGACTGCTCGAGGGTCCGAAATCCTAAAAATTCGGCGCCTCACTATCGCAATAAAGTGTCTGCCTCAAGCCGGCTTTTCCCGGTGCACGGTCTGCGCATCGTGTCGCCCTGAGAGTGCCTCCACCTGAGGCGCGACTTGATGCCAGAGCGCGTCCGCTCTCTCCGTCGCCATCGCGCGGCATTTTGCAATCTCGGCTTCACGTGCAGCGCGGTTTTCGTCGGCGATTTTAGCGAGATCGTCGAGGTTATAGAGAAACACATTCTCGATGTCGGCGACGGCGGGTTCGACATCGCGAGGCAGCGCTTGATCGATGAAAAACAACGGGCGCGCCGGGCGTTTGCTCATGGCAGTCTTTGCGGTCACCACGCTGATGATGACACCCGGCGCAGACGTCGCGCAGACCACAACATCGAATTCCGCGAGCCGCGCGTCTCGTTGTTCGAAAGGCATCGCGCTGGCGCCCAGTCCAGTCGCGAGCTCCATCGCCCGCTCGAATCGCCGGCTCGCGACTGTGATCGCAGTCGCACCGCGACTCTGAAACGCGCGAGCCGTCTTCTCTCCGATTTCCCCCGCACCGAGGAGCAGGATTCGGGTATTGGATAAACCGCCGAAGATCGTCAACGCCAGGTCGACAGCGACATTCGCGACGCTGACCTGGCCTTCGGTAATCGCAGTGTGTGTGCGAACGTGCTTGGCCGCCTGAAACCCTTTCTGAAAAACCCGGTTTAGCACCGGCCCGGTCGTTCCGCTCGATTGGGCCACCGCGTAGGCTTCCTTCACCTGGCCGAAAATCTCGGTCTCACCGAGCATCTGAGAATCCAGCCCCGCGGACACCTCAACCAGGTGCTGGACGACATCCCGGCCCCGTAGATCCAGGCGGATTTTCTCAAACTCCAGCTCGTCGAATTGCCGAGAGGCACAGAATACCGACGTTATCCGAGCCGTTATGTCCGGCGTTGCCGCCACGCCGTAGAACTCAACTCGGTTGCACGTGCTTAATAGCGCGAACTCCTTCAATCCATCCATGGTCGCGAATCTCGCGCGCAGTTCGTCCGCCGCATTGGCGCTTAGAGTCAGTTTCTCCCGTACCGAGAGCGGCGCCGAATGATGGGTTGCGCCGATTACAAAGAGACCAGCTGCAGTCATTTCGTCCAGACCTCTACGTGACGCGCAACCGGATTCCGGCTCTTGTCGACCGGCCCCAGCGAAAGCAGCGCGGCAAAGAATAATGCCAGGCACGACCAGGCGAACCTCTTTGAGAGCAATAATCCACGGAGCCGCAATCCCAGTGCTACAGCATAGGCGGCCCACACGCCGACGGTGACAAGGAGTTTCGCTATGTTGACCGTGGACATATCGCGCAGCCAGTACACTGAGCCTACGCCGAGCGACACCGCGAGAATCGTCACCCCCGCGATCAGCAGACGGACGCCGATTTGATCGAGGTCGAATATCGACGGCAGGAACCAGAACCAACCGCCGAGGTGTTTCGATTTGAGCGAATGGTTCCTCAACAGATACATGATCGATGTCAGTGCCAGCAGGCCGAACACGCCGTAGCTGAAAACTGCCAGCGCTGCGTGCAGTTCGATCCACGGGTTGTCGCCAAAAACGTGCGTGCGCTGGGTGGCGTCCCACGCGGGAATAGCCAGAGAGATCAGAGTAAGCACAGCGGCGAACGTCGAAGTGAAATAGCCGAGGAGGCTGTTGCGAAACGGGACACCAACAAGCAGGTACAGGGTGATTGCAGACCAGGCGGTGAATTGATAGAACTCGAACTGGTTGCCGAGCGGACAGCCACCAACCGCACTTCCCCGGATACCAAGGCCGACGACCTGCAGGGCGTACCCGATCGCAATCAGCGCGTAATTTACGGGCCCGGAAGGACGGCCGTGACGATGGAGCGTGATCGTGCCGTGCGCAAAGCCGGCAAAATAGAAGGCGCTTGCCGCCCAAAGCCAGGTCCTATCGCTGAAATCGAAAAACATCGAACGACTACGCTACACAGCGCTGCGCATTTCTTCAAGCAGTCCGTGGCCGATTATAATCCCAACTGCTCCATCATTCCTTTTTGAGGATCTTTTAAGCGTATGACAAAAAACCCGACACTTCCGCAAGCAGGCCTTACGTTTCTCGCACGGCTGAAGCGGAATAACGATCGTGAATGGTTTCTGAAAAACAAAGCTGTCTATGAAGAATCGGTACGATCGCCGATGCTTCAACTGATCGAGGCGCTGGCAGAAGAATTTGCCGAATTTGCGCCGGAGATCGTAGTCTCGCCGAGAAGTCTCTTCCGCATCTATCGGGACACGCGATTCTCGAAAGACAAGCGGCCTTTCAAGACCAACGTTGCCGCTTCATTCTCCGTCCGCGGGTTCGATCGCCACCAGGGTGCAGGATTCTATTTCCACATTGCTCCGACAGAGTTGTTGATTGGCGGTGGCATCTACCGGCCCGTTTCGGACGAATTGCGGTCCGTACGCAATCACATTGCTGCAAACCATGAACGATTGAAAGAGATTGTGGAAGCCCGCCAATTCCGCAAACTTTTCGGGACATTGTCCGGAGAACAATCGTCCCGGATGCCGAGAGGTTTTTCGGCTGATCATCCGGCAGAGCATTATCTCCGCTACAAAGATTTGCTCGCGGCACGTACGCTGAAGCCGGTAGAGGCCACGAAATCCAACTTTCTGTCAACTCTTGTCGAGACCTATCGCGCGATGAACCCACTCATCCGGTTTCTTAACGAGCCGCTACTCCGTGACCGTCAGGAAAAGGATCGACGAAACTGCTTTGTTCTCTCTTAGAAACTGACGTGGGCCTTCGCAGAAGGTGGCGGATCACAGCCCTTCGGCAAATGGTCCGCCTCAATCAGCCTAGTAGTTGTCGGGCGTGCGGAACCTGAGTCCTCGCAGATATGCTTTCGTTTCCAGTTCTTCGATACGAGCCTGCAGAATTCGTCCCAGCGATGCGGCATCCGGCGCCATACGCTCGAACTCTCGATTGCTGCGGTCGACCGACACCGTCATAATCGCTTCCGTTGCGGCGATTTCGGTCATAACGTCATGATTCGGCACTTTCTTGCGAAGCTCCTCGATTTCCCGCATCAGCGATTCGCGCTGCATGTCCCACTGTCCGGTCTGCATGGAGAGGCGCTCCTCGTATTGCTTTTGAACCTTCTCGACCTGTGCATTCAACTCCAACGAGTAGTGGGCGCGTAACTCTTCGGTGATTTGGTTCTTCAAAACCTCGGTCAGCCCGGTCACGCGACGCTCGAAATCCGCGGCGTACCATTGCTCCAGTGATCGAATAGTGTCGGTGAAGCGGCTCAATCCAGGCGATGTTTCCGTGAAGGTTTCTGGAACTGGCGCTCTACTCTCGAAATTGACTGGTCCTGATTCCACGACAATCCTCCTCAGCTGCGCGCTGGTATCCAGGGCGCGCGTACATTCTAAGGTCAAGGCTTGCAGTGTCCAATGTCAGAAATGAGTCTGATTTCGAATTTCGAGCCCAGTTATGTTTTTGATGCTCTTGCTGCACAAAACTGGAGGCCCTTCAGGTAAGAGGCCAGTTCTAGTCTCTCGCTCTTCAGCCGAAGGACCAGTCCGAGGTTGAAAGTCTCACTGCCTGCCGCAGCAGCAACTTCGGCTTCTTTCTTTTGGAGGTCAACAGATGTGGTGGCGATTTCCTCTTCGAGTTCGGCCGCAATCCCCGCACGGACCTTGGCGGCAGTCTCCAGGCGCATGAGTTCGACGATATCCGTCGCGCGTTTTTCAAATTCCGACTTGTAGTTTCTTGCCACTTCCTGTACCGGCATCGTCGCGTCCACCTGCAATTCACAGTTCATAACCGAGGACATCGTAGGGTTGCGTCACTCCAGGCATAATCGCCTGAAAGTCCCAGCCACAGCTGCCCCTTAGGTGCCGGAGGGGCCTGGCCTCATTCATTAAGCCAAAACCCTTAAATTTATGTAGATAGACTATCGGGCGGGGTACTGGATGTAGCTCTTGCGATGAGTCACGGTCTGTCCGGGGGTGCGTGTTTCAACGCGAAGCTCTCGCATGACGGGCTGCAAGCCCCGGGGCTCGTTGGAAGAAATGTATTCCAGGACGTACTGGTTGCGAGCCTGCTCGGTGATTCTACTGAAAGCCGTCTCCATCTCTCGCGCGGAACCCCCGCTGTAAACATCTCCCCCGGTCGCCTTGCCGTAAACACTCAACAGTCCCAACGCACCTTCGCGGAGCGCGTAATCGGTGGCAACGGAATACACCTGGATATTGTTTTCCAGCAGGAAGGCGACGTTCTTGTCAAGGGTCTGCGTATTTCCGGCGCCGCTGACCTGCCCGTCGGAAACCAGCAGAATAATCTTCCTCCTGGAGTCCGGCCGGGCCTTTAAGGCCGTTGCAGCTTCAAAGAGAGCGTTGTGAAGAACACGACTTGTCGCTGGAGACTTCGGCCGGTCAGCCGCGGTTGGAACAAGGACCGGAGCTCCGTTAGTACCGATGCTGCTCTGCCCCAGAATCTTACTGAGCCAGCTCGGACCCGTCGCCAGCCCATCGCCGGGCGCACCTTCTGCGGGGCGCGTCTCCGCAATCTTGGAAAGTTCCCTAAAGCTTTTCTCGATGACTTTGGGGTCGGAGGTGAAATCGGAGAGCTTCCAGATAAAGTGGTCATAACGAAACGAGACCATTTCGTCTTCGGGAGCGAAGCCTGACGTCATGACTTCGAGCAGCGGCACAAGGCGTCGCAGCGCGTCGCCGCCCATACCGTCATCGACGACGATCGCAGCCGAGAGAGGGACCGGATCGATGGACAAATTCGAGATACTTTGAGAAACGCCATCTTCGATGACCCTGAAATCCTCTTTCTTCAGGCCGGTCACCAGTTTTCCATCCGCATCGCGGACGTTGACAGTCACGACCACCGGCTCAACGCCGCGTTTTAACTGGCCCCACACCACTCCTGTGGAAACCATCATCGCTGTCACAAACAGGATCAGGAGGGTCGTATTTCGGCGCATAAGTGCTTTGACTCCTATTTTCTCATTTTGTGGCCCACAACCGGCACGTTTTCTACGTGCTAGAATGAAAAGGTTTATGAAGACAGCGGAAGCCGCTCCTGTCGAGCGCGAAAACTTTTTCACCACCACAGCAGCATCGCTAATCAACTGGGCCCGAAAGGGTTCTCTCTGGCCTTATCCGTTTGGGACAGCCTGCTGCGCTATTGAGTTCATGGCGACTGTTTCCTCCCATTACGATATTGCGCGTTTCGGGTCCGAGGTCGTCCGATTCTCTCCCAAGCAATCTGATGTCCTCATGGTGCTTGGAACGATCAACGACAAAATGGCGCCAGTCCTCAAGCAAATCTATGACCAGATGGCGGAGCCCAAGTGGGTGATTTCGATGGGCGCCTGCGCGACTTGTGGCGGATTCTATCGCGCGTATCACGTAATGCAGGGCATCGACGAAATTATTCCCGTTGATGTCTATATCCCGGGCTGCCCGCCCGTCCCTGAAGCCGTTTTGGACGCGGTGCTGAAACTCCAAAAACAGATTGAAGCCGACACGCGCCTGTCCTACGAACGCCATGCGCGACAAACTCAATTGAAGACCCCGGAAGTGGATGCCACCGTTGCAGGACTTGAACCGCCGCCTCCCGCGCTGGTGAGATTTCTTGAGGAGAAACAGGAGATCGATGGGCCAATTGCTCGCGCCTTTAAGGAACGGTTTCCGGAAGATCTGATCGGAATGCGCGAGTTCCGCGGAGACCTGTCGATCACAGTCAAGCGCGAGAACATCAAAAAGGTTCTGAAAGCCCTCAAAACCGAACCCGCGTTTGATTTCAAAATGCTGCTCGACGTCACGGCGGTCGACTATTTGTCGGAACGGAAGGAACGATACGACGTCGTCTATCACCTCCTCTCGCTTTCCAGCAAACACCGCGTCCGAATCAAAGCGCCGCTACCCGCAGAAGATCCGACGATCGACAGCGTAGTGGATGTGTGGCGCGGCGCCGACTGGTCGGAACGGGAAGCGTTCGACATGTTCGGGATTCAGTTCAAGGGTCACCCGGATCTGCGACGCATTCTCACGCACTCGCAATTTCAGGGTTACCCGTTGCGCAAGGACTTTCCTCCCGGGCAGCGAACGATGTGCACGGAAACGATCGATCTGCCGGTTGTCGAACGAGCGCGGAAGTATGCCGAATCCATGGGCCTGGCCCATCCGCAAATTCTGAATCTCGGCCCGCAGCATCCGGCGATGCACGGAACATTTCGATTGCAGGTCGCGGTTGATGGTGAGCGGATCATCGATGCGGACTCCGAAATCGGATTTCTGCATCGATGTTTCGAAAAAATGTCCGAGACTCACACGTACTGGCAGGTGATTCCCTTCACCGATCGGCTCAATTACATGTCCGCGATGATGAACGGCGTCACTTATGCGATGGCGGTCGAGAAACTCTTCGGTGTCGAGATCCCGAAACGCGCGCAGTATATCCGCGTAATCCTCTCCGAGTTCAGCCGTATCGCAGATCACCTGGTATGCATCGGCACCAATCTCGTGGACCTGGGCTCCCTCAGCAACTTCTGGTACGGATTCCGGCCGAGGGAAGAAATCTACGATCTCATCGAATCCTGCTGTGGCGGCCGTCTGACGGTGAGTTACGTGCGCATCGGCGGCCTCTCCGACGACATTCCCAACGATTTCGTCGCCCGATCGCGGCAGTTGTTGGACACAATTCCCAAGTATGTCGACGACATCGAGAAGATGAATCGTCACAACAAGATTTTCAAATTGCGGACGGAGGGAATCACGGCAATTTCCGCGGAAGAAGCGATTGACTGGGGGTTTACCGGACCGGTGTTGCGCGCATGCGGCGTTCCGTACGACATTCGAAAATGGTTCCCCAACTACGACTACGACAAGTTCGAGTTTGAAATTCCCGTAGGAGAGCGCGGCGACGTTTACGATCGCTACCTCGTCCGTATCGAAGAGATACGCCAGAGTTTGAAGATCATCCGGCAGGCGCTCGAGAATCTCCCTGAGGGGCCGGTCCAGATTGAGGATCGCCGGATCAGTCTACCGCCGAAAAAAGGCGTTTATTCGAATATCGAAGATCTGATGAATCACTTCGAACTGATTCAGGACGGAATTCTCCCGCCGATCGGCGAAGTCTATTCCTATTGGGAAGCTGCAAACGGCGAACTGGGTTTTTATCTGGTTAGTGGCGGAAAGAAGCAACCCTATCGTCTGCGGTGCCGCGGCGCATGCTTCTACATTTTCCAGGCGTTCAACCATATGGTTAAAGGCGGTTATCTATCGGACGCCGTTGCTTCACTGGGTTCGCTCAACATCGTCGCAGGCGAGCTGGAAAAATAGCGGATACGCGGGGTTCGGTCACGATGAGAGTTTTCCACCTTACCGAGCGTTCTCTTTCGCCGAAAGCGGATGAGCTTCTTCGATTCGACATGGATTCGATTCGCCAGGTAATCGGCGCGCAGCACGCGGCGCAGCCCGAATTCTGGCTTGCCGATCCCGACCAGTACGAACGAAACGGGCGCATTTTACGTGACAGCGCCAGTCCCCGCCTGATCGCCTATACGCCAGGAACCCAAACCCTCTACGTCACCGACGGCTGCAATTCCTGTTCGCACGCAATTCCTGCCGAGCCCGCTGTGCTAACGGTCGAACAACTTCAGGAACTTGCATCCACCACGGGCATCCGGCTCGAACTCCTCAAGGGATTGTCGGCGCACAGATTTTGATCAGACCTTCGTCCCATAGGCGCGGGACTCAATCTCAACGAAGATGCAGATGTACGAACCAGGAGATTGAACTAATGGCACGTATCGTCATCGTCGCTGTCTGTGGAGTTTTGATGTTCGTTCTGGTTTCGAAATTCGCGCCTCACTTCTTGGAAACCTACTTGCCGGCCGTCGCAAGTTCCGAGGGCGCCGCGGCATCGCCGGATGCGCCGGACGCGGCGGATAGCAGCAAGACCTCTTCAGCTAAGAAAAAGACAACGGCGGCAAAGACAAAGTCAGGTCCTGCCGTGAAGTCGGCGGCCTCAACGCCCGCTCCGGCAAAAACGGAATCCGCAAACCCTGTAGCGCCCGCTGCCGCAGCGGGAACCCCGGCACAGGCTGCACCAATTCCATCTGGCGATTCACGTCACGTGACACGCGTCACCGCAGAAAATGCAACTGTCTATCTGACGAATACCGGGGGTGGTCCGGTCGTGGGGCGCCTCGCAAAGGGAGCCGTCGTTGAACCCGTCTTTGTGGTGAGTACTGCGGGGCAGGCCTGGACGTTCGTTAGCACGCATGATCAGGAGATTACCGGATTCCTGAGAAGCGACACCCTCGCAAAGACCAGGCAGGCGGATCAATCCAGCCGGTAGCTACTTTTCACTGACACAAAACTTCAGGCCGCGCAGATACGCCTTCAGAATCAACTCTTGCACCCGGGACTGTAGAAGGTCCCCGATCGATGAGGCATCCGGAACCAACCGCTGGAGTTCAAGACTGACCTTATTCTCGGAAGCATTCAGAACTTTCTCTGTCGAGGCGATCTCGGCCATGAGTTCATCACCGGGAACCTTGCGGCGCAGCTCCTCTATTTCGTTCAGGAGCAACTGACGTTGTGACTCCCACCGGTCAAACTGTGCGTGTATGCCTTCTTCATATTGTTTGCGGGCCTGCTGCAGGCGGGAGTTCAACTCGGTCGTGAATTCCGTTCGCAGTTCCTGCCTGATCTGATTCTCCATCAACGCTGTGAGTGCGCGGATGCGTCTTTCGAAGTCCGCGGCATACCACTTCTCCAGCGACTGAACACGACTGACGAGCCGTTCGAGTTTTGGAGTGGAGTCAGAGAAGGAGTCCATCGGGGCCTCCTGCATCCCGTCTTCGAAGTGCACAGCTTCTGAATTCACAACTTCCTCCTGGCGCCTGAATTTGAGGCGGCGGAGAGAGTCTATGATCGGGTCGTCCAGGATCTACCCCAAAAATCCTAAAAAAAAGGGTAGAGATCGGGGGTTAACCGGGAGAGAGCGGGACGGTCAACGGCCAAATGACTACGTGTGACGGTCTGCACCGTTCCGAGTCATTCTCGGCTTAGCCAAGAGGAGAAGTCGGCATTGGGTAGTCTGGTAGTCTGGACTGACTTTGATAGGGCGCTCATGCCGAACCACAAATGCCAAGCCGCGACGCGCAGCATCTAGATGTGAAACGTCACGTGTCCCATGTCACGTGTTCAAATGGACTTGTCAAAACGACCAGATGTGACGTCTGGCACGCTGTTCGAGTTCATTCGGGCTTAGCCAAAGAGGAAAAGTGGGCATTGGCTAGCCTGGTCATTTGACAGGTCCATTTGAGACGTGACATGGGACACGTAACGTTTCACATTTGGGGGACGAAGCCCGTCTACACGCCCCCGTTAGCGCTAGCACTCAAAACACTCTACAAACCGCGGCCCTTCTTCGTCGGCGGCATCCTGATAGGTCACGGCTTCAGGGTCGACAAGGCGCGGCTCAGAACCCACAACCTGGCGGTCGAGGAGATCGGTATGCCCGAGTGAATACAACAGGCCTGCAAGATAGGCGTGCAATTCGGCGCGGCAAACCTGCATGTGCATGGCCGCCCTTGGATCCGCCGGTGAGGACTCCATCTGTTGCGCTGTCGCGGCAAGCATCGCTTCTACACGAGCAGCCTCCGCCTGGATGGCCGCCACCGTTGGGAACGCTCTTCCTGTGATCTTGCGCATTGTTTCTCCTGAAGTGAGCTTCTTGCTCACTTCAAGCATGTTGAGACAGGAGCGTAACCGAACCCATAGATGGAAAGTGCTAACAAGCCAAGGGCTTCTGATCACACCTTTCGACGCACCCTGCAGGCACCTATGGAGGACCTTCTGACCTGAAACTTAAGTCTTGGCAACATTGGAAACCAGAGAGAAGCCAAGCTGTTTGGCGTTTTCAGTGAGAGCGGCCAAGCGGCGAAGGTGAAACTGCTGTTCGTAGGCGCTTTCACCGATATCGACGTAGGCGTGACCAAAACGAAGGGTACGAAAGACGAGACGAGCGAGTTGACGGGCGGTGGCGAAGACGGCCACAGCGCCGCCTTTGTAGCGTGCAATGCGGCGGAAGGATGCACCGAGGGCAGACTTGGAACGTTGGAGAGCGGTTGCCGCCATGCGAAGAACCCCGGCGATGCGGTTCGCGCCTTGCCCGTTACGTCTCTTCTTCAAAGGCTTGCCGCCAGATACAGGTGTACGAGGACATAGGCGCAGCCAAGAGATGAAGTGATGTTCGGAAGGGAACGCATTGAGATCGAACCCGACTTCGGTCAGGATCACCTGCGCCGCACCGGCACTGATTCCGTCGATTCGGGTCAGATCGACACCGGAAAATCGCCACAACGCCGTTCGTGAAGCTTGCTCGCCTCGATTCTTGATGGCTTTCTCTTTCGCCGGATTGGGATGAGACGGTGTCTGCTGTTGTTGCCGCTCGGCAGGTTGCAAGACTTCTAGTTCCTTCATCAGGCGCGCGTCATAAGAAACGATCTCGGCTTCGATCGCATCAAACAAGCGAACAGCTGAAGCCAAATTGAAGAGGTGCTCCTCACGCCACGTGCCCGTCAAGTACTTGGCGATTTCTTCGACAGGCTTGTGGCAGCGGGGATGCCGGTGCATCGCCAGCTTTGCAGGATCGCGCTCGCCCTTAACGATATCTCGGACAATAGCCATGCCGGTCACGCCGGTAATATCGGCCAGGGCACGATGAACCTGAACATTCATCTGGTCCAGGGCTTTTTGCATCCACTGCACGCACCGCGTACGTTCTTCCACAAGATTGGCCAATTGGCGCTGAAGTGCTCGTAGTCGAGCGATCGACCCTACGGGGCGAAATGATCCTCGAAGCAGGCCGCAACTGTGAAGCAGTTGCAACCACTGACAATCACTGACATCGGTCTTGCGGCCGGGCACATTCTGAAGTTCCCGCGCGTTGACCAGGAGAACTCGAATGCCTCGCAATTCCAACAACTCGTAGATCGGAATCCAGTAAACGTAGGTGCTTTCCATGGCCGCCGACTCGACGCCCTGTTCGATCAACCAGTCGGCAAGCTGATTCAACTGGTCTGTTGTTGTCGTGAACACCTTGACGTTGGGCTTGCCGTCCTCTCTAGCCGGACCGCAGACCCAGTGCTGCATACTTCCCACGTCAATGCCGGCAACCTTCGGCTGAATCGCTGGTAACGTTGTCGGCAAAACGCCGTTCTTCTTTCCACCCTTCTTTCGATCGCTTTTCATATACTCACCTCCGGTGGCGATGGCCCCAACCCGAGGTGGCGATTGTTCGGACTCTGACCTTGGAGAGTGCTCACGTGGTTGACGCCGCGTGAACCTCATCAATGAATGATGGCCTGCTCGGACCCAAACTAGCCCTGGGGTATAGCACTCCAATGCATCTGCGGGGCATGACTGTCGGGGCTCGCCGCCATATTCATGCCACGCCGCTTTGAAAGTTTCACCCTTGAATGATCCGCTCACGCGGGGGCGGCCCTAGCCCGCATTTCTCACCAGTTGTCGTCGCAACGCAGTCTGGGCGGATGTATCCGCCGTTGCAGCAGACAACTGGCGAAAAATGCGGCTAGGGCCGGGTTATCTCGTAGACCACAAAAGGGTGCATCCTGCCATCCCACAATGGAAGCTCGGTCCGTCCTACTAATCTGGCGCCGATATTTTCCATCGCCTTGCGGGACCGCATGTTCTCCTCACCGACCTCAAAGTAGACGCGATCGACAAATCTAAAGGCGTGATCGAGCATGAGTTTCTTTACCTCGGGATTGTAGCCTGCGCCCCAGAACGCTCTCTCGACAAACGTGTACCCAATCGCGATGTCGCGAGACTCCGGGTTGTGTTTGTAGTAGCGAGAGGTTCCAATGATCCTTCCAGTCTTCCGATCGACTATCGCCAAGGCACCTCTCGACTCCATCGCCTTGTCGAAGAATCTCTCAAAGACTTCACGCGTGTAGCGGTCGGGTTCCGGGTGCTGCTCCCACAGTAAGGGATCGCTTGCCGCCATAAAGAGTGCGTCGAAGTCTGTGGCGAGGAGCGGCCGCAGTTCCACAAGAGAACCTTTCAAAGTCGGTTGGAGATCAAATTCCACGGGTATTGACGCAAAAAGTACTCCACCCCAATCGGATTCGGAAGAGTGAAATCTCGAAAATTTTCTCTGAACGAAAATAATTGGCATCTCGCGCGAGACGAATCGGCGAGTTAGCGTCTTCGTTGGCCCGGAGCTTCCGGAGCGCGGATTAACTGGAATTAATCCGCGCGCTCTATCCAATCCGGGATAGAGTCTGACCTGCAACGCTTCATACATCCTATGCCAAAAAGTATCCGCATTCTCCTGTGTGTCGCCTTGTTTACCCTTGTCGGCCCCGCCTTCAGCAACGGTCCCAGAAACTCTGATGTTCAGCCAGAGTTTTACTTTACTCGCCTTATGTACACCGACTTTCGTGGCCGTGGGCCGGCTCCGGGAGAGCCGGCTCCCCGAGATTTTGAGCGGGGACACGGCCTGGGCGATTCGATGACCGGGTATTTGGGGGCTTGGCGCACGGACACCTGGGATGCCGACTATCAATACATGTGGGGCATTCAGAGGATGACGAACACGCGTCTTTATATGGAACCGCATCCGATGGGGATCATGGATCCCAATCTCTCCAAGTTTCCGTACATCTATGCGGTCGAAGTGGGGCAGATGGAGTTGAGCAAGGAGGAAGCGTCGCGTTTACGTGAGTATTTGCTGCGCGGTGGATTCTGGCACTGCGATGACTTCTGGGGATTGCGGCAGTGGAATCAGTTTGAAGCGCAGATTCAGAAGATTTTTCCCGATCGGCAGATTGTCGATATTCCACTTTCACACGAAGTCTTTCACACGTTTTTCGATATCCAGGAGATTCTCCAGCCTCCGAATATCCGGAATGGACGGAATTACTCGTACAGCAACGGGCAGGCTCCAACCTGGGAGCAGTCCGACGACACGGTCCCGCGTGTGCGCGGGGTATTCGATGACAACGGCCGGCTCATGATCCTGATCACGTATAACTCGGATCTTGGAGATGCGTGGGAATGGATGGACGACCCGGACTATCCTTCGAAGTTCACGAAGTACGCCTACCAGCTGGGGGTGAATTCGATCGTGTACGCGATGACCCACTAGGCTTCAATCGCTACACAAGTCGCGATCTGGTCAGCACTGGGAGAACCTCATGCACAACCCACGTCAGGCCTCGATTTGTGCCTTCCACTTGGCGTTATCGATGTAGCGGAAGATCTTCGAACTGACACATTCGTACAGCTTCGATGTGCACTTCGGGCAACAATAGAATTTCTTTCCAGCCCTGTTCGGGAATACCTCTCGATCGCGAAGCACATAGAAAAGCAAGTCGCGCTGAGCCGCATCGGCGATGCGGTCTTTGTGGTATTTGGGACCAAGCGCAATCTTGCTGGCCAGCAAGAAGTCGCAGCGGATTGCCGTTCGTCGTGGAGCCCCGACAAACTTCTTGTGATCAGCCGACACGTAGGCAACTGGAAATCTGGCGTCCTGGATATGTTTCCAGATCTCCGCCCGCTTTTGGAGGAAGACCCTCTGTGCGGCGAGTTGCTCTGCTCTGGAGCCATTCGCAGTAGCCAGTACATCAACGATTTCCTTCATACCTGTCCTTTACTTCTCCGCATGTACGGCGTGCGCTAATAGGCACTACGTCTTAGTCGAAAATATTGGCATTTTCATCAAGAACTTTGTATTTTCGCCCGCAGAAGTCAACATCCAGAAATTTCTTCGTGCTTATCGGGGTGTCGCTCACGCGTACAACGCGTGATCCTCGGCGAAGTATTGGTTTCCAATACGGAGGTATTCCGATGAGAAAGCTCGTTACCACAAGTCTGACTATGGCGTTGTTTTGTCTTTCTCCTTGCAAAGCCGCGTTTGCACAAGTGAATTCCGCCATCGGCGGCACAGTTGAGGATCCTTCGCATGCTCTAATTCCGGGCGTCTCGATCGTCGCGATCAATACGCAGACAGGAGTCGAGACAAAAACAGTTACCA
>Ga0207659_10000477_pt1 | contig 24093 bp, 27 predicted proteins | sample KBSM43metaG_FD_184330 | JGI IMG/M metagenome (GOLD analysis project Ga0207659, IMG submission 184330) | Miscanthus rhizosphere microbial communities from Kellogg Biological Station, Michigan, USA - KBS M4-3 metaG (SPAdes) (version 2) | ecosystem: Host-associated > Plants > Roots > Rhizosphere >...
TGCGTTATGAAGGCCGAGCTCGTGCGCAATGTCTTCCTCGGCGGCGGGGCGCGCCTGGCCGGGTACATCCGCAACGACTCCGGCCGCGGCATGGTGCGCGACTCGGTCGCGTGCCTGAAGGAGGGCGGCCAGCTGGTCATGTTTCCCGAGGGCACGCGCACCGTCCGGCCGCCGATCAACCCGTTCAAGCCGGGCATGACCCTGATCGCCCAGCTGGCCCAGGTGCCGATCCAGACGGTGATCATCGAAAGCGATTCGCCGTACCTGTGCAAGGGCTGGCCGCTGCTCAGGCCACCACCGGCGCCGGTCGTGATCCGGGTGCGCCTGGGCCGGCGGTTCGAGCCGCAGGCCGACCATCGCGGCCTGCTGCGCGTGGTGGAGCAGTACTTCGCCCGGGAACTCGGCGGATGAGCGCCTCGGCCACGCATCTGGTCGTCATTCCCAGCTACAACACCGGATCGACCGTGTACGCGACCGTCGCGGCCGCGCGTGCCGCGTGGTCGCCGGTGTGGGTGGTGGTCGACGGCAGCGACGACGGCACCGCCGAGGGCCTGCGCGCGCTGGCCGCGGCCGATCCGGGCCTGCGCGTGGACGTTCTGCCGCGCAATGCCGGCAAGGGCGCGGCGGTGTTGCATGCCCTCGAGGCGGCACGGGCGGCCGGCTTCACCCATGCCCTGACGATGGACTCCGACGGCCAGCATCCGGCCGACCTGATCCCCGCATTCATGCGCGAATCGATCGCCGCTCCGGACGCGATGGTCCTCGGCCGGCCGGTGTTCGATGCCTCGGCGCCGCTGCTCCGGGTACGCGGCCGCCGGATCTCGAACTGGTGGACCAATCTCGAGACCCTCGGCGCCGGCATCGACGATTCGCTCTACGGCTTTCGCGTCTACCCGCTGGCACCCCTGGTCGAGGTGATGCGCGGCCAGCGCTGGATGCGCCGCTTCGACTTCGACACCGAGGCGGTGGTGCGGCTCGCCTGGCGCGGCGTCCGGCCGATCAACCTGGCGGCGCCGGTGAAGTACCTGCGGCCCGAGGAAGGCGGCGTCTCGCATTTTCGCTACGGCCGCGACAACACGCTTCTGACCTGGATGCATCTGCGCCTGATGGCCGGCTTTCTCCTTCGCCTGCCGTCGCTGCTGGCGCGGCGGCTGGCCGGTCGGCCGCCGTTCGGCCGCTCTCCGGGCTAGGAAGCCGCTGCACCTTTGGCCGGCTTGCCGTTGCCCCGTCCGGCGGCGAAACTCGCGGTGCGAGCAGGTGCCCGCGCATTCGATCAGGTAGTTCCGATGGCTTTCAAATTCATTCTCGTGGCGACGCTGGCGACCGCGGCGACGCTCGCCTGGCAATCGGCCGCCGCCCAGCAGGCATCGGCCCCGGTGTCGCGCGAGCAGCGCAAGGCCGAGACCGCAGCGGCGAACAAGGCGGGTCAGCTGACCCCGGCCGGACAGGGCGGGGCGCCGGTCTCGAAATCGGCCGCCCCGGCCGGCTCGGCAGTGTCGCGCGACCAACGCAAGGCGGAGACCGCGGCCGCGAACAAGGCCGGCCAGCTGGCGCCAGCCGGCTCGACCCAGAAGGCCGACCAGGCCGATGCGGCCCGCAAGCCGACCAAGACGCGCGAGCAGCGCAAGGCCGAGACGGTGGAAGCGAAGAAGAAGGGCGAGCTCGTGCCCGCCGGCGAGGGCGGCCCCACCAAGTAGCGCTCGCTTGCGGTGCGCTAGATCATCGCGCCGTTGATCGAGACGACCTGGCCGCTGATGTAGCCGGCCTCGTCGGAGACGAGGAAGGCGACCAGCGCCGCCACTTCGGCGGCGCTGCCGGCGCGCTTCATCGGCACCATCTTCTCGATCAACGCCGGATCGATCCCTGCCGCCATGCCCGCGGCGATCAACCCGGGCGCGACCGCGTTGACGGTGATGCCGCGACTGGCGAGCTCGAGCGCCAGCGCCTTGGTGGCGCTGTTGAGCGCGCCCTTGGCGGCGGCGTAGTTCACCTGGCCGCGGTTGCCGGCGATCGCCGCCACCGAGGAGAGGTTGACGATCCGGCCCCAGCGGGTGCGGATCATCGGCATCACCAGCGGCTGGGTGACGTTGAAGAAGCCGTTCAGCGAGACGTCGATGACGCGTTGCCATTGCGCCTCGCGCAGCGCCGGGAAGGCGGCGTCGTCGTGGATGCCGGCGTTGTTGACGACGATCTGGATCGCGCCCCCCGCCAGCAGCCGCTCGCAGGCGGCCTGCGCCGCGGCGCGATCGGTGACGTCGAAGGCGATCGCCTCGGCGCTGCCGCCGTCGGCGACGATGCCCGCGGCGATCGCCTGCGCCGCTTCGAGCCGGGTATTGGCATGGACGACGACGTGGGCGCCGTCGCGCGCCAGCCGTTCGGCGATCGCCTGGCCGATGCCGCCGCTGGCGCCGGTGACGAGGGCGCGCCGACCGAGGGTGGGCTCGGTGCTCATCTCGGAAGGCCGACGTCGAGGACGACGGCGAGGCGCCCGGAAGCGATTTCCCGCCCCGCGTGCTCGATGCGAAAGGCGTAGAGAAGGCGCGCGGCATCGCCCGCCTGGCGCTCGGCGACGATGCGCAGCGCGTCGGTCGCGGCCGGGGGCAGGTCGTCGAGCCGCCAGGTGTCGAGGCGCACCTCGCGGGCGCTCGCCAGGTAGCCCGGCGACGCCGTCGCACCCGACGCCTGGGCCACGAGGCCGCCGTGCAGGGCCGCGGCCTGGGCGGCGTACTCGATCGCCGTGCCGGCCATCAGGCCGCTGCGGCTGCGCAAGGGATGCGCCGGGTCGCGATGGCCGGTGGCGAGGCATTCGATCCGGCTCTCGTCCCACGAAACCATGCGATCGAGCAGGCACATCGCGCCGCGATGCGGCACCAGCGCCTCGATCCCGGCGTGGTCGAGCTGGGCCGGGCTCACGGCACTCTCCGCGGCGGGCCGAGGGTGGCGACCAGGAGCACGTTCGCGAACGGCGTGCCCTGCGACATCGGCTGCTCCGAGACCTGGAAGCCGAGGCTGACGAGCTGCGCGATCCACTCGGAGACCGTCCGCCCGTTCTCCGGCCGGGCGCGACAGCCGCGCAGCAGCAGGACCAGGCGATCGACCCACTGACTGACGGCGAAGCGGCGCCGCGCCGCGGCATCGCCGACCCGCAGCAGCAGGGTGCCGCGCTCGTGCAGCGCGGCCCGCACCCGGGCCAGCACCTCGTCCTGCTCGCGCCGCTCGACGTAATGCAGCACGTCGAGGATGACGACCGTATCGGCCGGGGGAAAGGCGACGCTGCGCATGTCGCCGCAGACGAATTCGGCACCGTCGCCGATGGCGTCGCGGGCGCGGGCGACTTCGCGCGCGCTGAGCTCGATGCCGGTGAGGCGCACGCCGCGCGGCGGCGGTGCCCAGCCGTCGGGCCAGCGGCCGCGACGTGCTTCGTCCGCGGCGGCCTCGAGCAGGCTGGCGAGCAGGCCCTGGCCGCAGCCGATGTCGAGCACACGCGCCTCGGGCGCGATCAGGCCCTGGACGAGGAGATGGCGAAAGACCGGATCCCAGCGCAGCTTGCCGCGGGCGAAGTTGAGGGCGAAGCGGCCCGCGGGCCGGTACGAGGCGCTCGCCCGCGCGACCAGTTGCGGCCAGGCCGGGGCAGCGGCCGCGGAGCTCATTGCGTCGCCGTGGCGAAGGTGCCGGTCGCGGCCTCGCTCGGCTCGGGCAAGGCGTCCACCAGGGTGGCGGGATGCAGCCCGGCCGCGCTCACGCGATCGAGCAGCGCCGGCAGGACGGCGAGGACCACCGGCTGCCCGGCATCGGTCCGCGCCGCATGGCCGTCGTGCAGCAGCAGGATGTCGCCGGCGCCCAGGCCGACGCAGAGCCGTGCCAGCACGCCGGCCGGCTCGCGCCGCACCGTGTCGAAGCCGCGCCGGGTCCAGCTCACCAGCTCGAGGCCGAGCCGGTCGAGCACCGGCGCGAGGAACGGGTTGCGCAGGCCGGCCGGGGCGCGGAAGAAGCGCGGCGCGACGCCGGCGAGCTCGCCGATCCTGGCCTGCGCCGCGCCGATCTCGCGCGCCAGGCCACGCGGCCCGAGCAGCGAGAAGGCGTGCGTGTGCCGGTCGCTGTGGTTCTGCACGCTGTGGCCGCGGTGCACGATCTCGCGGCAGAGCGCAGGGTGCCGGGCCGCGGCCGAGGCGATGACGAAGAAGGTCGCGCGCGCCTTGTGCGCGTCGAGCAGGTCCAGCACGGCCGGCGTGACCTCCGGGTCGGGCCCGTCGTCGATCGTGATCGCCATCTCCTGCCTCGCCGTCGCCGCTGCGGGCAGGCGGGTCCAGTTGCGGCCGAGCCAGCGTGAGCGCGGCCAGAGTCCGCCGCCGGTCAGCACCAGGTGGTTGGCGGCCACGGCGCCGAGGGCCCAGGGCCAGGCCGGTGGCGACAGCAGCACGGCAGCACCGGCAGCGGCGTGCACCGCGGCACTGGCCTTGACGTAGGCGGGCAGCGTCATGCGGCGATTTTCCCACGCCCCCCGACGGGCTCCGGGCGGCCGAGGAAGCTTGCCGAGAACACCAGGCAGAGCAGGGCGCCCGGCGCGACCGCCGCGCCGACCGCCCGCAGGACCGGGATCGGCGAGCTGGCGAGAAGGGCGAACGAGATCACCGTCGTCAGGTTGGCGAGCAGCAGCGAGGCGAGGGTGTCCTCGTCGACCTCGGGCGCGCGCCGCAGGTGGTCGAAGAACAGCGCGTAGTTCGAGCCGATGGCCACCGTCAGCAGCAGCCCGACCAGATGCAGGATGCCGAGCGCCGCGCCGCTCGCCGCCAGGCCGGCGAGGACGACGACGGTGGCGGCAGCGATCGGCAGCAGCACCCCGACCAGGCGGCGGGCGTTGCGCAGGGTCAGCGCCAGCAGCGCCACCACCGCGGCCGCGCCGAGGGCCGCCTGCCACTCGGCCTGGCGCAGGTAGCGGGCATAGAGGGCATCGAGCTCGGGCTTGATCGAGACGAGTTGCGCTCCCGGGATGCCGGCGATCGCGGCCCGGACACGCTCGGCCTCGACCGTTCGCCCCGGCGCGGCCTGCAGGTTGAGCAGGGCGCGCCAGGGCCGACTCGCGTCGCCGCGCAGCAGGAGCGCATCGACGGCGGTGGCGAGCGGCGTGCCCTCGAGCGCCCGGCGATCGAAGGGCGGGTCCTTGCGCGCTGCCTGGACCTCGTCGACGAAGGCGCCGAGGCGCGTTGCCGGCAGCGGCCCGCCTTCGGTCGCCTCCGCCAGCCGCGCCGACAGCGTGGCCGCGTCGGGCAGGGCGGCGAGGCGAGCGCGCTGCGTCGCCGGGCTCGGCAGGAAGCGCGCGGGCGAGGCATAGCCCTGCAGCACGCCCTCCTTTACCAGGGTGTCGAGCCGGGCACCGACCGCTTCGGCGGCGGCGAGCGCGCCGGCCTCGTCGGCCGCGGACAGCGCCACCAGGGTGCCGGCGTCGGGGGCGCCGACGTCGGCGCGCAGGGCAGCGTCGCGCTCCAGGTCGACGGCATCGATCGGGCTCAGGTCCGAGAGCTGGCCGCGCCAGGGCGAAGGCAGGACGAGGAGCACGACCGTCGCTGCTGCCGCCAGCGCGACCACGCCCCAGCGCAGCCGCGGCAGGGCCGCCGCAGCGCGACGCATCAGCCGGCCGAGCTGCTGGCGCAGGCCGGCGCCGGGCGCGCCGTCGGGCGCGATCAGCGGAAAGACGAAGCGCGTCGTCGTCGCCGCCGCCAGCAGGCCGGCGATCGAGAACACGCCGAGCTGGGCGAGCCCGGGAAAGCCGGCGAAGACGAGCGCGGCGAAGCCGATCAGGGAGGTGACGAGGCCGAGCCGCACCGTCGGCCAGCTCTCGCGCAGCCAGCGGCCGGCATGCGAGGTGTCGCTACCCGGGGTCGCGGCGCCGGCCGAAGCGCGCGCCTGGATCAGGTAGTAGATCGCGTAGTCGACGGCCTCGCCGATCAGGGTGGTGCCGAAGCCGAGCGTCATGCCGTGCACCTGGCCGAAGCCGAGCGAGACGGCGGCGATGCCGGCGAGCACGCCGGTTGCGACCGGCAGCAGGGCGACGGCAAGGGCACGCAGCGAGGCGAACGCGAGCCAGAGGAGGACGACCACGATCGCCCCGCCCCAGACCGCGAGCCGCTCGACCTCGCTCTTGATCCGCTCGCGCGCGGCGACGCCGAAGCTGCCGGCGCCCGAGAGCTCGAGGCGCAGCGCCGCCTCGGCCGCGACGTTGGCGCCCGGGCGCTGCGCCTGCTCGCCGAACGCGTTGCGGACCGCGTTCAGGGCCTGCTGCTGGCCGTCGAGGTCGGCGCCGTCGGCGCGCGTGGTCAGCACCAGCACGGCGCGCGGCGCGCTGCGCGAGACCCAGACGCCGTCCTCGACCTTCGGCGCTTGCGCCGGGGTCAGCGCCTCGGCGATGCGCACCGTCTCGCCGGTCGGGTCGCGCAGCAGGATCGGCTTGATGAGCGCGCCCGCCGGCGTGCCGAGCAGCGACAGCGTCTCGTCGATCGCCGCGCGCAGGCCCTCGACCTGGAAGCGGGCCGCGTCGACCGCCGGGCTGAGGGCGTAGCGATGGCCGAGGACGAAGCGGCCGGCCTGCTGCCAGGGCGCGCTGTCGCCGTTGTCGACCGAAGCGAAGTGCGGCGTCTCGCGCAGCCGGGCGCCGAGCCGCTGCGAGGCGGCGTTGCGGGTGGCGGCGTCGCCGCCTTCGATGCCGACGAGGATCAGGCGCGAGGCGCTGCCGCTCTTCAGCTGGTCGAGCAGGACCGCCTGCCCCGGCGTCGGCGCCGACGGCAGGAACGCCGACAGGTCGGCGACGTAGCGGGTGCGCAGCGCGACGCCCAAGGCGAGTGCCAGCGCCAGCAGCCAGATCGCGATGGCGACGGCGCCGCCGCGCCGCCGGCCGGGCACCGAAGCGCCGACGTCGCTCACCGTGCGCTCATGAAGCTCATGGCGTGGCGCCGCCGGGCAGCGGCTCGATCGTCATCGTCGAGCGGTCGCCGTCGGCGAGCAGCACCTGGACTTCGTGCACCGCCGGCCCGCGGCCGCTGACCCGCACCGATGCGACCTGGCCGCGCAGGCGCAGGTCGCGCGGCACCAGCTCCAGCGCCCAGCGCTCGGCGCTGCCGGAGACGCTGGCGTCGAACAGCCGCTCGAGCGATTCGCGGTTGCCGGTGAGCGTGCCGCGCACCGCCTCGACGATGACCGCGGCCTCGGGCGCGCTGTCGAGCTGGAGGGTACGGCTGCGCTCGCCCAGGCTCATCGTCAGCACGTTGCCCGTGACCTCGAGCTTCTCGCGCCGCGGCTTCAGGGTCTCGCGGATGAAGGTGTCGGGGGCGCGGAACGCGAGGCGGCCCGAGGATTCGAGGGTGCGGTCGAGCATCTCGACGCGGCGCTTCTCGGTGAAGGTCGCCTCGCCCGACTTGATGCGGGCCAACTGGGTGGTGAGCTGCGCCAGGTCGAAGCCCGCGGCTGAAGTGGCCGCCGCTGCGGCGGCCGCGGCCAGGCCGACGAGCAGCACCGCGAACCGGCGCGCGAGGCGATCAGGCCCGGGCTTGCCCATCGGCCTCGTCCTCGCCCCAGAAGTCGAAGAAGTTGAACCAGTTGTAGGGCGCCTCGCGGCACAGCGCCTCGAGGGTCGCCACATAGCGCGCCAGCGCTGCGCCGATCAGCGCGTCCCGTTCGCCGGCCGAGGTGGCGGTCGAGAAGTCGGCCAGCTCGCTGAAGCGCAGGTCGTAGCGATTGCCGCCGCGATACAGGCCCGCCATGAACACGACCTTGCGGCGCAGCAGCGCGGCGAGGCGGAACGGCCCGTCGGCGAAGCGCGCCGGCACGCCGAGAAAGGGCAGGACCACCGTCTTCGAGCGCTGCGGGTTGTTGCCGGGCAGGGTGCGGTCGGCGAGCATGCCGCCGAGGCCGCCGTCCTCGAGCCAGCGGCGCAGCGCCAGCATGGCATCGACCCGGCCGAGCGGGATGGTGTGCAGCTCGGCGTTCGGCGCGATCGCTGCCAGGGTGTCGTTGATCAGCCGGGCGTTGTCCTCGTACATGATCATCGCCACCTTGAGGCCCTTGTCGACGCCGACCATGCGCAGCGCCTCGAAGCTGCCGAGGTGGGCGCCGCAGGCGAGCAGGCCTTCGCCGCGGGCCGCCGGCTCGAGGATCACCTCCCTGCCGCTGGCCTCGAACGTGAACTCGTCGAACTGCTCGCGCAGTAGGTAGACGCGATCGAGCACGGTCGCGCAGAAGGTGTGGACGTGCCGGTAGCCGTCGCGCCAGGTCGGCGGCCGGCCGAGGGCGCGCTCGAGGTAGCGGCGTGAATGGCGGCGCGGCCCGCGGCTCGCGAGGAAGAAATAGAAGGCGATCGGATGCAGCAGCCATCGCGTCGCGCGGCGGCCGGCGGCGACGGCGATCCAGCGCATCGCCCGCAAGGCAGGCAGGTTGCTGCGCTCGCGCTGGCCGGCCCAGCTCGCGGCGGTGGCGCTGCCTTCGCTCTTCATCGCGCCGTCGCGGGGTCGAGGTCGGCGCGCGCGAACTGGCCGCTGGCGACGATCCGTCCGCCTCCGCCGATGCTGAAGGCGACCATTCGTGCCTCCAGCCGCAGGGTGATCTCGAGCGACGCGCCGGGCCCGACCGGCTCGAGGAACTTGACCACCGAAAGGCGCGGTGCCGGACCGATCGCCCGGGCCAGTGCCGGATCGGCGGCGGCGGCCTCCATCGCTTCGGCGACGAGGGCGACGCCGGGAAGCATCGGCCGGCCGGGAAAGTGGCCCGCGAACGCCGGATGGTCGACGCCGATGTCGATCCGCTGCCTGACCTGCACGTCCATGTCGCCTGGCACCATCAGGGGCGATGGCCGCCGATGCCGTGCGCCGCGGCGAGCTCCGCGAGCCGGGTGGCAGTGAGCTTGCCGGTCGCTTCGCGCGGCAGGGCCTCGACCGGGACGATCCGGCGCGGCAGGAAGGCGGCGTCGACGCGGCTGCGCAGCGCCGCCAGGATCCGCTCGCGGCCGAGGCCGGGGGCGACGACGAACGCCACCAGGCGGGTGACGCCGGCGGCGTCGGCGGCATTCGGCGGGCTCCAGAACGCGCCGTCGACCACGCCCTCGATCGCGTTGAGATGGAAATTCAGATGGCTGAGCGAGCTGCGCTTGCCGGCGATGTTGACCAGGTCGTTGGAGCGGCCGAGCAGGCGGAAGCGATCCGGAGCCAGCACCTCGAGCACGTCGGCCAGCGGCGTCGGCTCGGGCACGTGGCCACCGCTCACCCGCGCGTGATCGTCGTTGCCGTCGAGCGTCAGGCCGGCGAAGGCGTGCCACTCGGCGCCGGCCGTGGTGCGCCGGGTCGCCACCTGGCCGGCCTCGGTGCAGCCGTAGATCTCGATCAGCGGCGCGGCGAAGGCCGCCTCGGAGCGTGCCGCGAGCTGCGGCGACAGCGGCGCGGTGGCGCAGAGGACCAGCTCGACCTTCGGCATGGCCAGGCCGGAATCGAGCAGGGCCTTGAGATGGAACGGCGTCGTCACCAGCCCCCGCGGCGCCGGCGTGGCGGCGAGCGCGGCGACGACATCGGCCGGATAGAAGGGCCGACCCGCGTCGAACGCCGCGCCGCCGTGCAGGGCGAGCAGCACGCTCGACTCGAAGCCGAACATGTGCTGCGGCGGCACGGTCGCGACCAGGGTGAAGCCGGCGAGCGACTCGCGGCCGGTCGCTTCGGCCAGGCGCGCCGCTTCGGCGCGGGCGCCGGCGGCGAGCAGGCCCCAGGGCTTGGCATGCGGCACCGGCTCGCCGGTCGATCCCGAGGTGAGCACGTAGGCGGCGACGCGATCGGCGTCCAGACGCGGGTTGGGCAATGGGATCGTGCCCGCCACCGCCGAGGGTCCGTGGACGATGCTCGGCAGGCCGTCGCCTTCGCCCTCGGCTTCGACCAGCGCATAGGCACCGGCGAAGCGCGAGCGCAGCCGCTCGACCGTGTGCGGCGTGTGGTTCGGCGGCAGCAGGCAGGCGTGGCCGCGCAGCAGCGCCGCGCCGAGGCCGACGGCGAAGCGGTAGCGATCGGCCGAGAGATTGAGCATCGCCCCGCACGGCGGCAGCCGCTCGGCCAGCGCGGCCGCGTCGGCGAGGTACTGACGCCGGCTGATCGCGACGCCGTCGCGGCGCGCGATCGCCGCTTCGAGCGGGCCGGCGCCGAGCAGGGTTTCGCTCGTCATGGCGCGCGGTCGGGCGCCGCATGGCGGCGCGAGTAGGCATTCATCGCGTCGGCCAGCGTCGCCCGCTCGAACTCCGGATGCAGCCGGTAGCGGAGCAGGAACTCGCCGACGAACAGGAGCACCATCGCCAGCGGCGTCAGCAGGTTGGCGAACAGCGCCCAGGCGTCGAACGGGGCGAACAGGAACAGGCCGATCGAGAGCATCGCCATCAGCACGAAATAGGCGCTCCAGACGACCGTGACCTTGCGGCCGTAGGCGGCCACGCCCGGTGCCAGCCCGCCGTGGACGCGCCGTGCCAGTGCCGTCACCAGCGGCTCCTGTCCGGGCCGGAGGGTCAGTGCGAACATGACCGCCAGCGCCGCGTGGATGACGACGTGCTGGGCGAGATAGAGCGTGGTCGGGGCCAGGCCGCCGCCGCGCCAGGCCTGCAGCACCAGCCCGGCCAGGCCGAGGAAGGCGACGCCGGTGACGAGACGCTGGCCGCGCCTCGCGGCGAAAAGGCCGAGCAGGCCGAGCATCGGCCCGACCACGATCACGGCGTTCCAGCGCGAGTCCGGGGCGCTCGTCATCAGCCAGTGGCAGCCGGCGAGGTAGGCCGCGCCGACCAGCCCGACCAGCACGCTACGGGCGCGCATCGCTCCTTATGCCGGCTGGCGGTTGGCGGCGATGTGCTCGGCGAGGCTCGCCAGCGACCGGAAGATGCGCACGTTGTCCTCGTCGTCGGAGCGGAGCTGGAAGCCGTAGCGCTGCGAGACGACGAGCGCCACTTCGAGAATGTCGATCGAGTCGAGGCCGAGGCCTTCGCCGTAGAGGGGCGCCTCGGGATCGATCGCGTCGGCCGCAACCTCGAGGTTGAGCGCTTCGACCAGAATCGTCGCGACCTCGCGCTGCAGATCGGTTTGTACGAAAGCCATGGGTGGGATTGTCCTACTCGATCCGCGCTCCGGAGGCCTTGACGACCTTCTCGTATTTGCCGAGCTCGCTTTTCACGAACGCTGCGAACCGGTCGGGCGAGCTCGCCATCGGTTCGGCGAACAGGCCGGCGAGCCGCGCCTTCAGCTCGCTCGAGCCGATCGCGTCGACGAACGCCTTGTTCAAGCGGGCGGTGACCTCGCCCGGGAGGTGGGCCGGGCCGAAGATGCCGAACCAGGTGTCGATGTCGAAGCTGCCGAGGCCGAGCGACTTGCCCGCCTCGCCGATCGTCGGCACGTCCGGCATGGCGCTGGAGCGCCGGGCGGTGGTGACGGCGAGCGCCTTGAGCTTGCCAGCCTTGATGTTGGCCGATGCGGCCGCGAGGTTGTCGAAGTTGAGGTCGACCTGGCCGGCGAGCAGCGCCAGCTGCGCCGGGTTGCCGCCGGCGTAAGGGATGTGGACCATGAACACGCCGGCCTGCGCCTTGAACATCTCGCCGGCGAGGTGGCCGGCGCTGCCGTTGCCGCCCGAGCCGTAGTTGAGCTTGCCCGGGTTCCTTCTCGCGTAGGCCACGAGGTCGGCGACGCTGGCGATGCCGAGCCGGCTCGCCACCTCCGGGCTCATCACCAGGACGTTCGGTACCTGGGCGACGCCGGTGATCGGCGTGAAGTCGCGGATCGGGTCGTAGGGCAGCTTCGCGTACAGCCAGGGGTTGATCGCGTGCGTCGCCACCGCGCCCATGACGACCGTGCTGCCGTCGGGCGGCGACTTGGCGACGGCGTCGGCGCCGAGGTTGCCGCCGGCGCCGGGCCGGTTCTCGACGATGACCACGCCGAGGCTGTCCTTCACCCGCTCGGCGAGCGCGCGGGCGACGATGTCGAGCGGGCCGCCCGGCGGATAAGGCACGACGAAACGCAGCGCACGCGACTGTGCCGTCGCGATGAGCGGCCAGGCGCTGGCCGCGGCGCCGGCCGCCAGGGTGGCGAGTGCGAGCCGGCGGGTGGGATGGGTCATGTATTGCTCGTCTCTCTCTCTCTTGTCCGCAGATCCTGTGGCGGCGGCAAGGCGCCTCGCGCCCACTCCGCGCCGCGAAGTCAGCCTACACCGCCTGCCGGGCCCTAGGGCCCGTGCTTGTCCGCCTCCGACGTGAACGAATCGGCGTAGAACTCGTCGTCCGGCAGGCCGCAGCGGGCGATGAAATCGCGCTTCGCCGACTCGACCATGATCGGCACGCCGCAGGCGTAGACCTGGTGCTCCAGCAGATTGGGCAGGTCGTGCATCACCGCCTGGTGGACCAGGCCGGTGCGGCCGGTCCACGCGTCCTCGGGTTTGGGCTCGGAGAGCACCGGCACGTAGCGCAGGTGGGCGAGCCGGCGGGTGGCTTCCTCGGCCCAGTCGTTCAGGTAGAGATCGGCGCGCGAGCGGCAGCCCCAGTAGAGAACGGCCTTCCTCTGGCTGTTCTTCTCGATCAGCTGCTCGATGATCGCCTTGATCGGCGCGAAGCCGGTGCCCGAGGCGAGCAGGATCATGTCCTTCTCGGAGTCCTCGCGCAGGAAGAAGCTGCCGAACGGCCCCTCGACCCGCAGGATCTCCTTTTCCTTCATCGCCCCGAAGACGTGCTCGGTGAACTTGCCGCCGGGCATGTGGCGCAGGTGCAGCTCGATCTGCGGCTTTTCGCCCTGGTTGTGGGGCGCGTTGGCCATCGAGTAGCTGCGCCGCGAGCCGTCGCGCAGGATGAACTCGACGTACTGCCCGGCGCGGTACTGCAGCGGGTCGTTGGCCGGCAGCTGCAGCGTCAGGATCGCCACGTCGGGCGCAGGCCGAGTGATCGAGAGGACGCGGCTCGGGAGCTTCCTCACCGGGAACTCGCCGGCGCCGGGGACGGTGCGCGCCTCGATGACGATGTCGGTCTGCGGCGCTGCCTGACAGCAGAGGATCAGGCCCGCGGCCTCCTCCTCGTGGCTGAGGGCTTTCTGCTGGTGGGCGCCGTGGATCACCCGGCCCTCGAGCATGCGGCACTTGCAGGAGCCGCAGGCACCGTCCTTGCAGCCGTAGGGCAGGCCGACGCCCTGGCGGATGGCGGCCTGGAGGATCGGCTCGTCGCGCTCGACGGAAAAGTTGCGCCCGCTGGGCTGGACGGTGACGGTGAAGGACATGAGGAGGGGAAAGCGCGAAGCGGGCGTCGCCTAGACTGAATCGCGGATTTTGCCTGCTTCGATGAACCCGACCGATCGCCCCCGCCGCTTCGCCCGTCCGACCCTCCTGATCGTCGGCTGCGGCGACGTCGGCCTGCGGGTCGCGGCCCTGCTGCGCGATCGCTGGCGGCTCCTGGCCCTGAGCTCCTCGCCGGAGCGACGAGCCACCCTGCGTGCCGCCGGCGTGCTGCCCCTGACCGGCGATCTCGACCGGCCGGCGACGCTCGCCCGCCTGGCCGGCCTGGCCGACGCGGTGCTGCATCTCGCGCCGCCGGCCGCGACCGGCGCCGAAGACCTTCGCACCGCCCGGCTGATCGAGGCTCTGGCCCGCTCGCCGCGGCTGCGCCGCCTGGTCTACGGCTCGACCAGCGGCGTCTACGGCGACTGCGGCGGCGAACTCATCGACGAGACCCGGCGGCTCGCGCCGGCCACCGATCGCGCCCGCCGACGGGTCGATGCCGAGGCGCGCCTCAGGTGCTTCGGCCGCCGCGCCGGCGTCGCCGTGACGGTGCTGCGCATCCCCGGCATCTACGCGCTCGACCGTCCTGGGGGCGATCCGCGCGAGCGCCTCGCCCGCGGCACGCCGGTGCTGATCGCGGCCGATGATGTCTTCACCAACCACATCCATGCCGACGACCTGGCGCGCGCCTGCGTTGCCGCGCTGCATCGCGGCCGGCCGCAGCGGGTCGTCAACGCCAGCGACGACAGCGCGCTGCGCATGGGCGACTACTTCGACCTCGCCGCCGACCTGCACGGCCTGCCGCGGCCGCCGCGGCTCTCGCGTGCCGTGGCGGCGGCGACGCTTTCGCCGCTGCAGATGAGCTTTCTCGGCGAGTCGCGCCGGCTCGTCAATCGCCGCCTCAAGGAGGAGCTCGGCGTCGTTCTGCGTCACGCAACTGTCATCGAAGGCTTGCGCACTTCCCCCGATTGAGTGCGGGCGGCATGGGCCGAACAATGGGCCGACGACAAGAAGAGCTGGAGCTGCCCATGTGTTCCCCGCTGCGCCGGTCCGCCCGGACCCGCGCGACCTTCGCTGCCGCGCTGGCAGCGATGACCTTCGCCCTTTGCGGCAGCGCCTTCGCCCAGCCGAACGCGCCGCTGGCCGTCGGCGCCTGGCCGATCAAGCCGATCCGCCTGGTGTCGCCGTTCAACCCGGGCGGCGCGATCGACGTGCTCAATCGAATCATCGCCGAGAAGCTCGGCCAGCGCCTCGGCCAGCAGGTGGTCGTCGACGCGGTGCCGGGGGCGAACACGATCGTCGGCGCCGACGTCGTTGCCAAGTCCGCGCCCGACGGCTACACCTTCATGATCACGACGATGTCGACGCACGTGAACAACACGGTGCTGTTCAAGAAGCTGCCGTTCGACCCGGTCAAGGACTTCGCGCCGATCACCCAGGTGTCGCTCGGCAGCGTCCTGCTCACCGCGCCGGGCACCGCCGGCTACAGCGACCTGAAGGGCTTCGTCGCCTGGGCGAAGCAGCAGAACCGGCCGATCTCCTACGGCTCGTGGGGTATCGGCTCCTCGGCCAACGTCTACGGCGAGATCCTCGCCAAGGACCACGGCGTGAGCCTCACCCACGTGCCCTACAAGGGCGAGCAACCGGCGATCACCGACGTGATCGGCGGCAGCCTCGACGTCACCTTCGCCAGCCCGGTCGGCGCCAAGCCGCAGGTCCAGTCCGGCAAGCTCAAGGCGATCGGCATGACGGGCCCGGGCCGCTCGTCGGCGATGCCCGACGTGCCGACCTTCGCCGAGCAGGGCTACAAGGGCTTCGAGCTGCCGATCTGGGTGGCCGCCTATGCGCCGGCCGGTACGCCCAAGCCGATCGTCGATCGCCTGCAGAAGGAGATCGCGGCGGTGATCCGCCTGCCCGACGTGCTGCCCAAGCTGATCGAGCAAGGGCAGACGCCGCTCGGCAACACGCCGGAGGAGTTCGCCGCCGCGTTCGCCCGGGACGCGCCGAAGTGGATCGAGTTCATCAAGGCCTCCGGCGCCAAGCCGGAATAGGCATGATCGTGCCCTCACGCTCACTTCGTTCGCTGCCCCCCGAGGGGGCGCGGCCGGGCTGGGGCCGGCCCGACGCCCGGCCATGATCGACCAAGGCACCGCCTACGGCCTGGCGCCGGCGACCCACGACAAGGAGCTGACCGAGGTCGGCGCCGGCACGCCGATGGGCGAGCTGCTGCGGCGCTACTGGCATCCGGTCGGCCTCGCTGCCGATGCCGGCGCGACGCCGCGGCAAGTGCGCGTGCTCGGCGAGGACCTGATCCTGTTCCGCGATGGCCAGGGCCGTCCCGGCCTGGTGCATCCGCGCTGCGCTCATCGCGGCGCATCCCTCTACTACGGACGGGTCGAGGCCGAGGGCATACGCTGCTGCTATCACGGCTGGATGTTCTCGGTCGACGGCCGCTGCCTCGACCAGCCGTGCGAGCCCGAGGGCGGCAAGCTCCGCGACAACGTCCGCCAGCCCTGGTATCGGCTCGAGGAGCGCTACGGCCTGGTGTTCGCCTACCTCGGGCCGCCCGAGAAGAAGCCGCTGCTGCCGCGCATCGACGTGCTCGAGCAGTTCGGCGAGGGCGAGTCGCTGGAGGCCGACGACACCAGCCTCGGCGGCGGCGGCCCGCCGATCGTTCCCTGCAACTGGCTGCAGCACTGGGAGAACGTGGTCGACAGCCTGCACGTGCCGATCCTGCATGGCGTGTTCTCCGGCCATCAGTTCGTGCCGGCGATGGCGCAGATGCCCGAGGTCCACTGGCAGACGACCGAGCGCGGCGTGCGCGTCACCAGCTTTCGCAATCTCGACGGCGGCCGGCGCCTGCATCGCGTCACCGAGGCGGCGATGCCGACGCTTCGGGTCGTGCCGAGCCCGCGCCTCGGTAGCTTCGGCCCGGTCGAGTCGATCGGCTGGGTGCTGCCGATCGACGACCTGCACTTCCGCATCTACGTCGCCGGGCGGGTGAAGCAGCCGGGCGACATCGGCCGGATGCGCTCGAAGATGAACGGCAAGTTCTGGTGGGAGCTGAGCGAGGCCGAGCATCGCGACTTCCCGGGCGACTACGAAGCCCAGGTCAGCCAGGGGGCGATCACGGCGCATTCGGCGGAGCACCTGCGCACCAGCGATCGCGGCGTGGCCCTCTTGCGCCGCTTCCTGCGCGAGCAGCTCGCGGCGGTGGCGCACGGCGACGACCCCAGCGGCGTCGCCCGCGGTCCCGATGCGGATGCCATGCAGCGCTTCGCCAACTGCGGCAATTTCCTCGCAGGATGAAGGTCCTGCTGCTGACGCAGCCGATGCCGGCGGCGCCGTACATCGAGGCGATCTCGGCGCTCGCCCCCGAGCTCGAGCTGGTGGAGTACCGCTCGGCCCTGCCGGACGCCGAGCTGGCGACGATCGACATCGCCCTCGGCTGGCGCCTGCCGGCCGGCCTGGCGGCGCGCATGCCGAGGCTTGGCTGGGTCTGCTCGACGGCGGCCGGCGTCGAGAAGCTGCTCGTCCCCGACCTGGCGCCGCACGTCATCGTCTCGCGCATCGTCGATCCGGAGCAGGCCTCGGGCATCGCCCAGTTCGTGGTGACCATGGTCCTGCGCCACGCGCGCGAGCTCGAGCGCTATGCGGCGCAGCAGCAGCAGCGCTCCTGGTTGCGCAACCCGCTGCCGATCGCGCGCCACCGTGTGCTCGTGCTCGGCACCGGCGCCATGGGCGGCGAGATCGTCGACTGGCTGGGCCGCGTCGGGCTGCAGGCACGCGGCTGGAACCGGCGTTCGCCGGAGCGGCTGACGACGCTGCTCGGAGAGAACGACATCGTCGTCTGCGCCTTGCCACTGACCGAGGCGACCGAAGGCATCCTCGACGCTCGTGCCTTCGCGGCGATGCCGCAGGGCGGCTACGTCGTCAACGTCGCCCGCGGCGCGCACGTGGTCGAGCCCGACCTGATCACGGCGGTGCGCTCGGGCCATCTTGCCGGCGCAGCCCTCGACGTGCAGCGAAGAGAACCGATGCCCGACGACGATCCGCTCTGGTCGGTGCCCGGGATCACGATCACGCCGCACATCGCCGCGCAGTCGTCGCCGGAGGTGATCTGCGGCCAGTTCGTGACGGCGCTGCGCGCCCGGCAACGCGGCGAGCGGGTGCCGAACGCGATCGACAAATCGCTCGGCTACTAGCCCGGCGATGCGCTGGCGGCGCTAGACGCCTTGCGGTCGGCTCAGGGTCTTCATCCGGTCGATCGAGCGGACCGTCAGGCGGCGCGACTCCGCGCCGCGCCGCACGTCGAGGGCGACGTCGCGCTCGGCGCGCGGATCGCGCCACAGCGTCTTGTAGAACGAGGCGAGGTCAGAGACCGGCGTGCCGTCGATGGCGATGATCAGGTCGCCGGGCTCGAGGCCCGCTTCCTCGGCCGGGCTGCCCGAGGTCAGGCGGATCACGCGCACATGGCCGCCGAACTCGACGCAGTTCAGGCCGAGCCAGGCCCGGGTGCTGGCGCGCGAAGCGCCGAAAGCGCGCAACTCGGCGAGGATGGGCTTGAGCAGGTCGACCGGCACGAACATGTTGCCGCGCACCGGCATCGCCGCGTTGCCGGCCGCGTCGGTCACGACCAGCGAGCCGATGCCGACGAGCTCGCCCTCGGCGTTGAACAGGCCGGCGCCGCTGTGGTCGGTGCGCGCCGGCGCGGTGAAGAGGGCGCCGTCGATGTGGTATTCCCAGTAGCCGGAGAACGGCCGGCGCGACACCATCCGCGCCAGGCTGAGGTCGGCCTCGTCGCCGCCGCTGGCGACCAGCAGGGGCTCGTCGCCCTTGACCGCCGCCGAGATGCCGAGCGGCACCGGTTCGAGCGGCAGCGGGGTGAGCGCCTGCAGCAGCCCGAAGCCCGAGGCGAGGTCGTAGGCGACGACCCGCGCCGGCAGGTGACGGCCGCTGCCGTCGACCAGGTCGACGTGGTCGGCCTCGAGGATCAGGTAGCCGATGGTGAGCACCAGGCCGTCGGCGCCGATGACCACGCCCGAGCCGGCGCGCCGCGGGCCGAGGGTGGCGATCGAGCGGGCGTCTTCGAGGGCGCGGACTTCGACGCCGACCACCGACGCGCCGGCGCGCGCCAGCGCCGCCTTGCGCTCCTCGAGCCGGGCCAGCACCGCGTTGGCCGGGCCGGCGACATCGGCCACGGTTTCGGCGCGTGCCACGCTTTCACCGCCAAGACAGGCGGCGAGCGTGAGGGTGAAGGCCAGCGCCGGCAGACGCCAGCGCGAGGGCAGCAACGTCCGGGGGAAGTCTGGCTCGGTCATGGCGGCCCTCGCTCGGTTCGGATCGGTTCTGCGAAGCATGATCCGCGCCGATGGTCGGGAGGGCCGCAGGGGCTTTTTTCCCGCCGGAAGGCGGTCAGCGTCGACCGAACGGCGGCTGCCGGCGCCAGTAGCGGATCGTGAGCAGGCCGCCGAGCATGCCGCCGAGATGCGCGAAGTGGGCGACGCCATCGTTCATGACGTAGACGCCCTGGTAGAGCTCGAGCACGCCGTAGAGCACGACCAGCCATTTCGCCTTCATCGGGATGACGAAGAACAGCAGGATGATCCGGTTGGGAAAGATCATCGCGAAGGCGAGCAGCAGGCCGAACAGGCCGCCCGAGGCGCCGATCGTCGGCGCGTTCGTGCCGAGCAGCGAGGCGACCAGGAGCTGGGTCAGTGCCGCGGCGAGGACGCTGGCCGTGTAGAACTGGACGTAGCGCTTCTGGCCCCAGACGTGCTCGAGCTCCGAGCCGAACATCCATAGGCCCAGCATGTTGAAGAATAGATGCTCGAAGCTGCCGTGCAGGAACGAGTAGCTGAGGATCTGCCAGGGAAGGAAGTTGCCGCTGCCGATCGGCCAGAGGGCCAGCGGCCCGAACAGCGCCCCGCCGACCAGCCGCTCGAGGAAGAACACCGCGACGTTGGCGAGCAGGAGCGCCTGCGTGGCGGGCGGAAGCGAAGGCATGCGTGAAGCGTGAGATGCTGGGCGGAGGCGAGAGTCTACGGGGCGCGTCGAGATCTGCCCCTATGGCAAACTCGTCGCCTCTCCAGCCCCAGGGCCTCGGTGGCGAAATTGGTAGACGCGCGGGACTCAAAATCCCGTTCCGCGAGGAGTGTCGGTTCGATTCCGACCCGAGGCACCAGCGAGACCGTCAACCGTTGCCTGTCGGCCCCGCAAAGGTGTCCACGAGATTCATCCTTCTTCTCACGGCCACCCTCAGGCCGCCGCCCGGAGTCAGCGCACGTGCCGACCCGGCGGTGCGTCTCGAGGACTACCGCATCGCCTTGAGGTTCTACCTCGCGATGCTCGGGCGAGGCGAACTCGCCCGGCTGGTGTTCGTCGACAACTCCGACAGCGACCTCGGGACGCTGCAGGCGGAGGCGGAAGCGGTCGGGCTGGCCGCGTGCTGCGAGTTCATCTCGTTTTCCGGCCTCGACTATCCGACCGAGTACGGTTACGGCTACGGCGAATTCAGGCTGCTCGACCACGCCATGACCCATTCCCGGCTGATCCGGGCGCTGCCGGACGCCGTCGTGGTCAAGGTGACGGGGCGCTACGTCGTGCGCAATCTGGCTGCCCTGCTCCGCCGCCTGCCGCCGCGATTCGACGTCGCCTGCGATGTCCGCAACCGGCGCAAGCCGTGGGCGGACACACGCGTCATGGCCTGGACCGCGGGCGGATACGAGCGGGTTCTCCGCGGCGTCTGTGCGCATCTCCGCCGGGATCTCACGCGTCTGCCTCCCGAGATGCGGATGGCCCAGCACCTGCATGACTCAGGCGGGAGCTTCAGCATCGTGCAGCGCTTGGCGCTTGAGCCTTTCGTCCATGGCATTCGCGGCTCCGACGGCAAGAACTGGACGGGCGGGCTGTTCCGGGCGAAGCACTACGCACGCGCGGTCCTGCGCAAGCTGATCTACTGGTACCCCATCTGACCGCCTCACGGCCCGGACGCGGTTCCTCGTCGAGTCGGCATCGCCGCCCTCGGCTGCGGCCGACGCGGGCCTTTGCGACAATGGCCGGATGACGTCCTCAGCGCCCCGCTACCCGACGATCGAGGACACGATCGGCGGCACGCCGCTGGTGCGCCTGCTGCGCCTGCCCGGCGCCGGCAACGAGCAGCGGGGCAACGTCCTGCTCGGCAAGCTCGAAGGCAACAACCCCGCGGGCTCGGTCAAGGACCGGCCGGCGATCAGCATGATCCGCCGCGCCGAGGAGCGCGGCACGATCAAGCCCGGCGACACCCTGATCGAGGCGACCTCGGGCAACACCGGCATCGCCCTGGCGATGGCGGCGGCGATCCGCGGCTACCGGATGCTGCTGATCATGCCGGAGGACCTGAGCGTCGAGCGGGCGCAGACGATGAAGGCGTTCGGCGCCGAGCTGATCCTGACGCCGCGCTCCGGCGGCATGGAGTACGCGCGCGACCTCGCTGAGCAGATGCAGAAGGACGGCAAGGGCCGGGTGCTCGACCAGTTCGCCAACGCCGACAACCCGCGCATCCACTACGAGACCACCGGCCCCGAGATCTGGAAGGACACCGGCGGCCGCATCACCCACTTCGTGAGCGCGATGGGCACGACCGGCACGATCACCGGCGTGTCGCGCTTCCTGAAGGAGAAGAACCCGGAGATCCGGATCATCGGCGCGCAGCCGAACGAGGGCTCTCGCATCCCCGGCATCCGCAAGTGGCCGCAGGAATACCTGCCGAAGATCTACGACCCGAAGGCGGTCGACGAGCTGGTGCTGGTATCGCAGTCCGACGCTGAGGAGATGACGCGGCGGCTGGCGCGCGAGGAGGGCATCTTCGCCGGCATCTCGGCCGCGGGCGCCTGCTGGGTGGCGCTGCAGCTCGCCGAGACGGTGAGCAACGCGACCATCGCCTTCGTCGTCTGCGACCGCGGCGACCGCTATCTCTCGACCGGAGTCTTCCCCGCGTGAGCTACGAAACGAAGTTCTGCACCAACTGCGCCACCGCGCTCGCGCCGATCTCGCTCGAGGAAGACAGCGGCCCCAAGACCCGCCTGCGCTGCCCGGCCTGCGGCTGGACCCACTGGGGCAACCCGACGCCGGTGCTGGCCGCGGTGATCGAGCTGGTCGACCGCGAAGGCCACCTGCTGCTTGCTCGCAACGCCGCCTGGCCCGGCAAGTTCTTCGGCCTGATCACCGGCTTCATGGAAGCGGGCGAGTCGCCGAAGGAAGGGATCGCGCGCGAGGTCTTCGAGGAAACCGCGCTCACCGCCGAGTCGGTGTCGCTGATCGGTGCCTACGAGTTCCTGCGCATGAACCAGGTGATCATCGCCTACCACGTCGCCGCGCGCGGCGAGATCCGGCTCTCGCCGGAGCTGATCGATTACCGGACGGTCGCGCCGGAGAAGGTCAAGTGCTGGCCGGCCGGCACCGGCCATGCGCTCGCCGACTGGCTGCGCACCCGCGGCATCGAGCCGCAGTACATGGAGCTGCCGCCCGGCAAGCGCGCCACCGAGGTCGACGTCGATTGAGGCAGGAAGGACCGAACGCCATGCAAGCCCAGAAAGAGCTCGATACCCGCGGCATGAACTGTCCCCTGCCGATCCTCAAGGCGAAGAAGGCATTGGCCGAGATGTCGAGCGGCGACGTGCTCAAGGTCGTCGCCACCGATCCTGGCTCGGTGCGCGACTTCCAGGCCTTCGCTCGCCAGACCGGCAACGAGCTGCTCGAGCAGACCAGCGCGAACGACGAGTTCGTCCACTTCCTGCGTCGGCGCTAGAGCTCTAGGCTCTTGAGCCAGGCGCGAAAGTCGGGGCCGAGTTCCTGGTTCGCCAGCGCCAGCTCGACGTTGGCCTGGAGAAATCCTTCCTTGCTGCCGCAGTCGTAGCGCTTGCCGTCGTAGCGGTAGGCGAACACCTTCTCGTGCCTCAGCAGGCCGGCGATGCCGTCGGTGAGCTGGATCTCGCCGCCGACGCCGCGGGTCTGGCGGGCGATCTCGTCGAACACCCGCGGCGTCAGAAGATAGCGGCCGGCGACGCCGAGGCGCGACGGGGCGACGTCGGGGGCGGGCTTCTCGACGATCCGGGTGATGTCGACCAGCCGCTCGCCGACGGCCTCGCCGGCGACGATGCCGTAGCGCCGGGTGTGCTCCGCCGGCACTTCCTGCACGGCGATGATCGACGCCTTCTTCGCCTCGAACTGCGCCACCATCTGCGCCAGGATTGGCGGCGTGCCGATCATCAGGTCGTCGGGCAGGAGCACGGCGAACGGGTTGTCGCCGACGACGTGGCGGCCGCACAGCACCGCGTGCCCCAGACCGAGCGCCTTCGGCTGGCGCACGAACACGCAGTCCATGTCGTCGGGCTTGACCGCGTGCACCGTCGCCAGCAGATCGGACTTGTTCGACTTCTCGAGCGCGTCCTCGAGCTCGAAGGTGGAGTCGAAGTGGTCCTCGATCGCCCGCTTGTGCCGGCCGGTGACGAAGATCATCTGCCGGATCCCGGCGGCGTAGGCCTCCTCGACGGCGTACTGCACCAGCGGCTTGTCGACGATCGGCAGCATCTCCTTCGGCAGGGCCTTGGTGGCCGGAAGGAAGCGCGTGCCGAGCCCGGCTACCGGAAAAATCGCATGTCTGACTAACATCTACTTACAATCCTCGAGGTCGATGAATTCTGGCACGCGGCAGGCCCTCGCCGACCCCTCCGCACCCCCCCATCCCAATGGACCTGCTCGTCGTCGAGACGCTCGAAGCCGATGTCCTCGAATGGCTGGCCCTGCGCCATAGCATTCGGCGTGCCCCGGACCTGGCGCACACGCCACGCGAGTTCCGCCGCTCTCTCCACAACGTCCGGGCGGCGATCATTCCGGCCTCGGTGACGATCGACGCCGAAACCCTCGATTTCGCGCCGGTGCTGAAGGCGATCGGCCGGGTCAGCCCTGGTGCCGAGAACCTCGATCTCGCCGCCTGCGAGCGGCGGCAGATCGAGGTGGTGCGCAGCCTCACCGCCAGCGCCCGGGCGGAGGCCGAGTTCGCCATCGGCGCGGTGCTGTCGCTGCTGCGCCGGGTGCCGGTGCGCAACGCCGACGGCAGCGTCACTGGTCGCGAGCTCGGCGGCGCCACCGTCGGCCTGGTCGGGATGTCGCCCACGGCGCGCTCGATCGCCCAGCTCCTTTCCGGCTTCGGCGCCCGGGTCATCGGCTACGACCCGGCACTGCATGCCAGCGACAACAGCTGGCAGCTCTGGAAGGTGGCGCCGGTCGGCCTGCGCGAGCTGTTCGAGCGCGCCGACGTGGTCTCGGTTCAGCTCGCCTACTTCAGCCGCTATCACGGCCTGCTCGGCGGCCGCTTCCTCACCCACTGCAAGCCCAGTCAGGTGCTGGTGAGCACCGCGCATTCCGGCCTGTTCGACGAGACCGCGCTGGCGGCAGCGCTGAAGAGCGGACGCATCGCCGCCGCCTGGTTCGACAGCCTCGAGCCGGGTGCGCTCGATCCGGAGCGGCCGCTGCACGGCATCCCGACGCTCCAGGTCACGCCGCGCGTCGCCGCGATCACGCGCGAGGCGCGCCAGCGCAGTGCCTGGGCGGTGGCGCGGCGGATCGACGAGCTCCTGGAGGTCGTGCCCAAGAGCGCCAGCGACTTCAGCGAGACGACGATTCCAGGCGGGCTCGCTGATCTCGAAGCCGCGACATGGTCGCACTGAATTCGGCGACCCGCTGCTTGAACTGAGTCACGACCTCGGCCGGCGCCTTGGCGACGAAGCTCTCGTTGCCGAGCTTGGCGTTCTGCTTGGCGATCTCGGCGTCGATGCGGTCGATCTCCTTGGTCAACCG
>Ga0207659_10000480_pt1 | contig 24035 bp, 20 predicted proteins | sample KBSM43metaG_FD_184330 | JGI IMG/M metagenome (GOLD analysis project Ga0207659, IMG submission 184330) | Miscanthus rhizosphere microbial communities from Kellogg Biological Station, Michigan, USA - KBS M4-3 metaG (SPAdes) (version 2) | ecosystem: Host-associated > Plants > Roots > Rhizosphere >...
CTCCAATGCAGGACTTTCCAATTTCAAATTCTTAAAACGCGGCGCGTTCCGTGAGCACTTCCCCCCGGATCTCATCGAGAAGCTGCTGAACCGTCGCGGGTGATCCCGCAGCCTTGGCATCTCTCCACTGGCTGACTTTCCTCCGGATTTCATCTCCTCCCAGCGCCGTGTGAGCATCCAGCAACGCGTCATCGGTCTGTCGCTCGGCGGTTTCGATATTGCTGTAGTGGTTGGCGAGAATCCGGTTTGTGGTGTCACGTTTGAGCAGGGCTTCGTTATTCTCGACGTTGTTCATTGCATCCAGCTTCACGTCGTAAGGGCCGATCGGCGTAAGAAGCTTCACGACGACAGGCGTAATCTCCACACCGATGATGAGGAGGACCACAAACGTGCTGATCCACCAGACGGCGGTCGAACTCGCGGCAAGATCCGACAGCGCTCGCATCTTCGTAAGAAAGTCGTCACTCAGGCCGGCTCGGAATCCGGCGACCTGCTGATTGATTTGCGCATCCACCCGGTCGCGCTCTGCCTGGACCTGGCGTAACCGATCCTGCAGCGCTGTGACCTGTTTCCGAGCCTCAACGGCGGCCGTTTCCTTCACCCGTGCCACCTCGCTGTATCCGTAGCGCCGGCTGCCACCAGTCCCATCGGACTCCTTGAGGAACTCATCTTCAAGCGCCCGGGCACGGGCATCGCTCGAAGCGACTGCGTCATTGATCTCTTTCAGTTCGGCATCGAGAGCGCCAAGCGAACTGCTCTGGATAAGGCCCGAACGCTTCGTGCTGACGGCCTGCTCCTGGTTGATGGCGGCCTGGCCCGCGATGGCGTTTTGAAAGAGCTTAAGCTCGAGCGGCTTGGACAGCGTGATGCCGATCAGGACAGCGAGGCCGATTCGAGGCAAAGCCGGCAGCCATGTCTCCCGCACCCGTTGCCGCCATCGCACCTCGGGATTCGTCGGTTTTCGCAAAGACGAAACGATGTAGCGATCCAGGTTAAAGATGGCGAGGCCCCAGAGAAGGCCAAACGCGATGGACGTAAGGACAGCGTAGGATCCACTCGCAAGCGTCGTATAGATCGCGTAGAAGCCGGAAAAGAACGCGAGCACCCCTGTCGTGAGAACGGCTCCGCCGATGCCTTCGTACTTTGCCCTCTCCGAAGGATAACGGCCGAGTACTTCAGGAACCACGCCGGCGCACCACCAGAGAAACCTCCGGTATGCGGGCGCGGGATCATTTGTGGCATTGTTCATTGTGCCTCCCTTGGACGTCCGGATACACGTCCACTCCGATATATACGGAGAACACTGCGGTTTGGTTCACGAAGAATCTGCGTGCTGGAGACAGACTCTATCGGGAAGTGCCGAGAACGAGGTTACGCGATGCCAGCAAATACCACACGAACAGAATCACCATCAGCGAATCCGTGACGACGGCAATGCCTGCCTGATACCGGAGGTACTGCCCGCCCTGCAGCAGAACCAGCGCGACAAAGAGGGCCTTACCCAGACCCGTAAAGACTAACACTATCGGGCGGACCGCCGGCCTGAATGCTGCATAGATAAGCATGCCGCCGCCCATCGCGATCAGGGCGCCCCAGTTGCGCACAATCAATTCCGCGAGCGGTCCGCTGAGCGACTCTCCGAAGGTGGACTCCAGCGCCTTCGCAGGAAAAAGCGCGGCATAGATCATGGTTGATGTGAGAAGACCGCACACAACCATGATCCATTTCATATTGCCTACGATCCACGGCATCGTGAACTCCTCTTCAACAGGATCCGGCGAAGTCCAATTATTAACGTACAGCAATTAACGGACATCCGATTAAGTGGGAAACCATCTTTTCCCAGTCAGTCGGATGTCCGTTAATTGCTGTACGTTAATAATTGGACTTCGCCGGATCAACTTAGCCCCGCGCGCTGAGTGCCTTGCCCATTCGCTCAAGTTCCGCGCGCCTGCCCATTGCAATGAGCACATCTCCGCTTTCGACCTTCGTGGTGCCCTCCGGATTGAAGAGCATTCCTCCGCTCGCCTTCTTCAAAGCGAGCACAATCAGCCCGTAGGTCTGCCGGACGCGAGCCTCTTCCAGCGTCCGGTTACACAACGGACTGTCCTTCGCGATGTGCAACTGCTCGGTTTCGATCTCAAGATCGCCCCCGCCCGAAAACGCCGAGGCGACATCAAGAAAACTCAGAACGTGAGGGCGGAGCATGGACTGGGCCAGCCGATGGCCAATGAACGTATAAGGCGTGAAGACTGTTGACGCACCGGCGCGCTTCAGCTTTTCTTCGGCCTGCTCATCTGTAGCGCGGGCCGAAATGATCAGGTGGGGATTGAGGACACGAGCCGACAGCGCCACGTAGACGTTTTCAGCATCGCTGGCGATCGCAGCAACGAGGCCCCTGGCGTGCGTTATTCGAGCGCGCTGCAGGGTTTCATCCTTGGTCGCGTCAGCCACAAGAGTCGGGACGCCTTCCATGATTCCCCACTGCGCGCGATCCGCGCTTCTGTCAATCAGAAGGACGGGCGCGCCGCTTCTGCGTAGCTCGCGAATCACGCTCCGGCCGACCCGGCCCGCGCCGCAAACAATGTAATGGTCGGTAAGTTTCTCGATCATATGCAGTCTCCGTTTACGGCCAAACGTGTCAGCGAGTTCAAGCTTGATGACAACATCAACAAGGATGCCGATTGAGATAAATACAGCCGCCACGCCGCCAAGCATCAGAGACGACGCTACGATTCGTCCCAGCAGCGATAGCGGGTGAACCTCGCCATAACCGACGGTCGTCAGCGTCATCAGCGTCATGTAGAAACCCTCGAAGTAAGTCCATCCTTCGATCCAATGAAAGCTGAATGTGCCGTACAAAAGAAGCGTCGATACGAGGGCGAGAACCCAGAGGATCCGATTCAACGCAAGTCGCATGAGGTTGGGATTTAACTCGGGCTATTTGGCGCCCGCGGCTCGAAGCACAGCCGCGGCAGCCGGATAGTCCTTCCGCGCGTTGGCAAAGAAGATTCCCTGAGCCATCATCAGCGGAGTCCATCCGAGTTCGGTCTTCGCGTTCACATCCGCGCCGCGGTCAATCAGGAACTTCACGATACCGGGCTGACCGGAAACGACGGCCGCGTGGAGCGCTGTGCTGCCCGTCCACCGCGGATCGCCGAGCACCTTATCGATCAATTCAGAGATGTTGTGGGGGTAATAGAGGAGCAGGTACTGTGGATCACCTTCCATCTTGTAATCACCGAAATAGGCATGAGCGTTGATGTCATTGCCGAGCTCCAGCGCGAGCTTTACTGCTTCGATCCGTTCCGCTTCACTACAGCCGGTGAATGGGCCAGGCGCTTCGCCTTCCCAATAATCGAGTCCGGACGCTGCGATGAGCGGTGTGACACCGAGGACATTCGGCATCTTCGGATCGGCCCCGTGAGCCGCCAGGAGCTTCATGTACGGAGCATCTCCGTTGTGTGCGGCGACGTAGAAGGGAGTAGCCCCGATGTAAGTGAGGTAGTGACGTCCCAGCTGGATCAGCGGCGGATTCTTCATCGTGCCGCCTTCCTTGTCGAATTTCTTATCCTGCCACTGGATGCGTGTGTTGGGATTCGCGCCCTTCTTCAGAAGCTTCTCTGCCAATTCCAGAGCGGTAACGTTCCCCGCAGGCACGGGTGGACCATGCGGCGTGTTGCCGACACCGGCGGCGCCATCCGCGCCCGGCTTGCGAAGCCATGCCAGTGTGTGGAGAGCAGACCCGCGAGGATCCGATGCGTTCGGGTCCGCGCCGCGATCGAGCAAACCCTCGGCCAGCTGGAAGTACGCATTGACGACTGCCATATTCAAGGAGCTGGTGCCATCGGGCGCAGCGTCATTGACGTTGGCACCGCGATCGAGCAGGACTTGAGCAACGCGGAGCTGTCCTTCACGGACTGCGAACAGGAACGGCGTGAACCCACCTTTGGACTTTGTCTTGATGTCCGAGCCGGCGTTGAGCAGGAGCTCGACGGTCGCGACATTTCCTTCAGCCGCTGCCCACATGAGCGCAGTCTGGCCCTTGAGCGGGTCCTTCAGGTGGACATCGGCGCCGTGATCGAGCAGCACCTTAACGGCATCAGCCTTGCCGGTCAGAGATGCCGTCATCAACGCGGTTTCCCCTTCCTCGGCGGTGCTGTTGACGTCAACGCCGGCCTTGAGCAGGCGCTCGATAACGGCCGCGCTGCCGTTCATCGCGGCGAAATACATGGGAGTGATCTTGTAGCGCGTCGCAGCTTTGGGATTTGCGCCGGCAGCAAGGAGGAGATCCACAAGCTCGACGTTGTCCCGCTGGGCCGCCCAGTGCAACGCTGTCGAACCCTCGATGTCGGTAGCATTGACATCTACCTTTGAAGCCAGCAGTGATTTCGCGGTTCGGACGTCGGACTTCTTCACCGCGTCAATCAGGCGCACGTCGCCTGCAGCCCCGAATGTGGCGATAACCATGGCAAGAAGTAGGCCCGAAAACCCCAACAGGCTGACGTTTTTCATGGGTTCCTCGCTGGGCGAATAGTATATTCCGGCTGAGCTTTTCGCTAGCTGAAATGAGCCGGACATTGACCAGGAACGGGCATCCCTCATCCGGCCCTTCGCGCCACCTTCTCCCGGGGGGAGAAGGACACCGTTGAGGACTATCCCTCTCCCTCCGGGAGAGGGCGCCCCGAAGGGGCGGGTGAGGGATTCGGACATATGAGACGATTCATCTTCACATTTTTAACCCTCTCACTCGCCGCCGGCCTGACCCTCTACGCTCAGACCCAGAAACCTGCGCCGCCGGCAGCGATGATCGAGCAGTATTGCGTGACGTGCCACAACACGCGACTCAAGACTGCCGGGCTCGTCCTCGATCCCGTGGAACTCTCTCGTGTCAGCGCCAAACCGGAGGTCTGGGAAAAGGTTGTTCGCAAACTGCGATCGTTCTCGATGCCTCCTGCAAGCTCTCCCCGTCCCGACGAAGCGACATATGACTCTGCGGCCACGTTCCTCGAAACCGAACTGGACCGCGCGGCTGCCGCGAAACCCCATCCTGGTAACTTGCCGCTGTTTCATCGTCTGAGCCGAACGGAATATCAGAATGCTGTAAGAGATCTGCTTGCCATCAGCGTCCTCCCCAAGGAGATGGACTACTCGGTCCTCCTTCCGGCGGACAACATCAGCAGCGGCTTCGACAACATTGCCGACCTCCTCTTCGTTTCGCCGAGCATCATGGAGCGATATCTCGATGCGGCGCGCAAGGTCAGCCGCCTTGCGGTGGGCAATCCGGAAATGCCGCTCATGGTGAACATCCATAAACTGCATCCCGAGCAACTGCAGGATGCGCGCGTGGACGAACTCCCGTTCGGCACGCGGGGCGGGCTGGCCATTCGCAGCTATTTTCCCGTTGACGGTGAGTACGAAGTCTCGATCGATGTCGCCGGCGCGGCACGCGATCCCAACGAAATCGAAATCAGCGTGGACGGCGAGCGACTGCAATTGATCCCTCTCGGCAGCCCCGCCGGAGGAGGTAGAGGCGGTGGTCGCGGAGCCCGAGGCGGAGCTCGCGCGATGGACTATCGCATTCCGATCAAGGCTGGAGAACGGCTGATCGGGGTGACCTTCGTCGAAACCGGCCACGCTGCTGGTGAGGAAACACTTCGGCCGCGCTTGAGAAGCCGCGGTTCGGGTCCGGCCCTTGCGAGCGTAACAGTCAGCGGGCCTTACGAGGTTAAAGGCTCCGGAGAAACGCCAAGCCGCAAGCGTCTGTTCAGCTGCCATCCTGAAGCTGGAGCTGCTACCAGTGTGGAAACCGCGTGTGCGCGACGCATCCTGCAGACTCTCACGCGGCGCGCCTATCGGCGTCCATCCACGGACGTCGATGTGAATCGGCTGATGTCCTTCTATACGGCCGGACGCGCGGAAGGCGGATTCGACGTCGGAATCGAACGGGCACTCGAACGTGTTCTCGTCAGCCCTCAGTTTCTCTTCCGTATTGAGAGCCAGCCCGCAAATGTTGCCCCAGGAGCAGCCTACCGGATCACGGATCTCGAGCTTGCCTCGCGGCTCTCTTTCTTCCTCTGGAGCAGCATTCCCGATGATGAGCTGCTGGATCTGGCGATCGCCAAACGGCTCAACACTCCGGCGACACTCGAACAACAGGTGAAGCGGATGCTGGCAGATCCGCGATCCGAATCGATGGTGACGAATTTCGCGGCGCAATGGCTTTATCTTCGCGACATTGATTCCAAAGTCCCGGACGAGCTGCTGTTCCCGGACTTTGACGAAACTCTGCGCGCAGCCTTCCGTCGCGAGACGGAACTGTTCATCGACAGCATCCTTCGCGACAACCGCAGCGTCGTGGACCTGCTGACGGCAAATTACACGTTTCTTAATGAAAGGCTTGCGAAGCACTACGGCATTCCCAACATTCAGGGAAGTCATTTCCGGCGCGTCAACTTTGCACCAGACAGCCCGCGCGGAGGGCTGCTCGGTCAGGGCAGCATTCTTGCGCTGACGTCGTATTCGACACGAACGTCGCCAGTGCTACGTGGGAAATGGGTCCTGGAGAATTTGCTCTCGGCTCCGCCGCCTCCACCCCCACCCAACGTTCCGGCATTGAAGACGGACGGTCCCGAACCGGGCAAGACGCTGACGATGCGTGAAGCCATGATCCAGCACCGCGCGAATCCCGCCTGTGCCGGATGCCATGCGCGCATGGATCCTATAGGCTTCTCCATGGAGAACTTTGACGCGTTGGGCAAATGGCGTGACCGCGACGCGGGAGCGACGATCGATGCGTCGGGCGTGTTACCCGAAGGCACACGCTTCGATGGGATACCTGGGCTGCGAAAGATGCTGCTCGAACACTCCGACGAGTACGTCGCGACAGTGACCGAGAAGCTCCTGATGTATGCTGTCGGGAGGAACCTGCAATATTATGATTCGCCCGCGGTACGCGAAGTCGTTCGAAGCGCGGCGCGAGACAAGTACACACTGTCGTCCCTGGTGCTGGGGATCGTAAAGAGCGCTCCGTTTCAGATGAGAGAGGCGCAAAAGTAAGGAGTGGCCATGTTCATCTCGAAAAGATCATTGTCCCGGCGAACGTTCCTGCGTGGCGCAGGAACAACGCTCGCGTTGCCATTCCTGGATGCCATGGTGCCCGCGCTTGGCGCGCAGACCTTGAAGCCCACCCCGCGGCTCGGATTCATTTACGTCGCAAACGGCGTGATTCAAAACCAGTGGACTCCAACAACGACGGGCACGACCTGGGAACTGACACCGACACTCAAGCCGCTCGAGGCGATCAAGGGTCAACTGAACGTCATCAGCGGCCTGGCGCATCTCCAGGCGGATACTTTCGGCGACGGCACCGGAGATCACCCGCGCGCCTCCGCAGCATGGCTCACGGGTGTCCATGCCTATGATCGAACGCAGCCCGGCATCGAGGTGCGCCTGGCGACGACCGCCGATCAGATTGCCGCGCGTGTTATCGGCAGGACGACGCAGCTTCCGTCACTTGAACTCACCGTCGATTTTCCGACCCAGGGTTCCTGCGATTCCGGTGACTGCTTCTACGTCAACACCATTTCGTGGCGGAACGAAACGACGCCCAACCCCGCGGAAACGCACCCTCGGGTCGTGTTTGAGCGGATGTTTGGCGATGGCGGCAGTTCTGCACAACGAATGGCTCGCATGAAGAGCACAGGCAGCATCCTCGACTCGGTCCTTGATGAAGTGAACTCGCTTGGAAAGACGCTCGGACGTGGCGATCGCACGAAGCTCAACGAGTACACGGATTCTGTCAGAGAAATCGAACAGCGCATCCAGAATACGGAGAACCAGGGAGTCCACAATGTCGAACTGATCGACCGGCCGGTGGACGTCCCGGAATCCTTCGACGACTATACAAAGATGATGCTCGACCTTGTCGCGCTTGGCTGGCAGGCCGACGTGACACGTGTGTTTACCATGATCTTCGCGCGCGAACTGAGCACGCGATCCTTCGCGCATATTGGCGTGCCTGATCAGCATCATCCCGTCTCGCATCATCGCAACGATCCCGATCTGATCGCCAAGAAACAGAAGATCGACGTTTACCACGTTCAACTCCTGAACCACTTCCTGACACGACTGAAGTCCACGCCGGATGGCGACGGCACTCTGCTGGACAACAGCCTCACGCTTTACGGCGGCGGAATGGGAGACGGCAACCTGCATCGCCACTTCGATCTGCCGTGCCTGACGGCGGGGAAACTCGGCGGTCAGATCAAGACAGGAGTGCACTACGCCTATCGCGATAATGAGCCGATGACGAACCTGCTGCTGACGATCCTCGACAGAGCCGGCGCGCACATCGACAAGCTGGGGGATAGCACGCGCGCACTGCCGTTGTAGGTTTTGCGTTTTTCCGTAGGGAAGGTTACTTCAGAGCAGCTTTGACTTCCGCAAAAAGTTCCCGACGATGAAGCTCCAGCTTTTCGTTCATCGGTCATCTTTTCATATGGAATGAGAACAAAGGGTGAATGGATCATAGCACGGGAGCAAATCTGCGAACTGCTCTCTGCTAAACTCCTGAACCATGTCGACAACAGATCTCAGTTACCCGATTGGAAAATCTTCCGGCGAGTCCGTCACGCCGTCGAACCGGCGCAAGATCCTTCTCGAAATTTCGGAACTCCCGGGACATCTCCACGACGCGGTTGAAGGGCTCACCAACAGCCAGCTTGATACACCTTATCGACCCGGCGGATGGACCGTGCGACAGGTCGTCCATCATCTCGCCGACAGTCATCTGCATACTTACATTCGCACGCGCTTCGCGCTAACGCTGCCCGAACCGACCATCATGGCCTACGACGAGAACTCCTGGGCTCAACTGAAAGACGCACGGTCCGGACCTATCGAACCCTCCCTGCTCATGCTGGATGGGCTTCATGCAAGATGGGTTCAATTGCTCGAGTCGCTAAGCGAGTCGGACTGGTCTCGCAAGTTCGTGCATCCGGAGCGCGGACAGCTGACGCTGGCAACGAATATCCCGGTCTATGCCTGGCATGGAAAGCACCACACGGCGCATATCACCGGGCTACGCAAACGGATGGGGTGGTGAGCTATCGCGCGGGCTGAGAAGGGGTCCGGGCGTTCATGTTGACGTGAAATGTTTTGGCGTGCGCTGCTTGCCTTTCTTGTTCTCCCGGGAACAGTTGCTTTCCTGGTTCCATTGGTCGTGATTCGCCCCGGCGTCAACGCCGGGGCGTTTCGCGCGTCCGGACTCATTCCCGTGGTTATCGGTTCCGTGTTGTTACTGCTGTGCGTGCGGGATTTCTACGTCAGCGGTAAAGGCACACTGGCACCGTGGTCGCCGCCCCGGAATCTTGTCGCGGTCGGTCTGTATCGCTTCTCACGCAATCCCATGTACGTCGCTGTGATTGTGATTCTGTGCGGCTGGGCCCTGACCTTTCCGTCGGTCGCATTGTGGATCTACGCTCTCACCCTCGCAGTGGTCTTCCACCTACGCGTTGTTTTCGGTGAAGAGCCGTGGCTCGCGCGCACGCAGGGGGAAGCCTGGGTGCAGTATAAGAATCGGGTACCGCGCTGGCTCATCTAACAGGAACGGCGGTACAGTTCTCGATATCTTTGGAGCAAGCGGTCAGCTACGACCCTGAACTCCTGGTCCCGCTCGGAAAGCAGATCCGTTACTGCAGCGCGGGCAAGTTCCTCGGGAGCCACCTCTAAACGCTCGGCCTTCTCTCTCAGCCTTGCGGCCTGAGCCGGAGTGAGTTCGATGTCGAGTTTCATGGTCCTAATGTACGCCTACTCCAGTACCCGCGCCTCAAACCCCATCAGTTCCCCGTCCTCAGTCGCATACGACACCTCGATCGGCTGGCAGCAGACCTCGCAGTCCTCGACATACGTCTGTTCGGGTACCGACACATCCAGCACCATGGAGATCGTCTGCCAGCAGTAGGGACAGGTGAAAAAATGCTCCACTCGCACACTCTAACCCGTCCGGGAACATTGCGTTAACCCCGTCTGCGGTAATAGACTTTCGGGTGCAATTCAACACGCGGTAATTGCGGATCTTAAGGCTCCCGGAGGCTTGTTCCATGAACATGAAGCGGCTCGGCGTTGGACTGGCGATAGGCGCGCTATTGGCGACGGGAGGTTCGGTGTTTTACGCGGCCCCCGGAGACACACGGCTGGCCGATGCGGTGATGCAGTCGGATCGCGATGCGGTCCGCACGTTGCTGCAGCAGAAGGCCGACGTGAATGCCGCCCAGGTAGACGGCATGACCGCTCTCCACTGGGCTGCCCGCCAGAACGATCTCGAAACCGCTCAGACGCTCCTTAAGGCCGGCGCAAAAGTCACCACTTCAACCCGTTACGGCGTAACGCCCCTTTATCTCGCAGCGACAAACGGCAATGCACCCATGATCGATGTCTTCATCAAGGCCGGCGCTGACCCGAATGCAGCGAATCCCGGCGGGGAGACCATCCTCATGACCGCCACGCGCACCGGAAGTGTAGACGCGGTGAAGCTTTTGATCGAGCGTGGCGCGAACGTGAACGCGAAGGAAGGCGAACGAGGCCAGACCGCGCTGATGTGGGCCGTGCTGGAGAATCATCCCGATGTCACCAGGCTCCTGATCGAGAAAGGCGCCGACGTGAACGCGCAGACAGTCATCGTAATTCCCGACGGCATCACTGCTGAGCCCACGGGAACATCCGGAAACATCGGCGCAAACGGTCCGGGATTTTACAGAGCGCGCGCCGTGCCCACGCCCTCCGGAGCCATGAGCGCCCTTCTCTTTGCCGCGCGTGAAGGCAATCAGGAAATGGCGCGGATTCTGCTGGATGCGAAAGCCGATATCAATCTTCAATCTGCAAATGGCTCGCCGGCGCTGGTCGTAGCGATCGCGAACAATCACATCGCGCTGGCGATGACCTTGCTCGAGAGAGGCGCGAATCCCAATCTCGCCGATCGATTCTGGAAACGCACGCCGCTTTATGCGGCCGTCGAAATGCGGAATATGGATTTCACTCGAGAATCGCCGCCGCCGATGGCCGATACGAAGGATCCCCTGGATCTCATCAAGGCCCTGCTGGCCAAGGGTGCAGATCCCAATGCGCGCGTGAACACGACGCCGGTTCGAGGATTCATGCAGGGCAGCGCGAACTGGGTCAACTTTGACGGGCAGACCGCCTTCATCCGCGCGGCACTCGCGGGCGACATCACGTTGATGCGCCTCCTGCTCGAAAAGGGCGCCGATCCCAACATCAAAACCAACGAAGGTTCGACCGCGTTGATGGCGGCGGCCGGCGTGAACTTCGTGGTCAGCCAGACGTTCACGCGTTCTAACGAAGAATACCTGGAAGCGGCAAAGCTTTGCCTCGAGAAGGGCAATGACGTCAATGCCATCAATAATCAGGGCATCACGGCGATGCACGGCGCCACGAACAGAGGGTTCGACGACATGGTGAAGCTGCTCGCAGCTGCAGGCTCAAAGCTTGATGTGCCCGACAAGCAGGGACGAACCCCGATGACGTATGCCGAAGGCGTCTTCCTCGCGGTTCAACCGCCTGTCGCCAAGCCCAGCACGATCGCTTTGCTCAATACGCTGATGGGAAAGACGCCGGCTCCTGCCGCGCCCGGAAAATAACTCATGAAACGACTCCTTACGACGTGCGGGATCGGATTGCTTGTGGCAGGCGCGGTGTTCGCGCCGACGATCGGCCAGCAGCGCGCATCGTCGCAAAAGGCCCTGCTCACCGAATACTGCATGACGTGCCACAGCGATAAAGCGAAAACCGGCGGCCTTTCTCTGGAGCAGCTGGATATCGATCATCCCGAAGCCAACGCAGAAGTCTGGGAGAAGGTCGTCCGCAAGCTTCGCGCAGGGTTGATGCCACCGACGGGTGCGCCGCGGCCCGCTCCTGCGGCTTACGAAGCGTTTCGCCACACTCTCGAAGATTCGATCGACCGAGCCGCAAAGGCGAATCCGAATCCCGGCGCGACTCCGCTTCACCGCATGAATCGCGCCGAGTATACAAACGCGATTCGTGATCTGCTGGCCATTGAAGTGGATCCGGCAACGATTCTTCCGCCGGACGATTCTCTTGAAGGTCTGGACAACCTGGCGGACGTTCTCGGCACGTCTCCCGCTCTTATCGAGCGATACATTGGAGCAGCTGCCAAGATTAGTCGCCTGGCCGTCGGCAACACGGACATCCAACCGCTTTCGATCACTTACAAGGTTCGCGGAGACGTCTCGCAGGACAAGCACATCGAAGGCCTGCCTCTCGGCACGCGGGGCGGCGTCGTCATCAAACACAACTTCCCCGTCGATGGCGAATATCTCTTCAAGTTCTCCCTGCTGAAAGTGAACTTCGGCCCGCAGTACGGACAGTCATCGAAGAACGAACAGCTCGAAATGAGCCTCAATGGCGTTCGTGTGCTTCTGCTGGATCTGCGTTCAGCCCCGTATTACTACATCCGGGGTGGAGCAGCCGGAGGTGCCGCGCCGGCGCTCGAGATTCGGCTTCCGGTGAAAGCCGGACCGCAGACCATCCACGTGGACTTCATTAAACGAACCTCGGCGGATGTCGACGATCTCGTGCAGCCGTTCGATGCCGTGACTGCAGATTTGCAGACGGGTGTTCAATACGGGTACACGACCGTCCCGCATCTTTCCGGCGTTGAGATTGTGGGCCCTTACAACATCGGTGGGCCCGGACAGACACCGAGCCGCGCGAAAGTCTTCATCTGCCGCCCCGCATCTCAGCGCGATGAGGCTGCTTGCGCAAAGCGAATTGTCTCCTCGATGGCGCGCCGAGCTTATCGCCGGCCTGTGTCGGACGATGATATTGCTCCGCTACTCGCGTTCTACGAAAAGGGGCGCGAATCCGCCGGATTCGAAACCGGCGTCGAGATGGCGCTCCGACGAATCCTCGCGGACCCGTTGTTCGTCTTTCGCTTCGAGCGCGATCCTGAAACTGTTCCTGCCGGCGGTAAGCATCGCGTCACCGATGTCGAACTGGCGTCAAGGCTGTCCTTCTTCCTGTGGAGCAGCATTCCCGATGAGGAACTCCTTGCCATAGCCGAGCAGAACAAGCTGCGAGATCCCGCAATCCTGCAGCAGCAGGTGCGACGGATGCTGAAAGATCCGAAGTCACAGGCTTTGATCTCGAACTTCTCGGGACAGTGGCTGTTCCTTCGCGAGCTTCGCAATCGTCAGCCGGATCTTCTTCTCTTCCCCGACTTCGATGACAACCTCCGCCAGGCCTTCCAGCGCGAAACCGAGATGCTGTTTGCCAGCATCGTTCGCGAAGACCGGAATGTTTTCAATCTGCTGAACGCGGACTACACCTTCGTTAACGAGCGGCTGGCCAGGCACTACGGGATTCCCAACATTTACGGAACGGATTTTCGTCGAGTGACTGTACCGAGCCTGGCGCGTAAGGGACTGTTTGGACAGGGCAGCTTCCTGCTGGTGACTTCCGTGGCAAACCGAACATCTCCGGTCACTCGTGGTGCGTGGATCCTCGAAAACCTGCTGGGTAGCCCGCCGCCGCTGCCTCCACCGAACGTTCCGCCCTTTCCCGAAGCCACAAATGGTCAGGGAATCAAGAAGGTGACAACGTCGGTGCGTGAACGCATGGAATCGCACCGGACCAATCAGCCTTGCAAGGGTTGCCATCAAATCATGGACCCGATCGGACTCGCGCTCGAGAACTTCGATGCGGTTGGCCGGTGGCGAACGGAAGACACCGGAGTAGGGATCGATACCGCAGGGCAACTTGTGGACGGAACCGCGCTCGACGGCGTGGAAAGCCTGCGAGCGGCGATGCTGCGTTATCCCGATGCTCTGCTGCAGACCATGACGGAGAAGCTCACGATGTATGCAACCGGCAGAGCCACGCATTACTACGATATGCCTGCAATTCGCTCGATTGCGCGCGAAGCTGCGGGAAAAGACTACCGATTTTCAGCGCTGGTCACGGCGATTGTGAGCAGCGAACCATTCCAGATGAGAGTAAAGAAGACCGAGGAGGCCCACTAATGTTCATCACGAAGAAGCACCTTTCCCGACGGACGTTCATCCGCGGCGCAGGCGTCACTCTGGCGCTGCCTTTTCTGGAATCCATGGTGCCGGCGCAGACGCCCTTGAAGAGCACAGCGGCCGTCCCGAAGACGCGCCTCGGATGTTTTTATGTCCCGCACGGCGCCACGATGTACAAGTGGACTCCTGCTACAGAAGGCAGGAACTTCGAGATGTCGGAGACTCTCACGCCTCTCGAAAAGTATCGGAAGCAGCTCACCGTCGTCAGCAACCTATGCCATAAGAGCGCGACAGGCGCCGACGCGGGCGCAGAACATGCACGATCAGCCGCATTGTTCCTGAGCGGCGCCTCTCCACAGAAGAACGCGGTGAAGGTCGGAGCGACTGTCGATCAGATTGCGGCGGCAGCGATCGGACAGGACACACCGCTTCCGTCGATCGAACTGGCAATCGAAGACGTCAGCCTCAGTTGCGGCGCCGGATACGGGTGCGCTTACTTCAACACGATCGCCTGGCGAACTCCGACAGTTCCACTTCCTATGGAGAACAGCCCGCAAGTTGTCTTTGAAAAACTGTTTGGCGACGGCGGAACGGCGGAGCAGCGATTGCAGCGCAAACGTGAGGACCGCAGCATCCTCGATTCGATCCGCCAGCAAACAGGAGATCTGATGCGTGGCCTTCCGGCTACCGATCGTACGCGCCTCGACGGGTATCTCGAAGACATTCGAGAGATCGAACGCCGCATCAAGACGGCGGAAGCGCAGGCAGGCACCAATCAGAATGTTCCCGATGCTCCCGTAGGCACGCCCGAAACATTTGATGTGCACATCAAGCTGATGTTCGACCTGCTCGCGATCGCGTACAAAAGCGAGATCACGCGCGTCGCCACGTTGATGTACGCGAAGGACCTGAGCCCCACCACGTTCCCGGAAAGCGGGAATCGCAGCGCATTTCACGGAGCGTCTCACCACGCGAACAACAAAGCGAACATGGACAATTTCGCGGTGATCAACAAGTACCACATCTCGATGCTCGCCTACTTCATCGACAAACTGGCGACAACGAACGACGGAGACGGCACGCTGCTGGATCATTCGATGATCTTGTATGGCAGCAGTATGAGCAACGGAAACCAGCATGATCATGATCCCCTGCCGATTGTCCTTCTCGGCGGCGCAGGCGGGGCGATCGAAGGCAACCGACACATCGTCACTCCACAACACACGCCCATGGCGAATCTTCTTCTCGGCATGCTGGATAAGCTTGGTGTGAAGAAGGAAAGCTTCGGCGACAGCACGGGCGTGCTGACGCTGTAGATCCTGAAAATCCCTCATCCGGCGCTTCGCGCCACCTTCTCCCGGCGGGAGAAGGTCAACGCGCAAGTCATTCCCTCTCCCACCGGGAGAGGGCGCCGCGAAGCGGCGGGTGAGGGATCCTGAATAGTCCGTCCTTCTCTGAATTTTTTTGAGAATGATTTCCGTTTTCTTCGCGCTTTTATTCGCGTGAATTGACCGGATGCGCCCTCTTCTTTTTGTTGTATTCTCCGCCGGATGAAATTTCTGCTGAGACTACTAGCCTGCATTTTTTTATTTCCATCATTTCTCTCTGCACAGACTCAGCCCACACCCTCGCAGCAAGCTTCAACGAAGGGCATGAAGCTCGACACAGGCGAGGAAATCTTCAAGGCCGCATGCATCGGATGCCACGGCCCTGACGGCACGGGCCAGCCACAGACAATTCTAGGATTCGAACCTCCGCCTGCATTTCCGGACTTCACCGACTGCAATGGAAGCACGCGCGAGAAGACTTCGGACTGGAGCGCCATCATTCACGACGGCGGACCCGCGCGCGGATTTTCCGACATCATGCCGTCCTGGAAGGAAGCGCTGACAACGGAGCAGATCAACAAGGTAGTCGGGTTCTTGCGCAGTCGATGTGAAGAGTCGGGATGGCCACTGGGCGAGTTGAATCTGCCGCGAACGCTCTTCACTGAGAAAGCATTCCCGGAAGACGAGTGGGTACTCACAACAACAGTGAACACCAACGGCCCCGGCGAAGTTTCCAGCGCACTCATCTACGAGAAACGCTTCGGCAGGAGGAATCAACTGGAATTCGCGGCTCCTTTTACTTTCCTCCAGAACGATGGTTGGGAGGGAGGCATCGGCGATCTGGTTATGGGATACAAGCGCGTTCTCCTCTCGATGGGCACAAGCACAATCCTGAGCGCGCAGGGAGAAGTCAGTATCCCGACAGGAAACAAGACGAAGGGCTTTGGGTCGGGCGTGACGACCTTCGAAACGTTTGCCGCCCTCGGGCAGAACCTTCCTCGATCGACTTTCCTTCAAATCCAGACGGGCTTCGAATTGCCGACCGACACGGAACAGATCTCTAATGCCTACTTCTTCCGGGCCGCCGCCGGAAAAATCCTCACACCAAACGGTCCTGCAGGCCGTGCCTGGACACCAATGGTGGAATTCCTCGCAGATCGCGAACTGGAGTCCGGAGCAACAACAGACTGGGACATCGTTCCTGAAGTACAAGTCACGCTGAGTAAGCGCCAGCACCTCCGGCTCAATGTGGGAGTTCGAACGCCCATGAACAACCGGCCCGGAAGGCCAACACAACTCGGCTTCTACCTGCTCTGGGATTTCTTTGACGGCGGATTGAGGGAGGGCTGGTGATGAAAAAGGGATTGCTGTTTCTTGCGCAACTCGTCGCTGTCACGCTCCTTGTCGTTCCTCAGTCGGGGTCCGTTATCCATGCATCAGATCATAAGGAGATGTTTCAAACATCCGACCGATGCTTTGCGTGCCACAACGGACTCGCGACTTCGGCCGGCGAAGACATCTCGATCGGGCTCTCGTGGCGACCCACCATGATGGCGAACTCCGCTCGTGATCCCTACTGGCAGGCAGGCGTTCGCCGTGAAACTCTCGATCATCCGGAGTCGAAAGCCGCGATCGAAAATGAGTGTGCGATCTGCCACATGCCGATGGCGCGTTATCAATCGATGCATGAGGGAAAGGAAGCGGAAGTTTTCGCGCGCCTTGTCTTCGGATCCGATGATCGAATGGACCAGCTTGCGCAGGACGGCGTGTCGTGCTCGATGTGTCATCAAATCACCCAGGACAAGCTCGGCACACGCGAGAGCTGGACCGGAGGATTCGTCGTTGATACCACAAAACCCAAGGGCGAGCGCGCCGAGTACGGGCCCTACAAGATAGAAGACGGACAGAACAGGATTATGCGGACGTCGTCCGGCGGCTATCGACCAACCGAAGGCGAGCATGTACGGAAATCCGAACTCTGTGCCACATGCCACACGCTCATCACCAAAGCATTGGGGCCCGGCGGACAGGTTATCGGACAACTCCCGGAACAAATGCCCTATCAGGAATGGTTCGCGAGCGAGTTTCGCGACAAGAAGAGCTGTCAGAATTGCCACATGCCCGTAGTGGAGGAAGAAACGCGCATTGCGGTGACTCTCGGGCTGCCGCGCGAAAACATGGGACGGCACGTTTTTGTCGGCGGAAACTTCTTCATGCTGAGGATGCTGAACCGATATAGAAACGAACTCGGCGTCCTGGCACTTCCCAGCGAATTCGAAGCCGCAGCGGACCGAACCATTCAGCACCTGAAAGCGGAGACCGCACGCGTCCGGATCGACCAGATCAATGTCGCGGGAGGACGACTCCAGGCGGACATCTCGGTCGAGAACCGAAGCGGACACAAGTTCCCGACCGCGTACCCCTCGCGTCGCGCCTGGCTTCATGTGACCGTGAGAGACCGGGACAATCGCGTGATCTTTGAATCCGGCGCACTGAATCCCAACGGTTCGATCCAGGGCAACGACAATGACGCAAACGCGAATCAGTTTGAATCGCACTACACAGAAATCACGACTCCTGAACAGGTGCAGATCTATGAGGACATCATGGTCGGCACGAATAACCTTCCCACTACGGGCCTGCTGACCGCGGTCCGTTTCATCAAAGACAACAGGCTGCTCCCTCGAGGTTTCGACAAACGCGCGGTGGAACAGGAGATTGCGCCCCAGGGCGAAGCTGTCAACGACGCAGACTTCATTGGAGGCGGAGACAAGACCCGTTACTCTATCGCTGTCGGCAACGCGCAAGGCCCCTTTCAGGTGGAAGCGGATCTCTGGTTCCAGCCCATTTCCTATCGCTGGGCGACAAACCTGAAGTCGTATGGTGCAAAGGAACCCGAACGATTCACGCGTTACTATGAGTCCATGGCGCAGGGATCTGGACTGATCGTGGATCGTGCCAGCGCGACGAGATAGATTGGCGTCCCAGCTTCGGAAACGACGGGTCGATCCATGAAAGAACATCGCATGCTCATAGACGGCGCGTGGGTTGAAGCCGCCGCCGGGGAATGGCTGGAATCGATCAATCCTTTCACAGCCCAGCCGTGGGCGAGGATTCCCCGCGGCCGAAGTGCCGACGTGAACCGTGCGGTAGCTGCAGCCAAAAAAGCCTTCTACGGGAAGGACTGGCGCGGACTGACGGCAAGCGCTCGCGGAGCACTCCTTCGAAGGCTTGCCGACCTGCTGGCGATTGAAGCGGAGCGACTCGCAGAAATCGAAAGCACCGACAATGGAAAGCTTCTCAGCGAAATGCGGGCGCAGCTCCACTACGCGCCAAAGTGGTTCCATTACTTCGCGGGGCTTGCGGACAAGATCGAAGGACGCGTCCTGCCCAGCGACAGGCCGGGATTTTTCAACTTCACACGCGAAGAACCTCTCGGCGTTGTCGCAGCGATCACGCCATGGAACTCGCCGCTACTCTTGGCCGCATGGAAACTTGCACCGGCGTTGACTGCGGGAAACACGGTAGTCCTCAAGCCTTCCGAGCATTCGTCCGTATCGGCTCTCGTCTTTGGTGAGCTTTTCGAAAAGGCGGGCTTTCCTCCGGGTGTCGTCAATATCGTTACGGGACTCGGCAGTGAAGCCGGCGAATCCCTGATCACGCATCCCGATGTCGCGAAGGTTGCATTCACCGGCGGCGATCGAACCGGGCAGGCCGTGTACGAGCAGGCGGCGCGGGGCATCAAGCGCGTCACGCTGGAACTCGGCGGGAAATCGGCAAATATCGTGTTCGACGATGCGGACCTGGATCAAGCGGTGAACGGCGTTGTCGCAGGCATCTTTGCAGCGACCGGACAGACGTGTATTGCCGGTTCGCGCGCGTTGATTCATCGCCCGATATACGACGCCTTTGTCGAGCGACTGGTCGCTCTGGCGAAGTCCGCCCGGATGGGCAACCCTCTGGATCTCGCGACGCAGGTGGGCCCGATCGCGACACGGCCGCAATACGAAAAGGTCCTCGAATACATGCAGGTGGCAAAGGGCGAAGGTGCAGTGTGCCTGCTTGGAGGCGGAGCGGCGCAACGTCCGGAATGCGGAACGGGATGGTTTGTCGAACCTACGATCTTTGGGGGCGTTCGTCCGGAGATGCGGATCGCGAACGAAGAAGTGTTTGGCCCGCTGCTTGCAATGATCCCCTTCGATGACGAAGACGAGGCTGTCCGAATCGCCAATTCGACGATCTATGGATTGGCGGCCGGTGTGTGGACCAGCAGTATTCGGCGCGCGCTGGTGATGTCGGAACGACTGGAAGCGGGGACCGTGTGGGTGAACTGCTATCGCGTGACGAGCTACATGACACCATTCGGAGGGTTCAAGAGATCGGGCTTTGGGCGCGAAGGCGGGATGGAAGCTATTCGTGAGTACCTGCAGACCAAGAGCGTGTGGATCGACATGGAAGGCAAGACGGCCAATCCGTTTGGGCTGAGGTAGCCGGCCGATGCGTCCATCTCTCCACGAAAGTCTTCCATAGCTAAAATTCGTTATCCTAATCCGGGCTTGTCTTCGGGGCAGCAGCAACCGACTCGTTGTCGTCTTTTTCGGCGGCCAGGTTTTTAGTGAAACTAGCGATCTGCCTGAAGGTTTTCGAAGTACGCGGAGCCGATTCGTCCAACGCACTCATCCAACCGCTATCGCGAATGAAAGACGACAGCCTTCCCAGCTGGATGCTAAGGTTCTCCTTCACCAGATTGTTCACTACCTCGCACACGATAAACCCGACAACAAGTGCACAAAACCACTCCAGAGAGCGGAATGTGTCGCCACTTACAACCGTCTTTTTGGCAGTGAGACCCCACAGGTTCGAAACCTTTCGCGTTTCAAAGAAGGTTGAGACGAAGCTCGCAGCAGATGTTCCGACAATGAAGCCAAGGAAGTTCCCCTTGAGCTGATTGTATGCGTACCTGGATAGATCCTTTGTGGTTGGCCAAGCCATAGTTTTCGATCCTCAATGCGCCGTGAGCGCTGCTCCACCCTTTCGGGGCGCTCACGCAGGTGGCAATCCTACATTGAGGACATCAATTGCAATTGCTGTCGTTGCCCCTGCCGGTGAGCACCGCGAGTCATTCCGGCGAATTGAAGCCACGCGCCTCCGTGTCATGCCCTTGCATGCTTGCAAGGGCGGATCTGGCGCTGATGCTGAGGTTCTTTGGAAGATTCAATAGAGAAAACCAGTCCACTGCAGTGGTCTTCTCAGGTTCGAGATTCTGCGGAACGCCGGAAACCACTCGCACTCGATAGATGGGCGATACCCAGTGCGCGTTCTCGTCCGGGACAATGTGATTGATCACACAAACGAGTGATTCGACTTCCACCGTGATTCCCAGTTCTTCGTGTAGTTCGCGAACGACCGCGTCTTCCAGAGGCTCCATAAACTCCACGCGGCCGCCGGGCAGGCTCCAGGTTCCCGCTTCAGGCGCCTTCTTCCGCAGCAAAAGAAGAACCTTGCCGTCCCGCAGGACCACACCACCGACACCGACCTTCGGATAAACAACGGACTCCATGGCGGACCTACCAATCGGTGGGGCGATAGTCCTTCAGGAATTTGCCCCACACATGTTCGCCTGTGTTGAATCCGGAAATAATGGGATCGGTGATGCGCGCGGCGCCGTCCACGATATCGAGAGGAGGATGAAATCGATGCTCCGCCTGCTTGCGGGCGGCAATCGCTTCCGGATCCTCATCCGTTACCCATCCTGTGTCCACCGCATTCATGTGAATTCCGTCGGACTGGTAATCCGCAGCGGAAGTGCGCGTCATCATGTTCAGGGCGGCTTTCGCCATGTTCGTGTGCGGATGCCGTGTGGTTTTGAACCTGCGATAGAACTGCCCTTCGACCGCAGATACATTCACGATGTGCTTGTCGCGCTCCGGAGTTTTCATCATTAGCGGCTTCAGGCGCGCGTTCAGTATGAAAGGTGCGATCGCATTGACCAGGTGAACTTCGAGAAGTTCGACCGAAGGAACTTCGGCCATCAGCAGTCGCCACGAATTGTGATCCCTCAGATCGACCTGCTGAAGGTCCTGGTCGAGACGACCTTCAGGAAACAGATCCTTCCGGGCGGCATCTTCCGCAGGGAGAAGCGGGACTTGTGAAGGATGCACGCCCGCTTCCGGAAGCAAGCGATAGCCCCGCAATCCTTCATACCCACCCACGAGCTTGCGAATACCGGCGGGCAATTCGCTGAGCGCTGCCGTTTCCATCGCCATCATATGTTGGTAAAAGGCCGGAGGACGCCGCACGGTCTGGCAGGCATTATTGATGATGAAATCCAGCCGATGCCGGGTAGCCAGGAGTTCGCGACAGAATCCTTCAACGCTCGGGGTATGGCGCAGGTCGAGACCGTAGATCTTTAGCCGGTCGCTCCACTCGGAAAAGTCCGGCTCCCGCGCATAGCGGGCAGCGGAGTCGCGCGGAAAACGTGTCGTGACGATCAGGGTTGCCCCCGACCGCAACAGTTTTATTCCTGCCTGATATCCAATCTTCACGCGTCCGCCGGTCAGCAGCGCCACGCGTCCCCGAAGATCGGCAAGCTCTCCACGCTTGAACCAATTCCATTCGGCGCATGGAGGGCAGAGCTGATCATAGAAATGATGGACCGCTGTGTAGTGCTCTTTGCAGACATAGCAATGCTGAGGTTCGACCGAATCGGAGGCCGGTGGATCTTCCACAGGCGGGAAGACATTCGGCGTCGTGAACACCTTATTTCGGCGAAGTCTTCGAATCCCGGTTTCCGAAAGAGCCGCTTCTTCTCGCTGGATCTTTGCGGCTTTGTCCTGTCGTCGATTCGCTTTCACGAGGCGCCGCCGCGCGACGCTGTCCGGCTGAAAGACGCTCCCCGCCGCCTGAATCAAGCGCTTCTGATACTCCACCGGCGCTTCGGCTAGAAGCTGCCGATTGTTGGCAATGGATTCAAGCAGTTCGACCGCCGCTCGCACGCGTTCTTCAAAACTCATAAGCGAGGATCACTTTACAGTGGGATGGTGCAGGAGACCATAGAACGGTTGTTGATTGGTTCTGGCTTGCGCACAGAATCGGAGGAGCGAACATCAAGAGATGAGCGGCGGGGGCGGTTGGTTCAAGAAAATCAATCTCTTGATCAACACCACCCCGGCGCTTGGCGCGATCGTTCCTATTTCGTTTTTGGCCAACCTTCGGGCGGAATCCATTTACCGCCTTTCGGTCCGACTTCATCCGGCCGGCCGGGAGGCAGCACCTTGTCCGTTCTAGCCGCGACGTAGTAATAGAGTTGCGTGATCTGTTTGTCGTCGAGAAGTTTGTCCCAGGCCTGCATTCCCTTTTCCGGAGACCCATTGCGAACCTTCCGCAGGAAATCCTTAAGAGGGAGTCTCGTCTTGGGATCGATCAACGTCGGCGCAAGCGATGTACCGACGGCATCCTGGCCATGACATCGGTAACAGTACACGTGCCACCACTTCCAGCCGTTATACACATCCTGATACATCTCGGAAGAAGACTGGCTCGATCCTGCAGCGGCCTGCGCGCTCTCGCTCCGCTCTGGTTGGCTGACGATCCATAGTCCTGCCGCCAGGACGAGGAATAACCCACATCGACGAATCACTTTGAGATAGCCTTTCCAAGCGCCCGATCGACGAGTGGCACACCGTAGTTCTTCAAGATTTTCTGAATCTCCATCTGCTTTCGGTCGAGCACTTTCTCCAATTCTTCCTTCAATGCAGTATCTCCGGGCCTGACGCCCATCGCCATGTCAAAGGCGAAAGGAAGATCCGTCTTCCCGGATGGAACGGCAACCATCTCCAACGGCACAACCTGACGTCCAGCAAAATACCCGGCAACCGGACCCCACACAATCGCCACACCCACCTTCCCGGCAGCAACTGCATCCACGATTCGACCTGGTGGATTCTCGGCGGAATAAAACGTATCAAAGCCGACGACGTTCTCCACGATCCCCCGCTTCGCCAGTTCATGAACAGGAGGTGGATTTGTGTAGTCGTCACCGAGTAAATGCACGCCAATCCTTATTCTTTTGAGGACTGGATCGTCGAGCGATTTGATTGGGGCCTGAATTCCTTTGCGGTAGACAAAGACGTATGTGGACCGATAGTAGGGCTTTGTCGTTTGGACGAGATCGTATCCAACGGGGACGCCGATCACGACATCGCAGCGCGCCTCCTTCAACGTCGCGTTCATCGTGTTCCGGATGAATCCCCGACGCTGGCCCCACCAGACATAGCGCAAAGATGCGCCAAACTCTTTCGCGAACATTTCCGCGATCTTGTTCTCAAAGCCCTCCAGCTTTTGGTTTGAGAACGGCATGTTTTCCGGGTCGGCGCACACACGAAACTGTTTCGTGTCCTCCTTCCTGCTGGTCTGAACAAAGCCGGCAGAGAAGGAGAACAGAGATAGAACGACGATGAAAGCACTCGCCCGGTGCGTCATTTACGGAAGCGCGAAGACGGTCAGGACACCGCCCTGCGTACTGAAGCTTCCCACGTCGCCAAAAGCTCCGACTGCACCGAGCGCGTCGGTGGGGAGCGCCTCAGCGCCGAGGTCGCCGGCCACTGCGATGCCCGACCACCCTCCGACACCCGAGAGCACCGCGACGTAC
>Ga0207659_10000485_pt1 | contig 23902 bp, 24 predicted proteins | sample KBSM43metaG_FD_184330 | JGI IMG/M metagenome (GOLD analysis project Ga0207659, IMG submission 184330) | Miscanthus rhizosphere microbial communities from Kellogg Biological Station, Michigan, USA - KBS M4-3 metaG (SPAdes) (version 2) | ecosystem: Host-associated > Plants > Roots > Rhizosphere >...
TCCCGTGCGTCGATCGCATTGGCGAGCTTGCCTCGCGCCGATTCAGCGCCGTCCGATGGGCCGGAACAGTCACATGAGTGCAGTGCAAGCGCGGCGCTGGACACGGTCGGAATATGAGCGGATGACCGAGGCAGGCGTTCTGGCGGAGAACGACCGGGTCGAGCTCATTGGTGGGGAGATCCTGGCCGTGACGCCGCAGAAGAGCCCACACGCCACTGCTGTGTCGCTCGCCAACGAGGCGCTGCGACAGCGTTCTCGGCCCGGACATGTTCATACGTGTGCAACTGCCGTTGGCAATGGGCGACGACTCGGAGCCCGAGCCGGATATCACTGTTGTCGGCGGATCGATAAGGGATTATCGGGACGCGCATCCTGAATCCGCTGTTCTGGTCATCGAAATCTCCGACTCGACACTCGCGTTCGATCGGCAGGTGAAAGGCAGCCTGTACGCGCGCGCGCGCGTTGCCGACTATTGGGTCATTGATCTCGTCGACTCGGTCGTGGAGACGTATCGCGACCCACAAGAGGATTCGTCGGCGCGGTTCGGATGGTCCTACGCTCAATCGAAACGCGTCACCCGTACCGAATTTATTGCATCGCCGTTCGGCGGAGTGATATCCGCCGCCGACCTCCTTCCCTGATCTGCTGAGACGGACGCACGAGTCCGCGGCAGGCGTGCGATTTGCACACCACGCCTTCCATGCGCCTGCTCTGCGTTTCGCTAACCGTGGCGCTGGCGATGGTCGTTGCTGGTTGTTCGAAACCGCCTGACGAGGTCGCGAAAGAGGCGCGGCAGTCTGCCGCGTCGTGGGCCGCCACGTTGTCCGCGGCCGCCGAACGGTGGGGAAACGGCGAGGTATCGAGCTCGTACTTCCAGACGGTGGTCACCCAGGCGCGCACCTCGCTGCGGAAGGAAGCGCAGACCGCGCGCAAGTCGGCCGGTGACGCCGCCGCGGCACCGGTGAACGCTGTTGCTTTGCGCGCCGAGGCAATTGCCAACGCGGTACAGCGCGGCGATCGCGCCGCCGCCATCGAGGCCGGCCATGCTGCTGCGTCGGAGGTGCCAGCGGAGAAGATCCCCGCGGTTGCAAGGCCGCAATGAAAGGCCTGATGAACGTCGCGCTGGGCATCGTGACGAGCATCGGTGGCTTTCTCGACGTCGGCGCAATCGCAACGGCCGCGCTCGCCGGCGCCGCCTTCGGCATGCAGATGCTGTGGGTCCTGGCGCTTGGCACCTTGTGCGTTATGTACCTCACCGAAATGGCGGGCCGGCTTGCGTGCGTGAGCCATCACTCGCTTGTGGACGCCGTGCGCGAGCGGTGTGGCTTCCGTTACTTTTCCTTTCTGCTCATCGGGGAGCTGTTGGTCGACCTCCTCGTGCTGGCCGCCGAAATCGGCGGCGTCGCGGTGGCGCTGCACCTGGTCACGGGGATCGACTATCGCTGGTTCGCTCCGATCGTTGCGTTCGGGCTCTGGATACTGATCTGGCTGGGGACGTTTTCCATCGTCCAGAACGGTGCGTCGCTACTTGGGCTCATCACGCTGGCGTTCGTCGTCGGCATGTGGTGGATGGGTCCGCCATGGCACGAAGCGATGAAGGCGATAGTGCCCTCGAGCCCTTCACATGACGCCGCGAAGTACTGGTTTATCGCCGTCGGCATCATCGGCTCGCTGTTCGAGCCATTCATGCTGAACTTCTACTCGTCCGGTGCCATCGAGGAAAAGTGGTCGCTCAAGGACATCCGCATGAACCGCGTGACCGCTGTCCTCGGGATGGGGTTCGGCGCGATGATCGCGGCCAGCATCGTCATGCTGAGTGCGTTGACGCTTGGCCCGCATGGCATCCAGGTGGATAGCTACGAGCAAGCCGCATTGATGATGGTGCAGCCGTTCGGGTCCTGGGGAATCCCGCTCTTTGCCGCATGTCTGGGCATCGCGTGCTTTGGCGCGTCGCTGCAGGTCGCACTGAATCTCTCGTACCTGTTCGCGCAGGGTTTTGGCTGGAACTGGAGCGAGAACCTGAGGCCGCACGACGATGCGCGGTTCGCGCTGGTGTACACGCTGGCGATCCCGATCGGAGCCATTTTGGTCATCGTCCTCGGCGATCCGCTGAAAATCACGACGTTCTCGATGGCGCTCAACGCGCTGCTTGCGCCCGTCATCGTGTTTCCGCTGCTGATCCTGATGAACGATCGGCATTACGTCCGCGAGTATCGTAACCATGCCGTCGGCAACATCTTCGTGTCGGCGATCGTCGTCATCGCCTTCCTGATTGCGATCGTCGCCATTCCGCTGGAGGTGCTCGGTGGATGAGCCCTTGCCGCTTGCACGGGACGTCCTCGACAAGCAGGTCATCGATCCCGACGGCTGCAAAGTCGGCAAGGTCGATGGGATCGTCCTGGCGTTGCGGGAACATCGCCCTCCTCGCGTGATCGCGATGGAAATCAGCCAGGCCGTGGCCTGGCGCCGCGTCCATCATCGACTCGGGGACTTCGCCGAGTGGCTTCGCGTGACATTCGAACCAGGTCATCAGGATCGTCCCGCGCGCGTCCTCTTCGATCACTTCATGCGTGGGGGAATCGACGTCCACATCGACATTTCATGGAAGCACACCCGGGCGCTGGTGTGGGAGGATTGGCTCCAGCAGCGCGTCATCGCGAAGATTCCCGGAGGCCGCCGTGGTGGAAAGAAAGACTGAGTGCCGCGTGGAGCTGCTGCTCGGGCGCCAGGTCCGCGCTGACGACGGCCGAATCGTTGGCCGCATCCAGGAGCTGCGCGCCGAACGCGAGCACGACTACTACGTCGTGACCGAATTCCATCTTGGACCGAGCGCGCTCATCGAAGCGCTGGCCGTTCGCCATCTTGGCCTCACGTGGCCCGGACGCGTGCATGGATACCGCGTTCGCTGGAACCAGCTTGACCTTTCTGATCAAGAACATCCACGCCTGACATGCCCGGTCGAGGAACTGGAACGAATCGGCGCGCCACGTCGGCGCGACCGAAAGAAGCACGCCGCATAACGCAATTTGCACATTGCAGATTGCGGATGTAAGCTTCGCCCTCCTATCGCACCTGGAGGGACGTCATGGCGCTCCCCGTCAGCATTTCTGTTAACGGCCGTCGTTACGATCGCGAAATCGAGCCGCGGCTTCTGCTGGTTCATTTTCTGCGCGATACCATCGGCCTGACCGGTACAAAGATTGGCTGCGACACCAGTCAGTGCGGCGCCTGCACCGTGCTGCTCGACGGCGTCGCGGTGAAGTCGTGCACGTGCCTCGCGGCGCAGGCGGATGGTTCGTCGGTCACGACCATCGAAGGTCTTGCACCGGACGGCAAGCTTGATCCCATCCAGGAAGCGTTCTGGGAGAAGCACGGCCTCCAGTGCGGCTTCTGCACGCCAGGGATGATTTTCGCGACGCGCGCGTTGCTCGACGCCAACAGCAATCCGTCGGCAGAGCAGATTCGTCATGCGCTTGAAGGCAACCTGTGTCGCTGCACCGGCTATCAGAACATCGTTCGCTCGGTGCAAGCCGCCGCCGCGGCAGGAGGACGATGATGGCGACGACGGTTGCGGCGCCCGCACGCGTGTTCGGCTCCGCCATCAAGCGGCGCGAAGATCCGCGGCTGATCACGGGCACGGCCAAGTACACGGCCGACATCACGCTGCCGGGACAACTCTACGCGGCGATCCTGCGGAGCCCTCACGGGCACGCGCGCATCAGGAAAATTGACACCGCTTCCGCGAAGGCGGCACCGGGCGTTGTCGCGGCCTTCACCGGCGGCGACACCGAAGGGGTGCTCGGAGCGATCCCGTGCGCGTGGCTTGTTCCGAACTCCGACTTGAAGACCGCGCCCTATCCGCCGCTGGCAAAAGGGACCGTTCGCTATGTCGGCGATGCCGTTGCGGTTGTCGTGGCCGAATCGCCGGAGCAGGCTGCTGACGCTGTCGATCTCATCGAGGTGGACTACGAGCCGCTGCCGGTGACCGTCGATCCCGAGCAGGCGGTCAAGCCCGGCGCACCGCAGCTGCACCAGGAGGCGCCGAACAACATCGCGTTCCACTGGACGGTCGCGGGCGGCGATGTCGATGCCGCGTTCAGCAAAGCGGACGTGATCGTGCGCGAGCGGATTATTCAGCAGCGGTTGATTCCAAACGCGATGGAACCTCGCGGGGCGCTGGCGCACTACCTGCCCGCAACGGGAGAGTTGACGCTCTGGAACACCACCCAGAACCCACACATCGTCCGCTTCATCGTGTCGCTCGTCTGCGCCATTCCCGAAGATCGCCTTCGCGTCATCGCTCCGGAGGTCGGCGGCGGATTCGGCAGCAAGATTCCGCAGATCCAGGGTGATTTCATCACCGTCTTCTGCTCGATGAAGTTGGGGCGGCCCGTCAAGTGGATCGAAAGCCGATCGGAAAACTATCAATCGACCACGCACGGGCGCGACCACGTCCAGGACGTGGAAATGGCGGCCACTAAGGACGGACGCATCCTTGGACTCCGATGCACTGTCTGGGCCGGCATGGGAGCGTATCTGTCCACCGCAGCGCCAGGCATTCCGACGATTCTCCACGGCCTGATGCTGTCGGGTCCGTATCAGATCGGCGCTGTGAAAGAAGACGTGTACGGCGTCTACACGAATACGACGCCAGTCGAGGCCTATCGCGGCGCGGGACGCCCTGAGGCGACGTTCATGCTGGAACGCGTGATCGATCGGCTGGCCGACGAGCTGAAGATGGATCCGGCGGAGCTGCGCAGGAAGAACCTGATCCCCCACTTCGAGAACGGCCACGACGTTGTTACCGGTCTGAAGTACGACAGCGGAAATTATCCGGGCGCGCTGGACAAGGTGCTGGCGCATGTGGATTACGCCGGTCTCCGGAAGGAGCAGGCGGAGCTCCGCAAGAAGGGACGTCACGTCGGGGTGGGCGTCGGCCTCTACGTCGAGATCTGCGGGCTCGGACCGTCACAGGTCGCCGGCGCCGTCGGCTTCCAGGGCGGGCTCTGGGAAAGCGCCATCGTCCGCTTCCATCCGAGCGGAAAGGCGCACGTCTTCATCGGTTCGTCGCCGCATGGTCAGGGCGAAGAAACGACGTTCGCACAGATCGTCGCCGACGAGCTCGGCGTCAGCGTTGGCGACGTGAAGATCGTCCACGGCGATACCGAGAACACGCCGATGGGATGGGGCACCTACGGCAGTCGCACCGCTGCCGTCAGCGGTGCCGCACTCGCTGTCGCCACACGCAAGATCAAGGAGAAGGCGAAGCTCCTCACGAGCCACCTGCTCGAAGCGGCCGTTGAAGATATCGAGTACGCCAACGGCAAGTTCTTCGTGCGTGGCTTCCCGGAGAAACACAAGACGATTCAGGACATCGCGCTGATGGCCAACGTCGCGTGGAACATGCCGCAGGGGATGGAGCCCGGGTTGGAGGCGAGCACGTTCTACGATCCGCCGAACTTCGTGTTCCCATTCGGCGCGCATGTCGCGGTCGTCGAAGTCGATTCCGAAACGGGCCACATTCAACTGAAGCGGTACGTCGCTGTTGACGACTGCGGACATCAGATCAACCCGATGATCGTCGAAGGGCAGGTGCACGGCGGCGTCGTGCAGGGGATCGGGCAGGCGCTCTGGGAGCACGCCGTCTACGCGGACAATGGCCAGTTGCTCACGGGATCGATGAACGATTACGCACTTCCGCGCGCTGACGCGCTGCCCGACATCGAGGTGCTGTCGACGGTGACGCCGTCGCCGCATCATCCGCTCGGCGTGAAGGGTATCGGCGAGGCTGGAACCATCGTCTCGACGTGCACCGTCTACAACGCCGTGCTCGATGCGCTGAAGCCGTTTGGTGTCAAGAGCATTCAGATGCCGCTGACGCCTGAGCGCGTGTTCAATGCGATGGCAACGGCAAAGGGAGCCTAGTCATGTATTCCGCGAACTTCGACTACCACCGCGCCCGTTCGCTGGCCGACGTGCATCGGCTGCTTGCGACCAACCCGGGCGCGAAGCTCCTGGCCGGCGGTCATAGCCTGATTCCGCTCATGAAGCTGCGCCTTGCGTCCCCAGCAGCCGTGGTCGACATCGGCCGCATTCCCGAATTGCGAGGCATTTCGCGCAGCGGTGACACGATCCGCATCGGCGCGTTGACGACACATGCGGAGATCGCTGCGTCGGCCGACGTGCAGAAGGGGGCGCCCGCGCTCGCCGAGGCGGCCGGGATGATTGGCGATCCCGCGGTGAGAAGCCGCGGGACGATCGGCGGCAACATCGCGCACGCGGATCCGGCTTCGGATTTGCCAACCGTGCTCGTTGCGCTCGACGCGCGTGTCGTGGTCGTCGGGCCGTCGGGAGAGCGGACGCTCGCGGCCGACGGATTCTTCACGGGCATCATGACCACCACGCTTGCCGACAATGAGGTGGTGACCGCGATTGTAGTGCCCGTCGCCGCGCGCGGTCAGAGTTCCGCATACGTGAAGTTTTCACATCCGGCGTCGCGCTATGCCGTCATCGGTATCGCCGCGTCGGTCACGCTCGCGAACAACCAGTGCTCGGCGGCGCGCGTCGCGCTCGGCGGCCTGGTGTCGCATGCATGTCGCGCAGCGGCCGTGGAGAAAGCGCTCGTCGGCAAAGGACTGGACGCTGCGACGATTGCCGCCGCGGCGGGGCAAGTTGGCGCGGATCTCGGCGGCGAGGTCAGCGGCGACATCTTCGCATCGGCTTCGTATCGCAAGGCGGTCGCGCCCGTGTACGTCAGGCGCGCGATTGCCGCAGCCGCGGCGCGCGCCGGCCTCGCGTGAGCCACGCGCCGCTGGCGATTCCGCCGTCGGTCGACGCGCTGCAGGAGGCCCTTGGTCGAGAGCAGTACATCGCGGAGCGGGCACTCGCCGTCTCCGTCTATCTGGCGCTGCGCCTGAAACGGCCGCTGTTTCTCGAAGGCGAAGCCGGTGTCGGCAAGACAGAAATTGCGAAGGTGCTTGCCGCCGCGCTCAATACCTCGCTCATCCGTCTCCAGTGTTACGAAGGCCTCGACGTCGGCCAGGCTGTGTACGAGTGGAACTACCCGCGGCAGCTGCTCGAAATCCGCATGATTGAGATTGCGCGCGATCTCGATCGCGCCGTCGCGGCGCACGAGCTCTTCACCGAGACGTTTCTCATCAAACGGCCCCTGCTGCGCGCGATTGAAGAGACACGTCAGCGGGCGCCGGTTCTGCTCATCGACGAAATCGATCGCGCGGATGAGGAGTTCGAGGGCTACCTGCTGGAGTTCCTGTCGGACTTTCAGGTGACCATCCCCGAGCTCGGCACCATCCGCGCCACCGAGCCGCCGATCGTGGTGATCACGTCGAACCGCACGCGCGAGGTGCATGACGCGCTGAAGCGCCGCTGCGTCTACAGCTGGATTCCGTATCCCGACTTCGAGAAGGAATATCGCATCGTCAGGGCAAAAGTGCCCGGCGCCTCGGAGCGGCTCGCCCGGCAGGTCACCGCCTTCGTCCAGGATCTGCGCACGGCGGATCTCTACAAGGCGGCCGGCATTTCCGAAACGCTCGATTGGGCGGCGGCGCTGGTGGCTCTCGATCGCGACGTGCTCGATCAGCACGTCATCGACGAGACGCTCGGCATTCTGCTGAAGAACCAGGAAGACATCGACGCCGTGCGCGGCGAGCGCGTCGGCGCCATGCTCGCCCGCGTCCTTGCTTAGGGTTCATAGGGTTCAATGGCTTCAAGAGGTTCATTAGGTTCGGATGCGAAAGAACCACACGAACCAGAATCATTTGAACCCAACGAACCTCATGAACCCAGACTGATTTCAAACTTCCTCCTGTTCGGCCGCGTGCTGCGCGCCGCCGGCGTTCATGTGCACCGCGAGCGGATGGTTGACGCTATTCAGGCGACCGAGTGGATTGGTGTCCGCAGCCGGGCGGACGTGCGTGCGACGCTGTCGGCCCTGTTGGTCCACCGGCATGAGGACCTGCCGCTGTTCAACGAAGCCTTCGATCTCGTCTTCCGCGCACACGGCTCGTCTGAGCTGAAGCTTCCGCTGTTTTCGCTCGGCGAACGCGCGCGCATCGTGATGAATCGCAGGGCCGGTGCGCCGCAGCGCCTCGATGTGGAATCGGAATCAACGGAGTCGGACGCGGCGTCCGCCGCGTTCGCCATCGGCGCGTACAGCACCGTGGAGGTGTCGCGCACGAAAGACTTCGCGGATTTCACCGCCGCGGAGCTCGAAGCGGCCCGACGCCTGATGCTGCGCATGCACTGGCACCCTGGTATTCGTCGCACGCGCCGTTGGCAGCGCGCGACGCGCGGTGACATCGACATGCCGCGCCTGCTTCGCACCAACCTGATGCGTGGGGGAGAGCTGATCGAGCTGCCGCGACGCGTCCGTCGAGAAGCGCCCAGGCCGATCGTGATGCTGGCCGATGTGAGCGGATCGATGGATCGCTACAGCCGGATGCTGCTGGCGTTTGCCAGCGGCCTGACGCGCAGCGCGCGCCAGGTCGAAAGCTTCGTCTTTGCCACGCGGCTCACACGAGTGTCACGCTTCGTCTCTGCGGCGACGGGTTACCGCGTCGTCTCTCGTATGGTCCGCGACCTTCACGACTGGGGTGGGGGCACACGCATCGGTGAGGCGCTGCGCACGTTCAACACGACGTGGGCACGCCGTGTGATGCGCCATGGTCCGGTCGTTCTGATCGTGTCCGATGGATGGGATCGCGGAGATCCGCAGCTCCTTGTGCGGGAGTTGTCCCGGCTTGGCCGAAGGTGCTCGCGGCTGATCTGGCTCAATCCGCTGCTTGGCTCGGCAGGATACGAGCCGTTGACGCGCGGGATGCAGGCCGCTCTCGAGCACATCGACGACTTCATGCCGGCACATAATCTCCGCAGCCTCGAGGACCTTGCCACGCATCTGCAGCGGCTCGGTCGCCCTCACCATGGAGATCACCGACACACATAATTTTGCCGCCACGCCCGAAGAGGTCTGGGTCGTGTTGATGGATCCCGACGCGATCAAGGCCTGCCTTCGAGGCTGTCGCGAGCTTCGGCCGACTGGCGACAACCGCTATCACGCCGACATCAGCTTTGGAGTTGGCGCCGTATCGGGGATCTTCAGCGCGGTCGTGACGCTCTCTGACCAATCGCCGCCGAACTCCTATCGAATCACCGTCCACGCGACCGGCAAACCAGGCTTCGCGCATGGATCCGCCCATGTGCTCCTCAAGCCCGTCGCGTCGGGAACAGAAGTTGAGGTGAACGCGTCGGCGGAAGTCGGCGGCCTGATTGCGCGCGTTGGTCAGCGGCTCATCGAGGGCGTCGCGCGCATGACGATTGCGGGCTTCTTCAGCTGTCTGGCCGCGCGACTTGGATCCACAACGTAAACGGACGTGTACGCCGGACGTGGTGTTCTGACGTAGCGGTCCGCCTGCTCGTCCGCAGGGACCGGTCGTCATTGCCGCCGATTTCCCACCAGAACAGGACAGACGTTTCAACCTGGCGCCCGTCAGATCTGTAGAGAGAGACCGTGCGCACCGCTGCATTGCGATCGCACGAATATCGCATCCGCATGCAATGGGCGCGTGCCGATCGCGAGGGGAGGTAGCCATGCGAAGGGGAATAGGAGAGGGCCTGCAGCTGGGCCGAATGCTTCTGGTGTTGTTCGGCATCTGGCTCACCATTTCTCCCTGGATGTTCGGTGATTCCGTTTTCGACCACGCCGTGCAGATCACGATTACCGGTGTGCTCCTCGTGCTGACGGCGGGCGCGTCGGTGCTCTTCGGCTCGGCTACGGCATTACCTCTCTGGTTCGCCCTGGTGCTGGGCTTGTGGACCATGGCGACGCCCATCATGATCGGCCTATCCGGGCGGTCGTTTTCAGCGAACAACGACATCGTTGTTGGACTGCTGGTCCTGATTGCGGCCTCGGTCGCGATCGGGAGCCAGGCACGGATGCGCCTTTTCGCCGGAGGTCCGGACCCCCACGGTGCGGCAGGCCAGACGAGTCTGTGGTGAGGCTAGAGGGCGGACCGTCAGGTCCGCCTCTATGGATGGGGCCTCTACGGATGGAGATTCATTTACACTAGCTGTCCGGTCTCTGCCTCGACGAAGCGCTCCGCGCGGAGTCGGGCGACCAACTGAGGAGTCTCCACATGGCTTTCACGTTCACCGTCAACGGAAAGTCCGCGACCGTCGATGTGCCCGCGGATATGCCGTTGCTCTGGGTTATCCGTGACGTTCTCAACCTGAAGGGAACCAAGTTCGGCTGCGGCGCCGGGCTGTGCGGCGCGTGCACCGTGCATCTCGACGGCCGTGCGATTCGCTCCTGCCAGACGCCCGTGTCCACCGTCGCCAGCAAGCAGGTGACGACGCTCGAAGGGCTGTCGGCGGACGGTACGCATCCACTGCAGATCGCATGGCAGGACGTCGACGTTCCGCAGTGCGGGTACTGCCAGGCCGGTCAAATCATGTCAGCGGCCGCGCTCCTTGCGAGAACGCCGAAGCCGACCGATGCGGACATCGATACCGCGATGAACGGCAATCTCTGTCGATGCGCGACGTATCTGCGCATCCGCGAAGCCATTCACAAGGCGGCGGCGATGTCGCCGGCGCGTCCCCGTCCGACCGAAACCGCCCGCGCGCAGGCCGCGCGAGAGCAGTAAGGAGGCGTCATGGAAACGATGGTCATGAATCGCCGCGCCTTCCTGCGTGTCACCGCGATCGCCGGCGGAGGACTCCTCGCCGCGGTCTATCTCGAGCCCGTCTCGGATGTGTTCGCGCAGGGCGCTGCCGCGCCGATGAACTTCGTGCCGAACGCGTTCATCAAGATCGGTCGCGACGGGTTCGTCACGATCATGTCGAAAAATCCCGAGATCGGGCAGGGCATCAAGACGTCGCTGCCGATGCTGATTGCCGAGGAACTGGACGTCGATTGGAAGAACGTCCGGATCGAACAGGCCGATCTCGACGAGACGAAGTACGGCCGTCAGAACGCTGGCGGCAGTACAGCCACGCCAACCAACTGGGAGCCATTGCGACAGGTCGGCGCTGCGGTGCGGGCAATGCTCGTCGCCGCCGCCGCGCAGACGTGGGGCGTCCCCGAAGCGCAGTGTTCAACGGGTGGCGGTCACGTGACACACGCCGCGAGCAACCGGTCGCTCGCCTACGGTGAACTGGCGGCGAAAGCGGCAACGCTCCCAACGCCCGATCTGAAGACGGTCAAGACGAAGAACGCGGCTGATTACAAGATCATCGGCAAACCGACCGGTGGGGTCGACAACCCGAAGATCGTGACGGGTCAACGCGTTTTCGCGATCGACTTCACGTTGCCCGGAATGTTGTGGGCGGTGTACGAGAAGTGCCCCGTGTTCGGCGGCAAGGTGGCCAGCGCGAATCTCGACGTCGTCAAGGCGATGCCTGGCGTCCGCTATGCGTTTGCCGTCGACGGGACGACCGACATCCTCGGCCTGATGCCGGGCGTGGCGATTGTGGCCGACAGCTGGTGGCAGGCGCGGCAAGCGCGGCAGAGGCTGCAGGTCACCTGGAACGAAGGTCCTACGGCGCAGCAGAGCAGCGCGAAGTTCGCGGCGCGCGCGGACGAACTCTCGAAGCAGGCGCCTGTGTTTACCCTCCGCGCCGATGGCGACGCCGAAGGGGCTCTTGGCAATGGCAGCGTGAAGGTGGTGGAAGGCGCCTATGCGTTCCCGTTCATCGCCCACGCGCCGCTCGAGCCGCAGAACTGCACCGCGCAGTTCAAGGATGGCAAGTTCGAGATCTGGGCGCCGACGCAGACGCCGGCAAACGGCCGCGCGCTCGTCGCCTCGACTCTGGGCGTGAAGGACAGCGACATCACGGTCCACCTGCTGCGGACGGGCGGCGGCTTCGGGAGACGGCTCACCAACGACTACATGGTTGAAGCGGCCGCGATCGCCAAACAGATCGGCGGCCAGCCGGTGAAGCTGCTCTGGACGCGCGAGGACGACTTCCATCATGACCACTACCGGCCGGGCGGCTGGCACTATCTGAGAGCCGGACTCGATTCGTCAGGAAAGATCGTCGCCTGGCGCGACCACTATGTGACCTATGGGGAGGGCGAGAAGTTCGCCCCGCAGTGTAACGTTCCGCCCACTGAATTCCCGGCGCGGTTCGTCCCGAACTTCGCGATGCGGGCGTCGCTGATGCCGCTTGGCGTCCCCACCTGGGCGCTGCGCGCGCCCAGGAGCAACGCTTATTCCTGGGTGTTTCAGTCGTTCATCGACGAGCTCGCGCACGCCGCAGGGAAGGATCCGGTGCAGTTCCGGATCGACCTCCTCAACGCGCCGCAGCTGCCGCCTCCGGCGGAAGGGGCGGACGGGTTCGATCACACCCGTGCGCTCGGCGTGCTCAAGGCGGTCGCTGAGCGCTCCGGCTGGGACAAGCGTGGCTCGCTGCCAAAGGGTCGCGGGCTCGGCGTCGCGTTTCAGTATGCGCACCGCGGCTACTTCGCCGAGGTGGCCGACGTCACCGTCGACGCAATGAACCGCGTCAAGGTCAACAAGGTCTGGGTCACCGCCGATATCGGCAGCCAGATCGTGAACCCGAGCATGGCCGTCAACCAGTCCCAGGGCGCCGTCATCGACGGGCTGAGCCAATTGATGGCCTACGAGATCACGATCGAAGGCGGTAAGGTCGTGCAGAACAACTTCGACACCTATCAGCCGGTCCGCATCCGGCAGGCGCCGCCGGCAATCGACATCCACTTCGTGCTGACGAACAATCCGCCGACCGGCCTGGGCGAGCCGGCGCTGCCGCCGGTGCTGCCGGCTGTCAGCAACGCGATTTTCGCGGCGACCGGCAAGCGTCTGCGGACGCTTCCGCTGTCGAAGAGCGGGTTCCGTCTCGCCTGAACGGACATATTTGCGTGGGTGACCGCGATCAGGAACATAAATGTTCCATGACGTGGTCGCCCGTTTCACCTGACCGCGCTCCGCAGTCGCTCATCCCCACATGAATGTTCGATCACTGAGCCAACCAGACAAAAAAGTTGGCTCTCCTGCCGTCGCCTGATCGACGTTCGCAATTTTCCGCGGAATTTTGCGCAGTCGCCGTTCGCCGCTACTGGCATTTTGCTTGCTCAATTTGGCGCGGCACGCCCTACCACACATAATCCGGCGCCCGCGACTGGAGCACTCCTGCGGACCGCCAACAACAGGTGACGCATGAATCAGGCTGATACTGCGTGGATGCTCTGTTCGACGGCGCTCGTGCTGTTGATGACGCCGATGCTCGCGTTCTTCTATGGGGGGCTGGTGCGCTCCAAGAACGCCCTGAACACGATGATGATGAGTTTCATCGCGCTCGGATTCACCGGCATTATCTGGGCGCTCATCGCGTACTCGCTCGCGTTCACCGCCGGCAGCCCGTGGATTGGCGATCTGTCGAACCTCTTTTTGAGGGGCGTCGGCCTCGAGCCGCTCGGCACGATCCCGCACATGCTGCACATGTCGTATCAAGCGACGTTTGCCATCATCACCGCCGCGCTGATCTCCGGGTCGATCGTCGAGCGGATGCGGTTTTCCGCATACGTGACGTTCATTTCGCTGTGGGGGATATTCGTCTACGCGCCGATCGCGCACTGGGTGTGGGGTGGCGGGTGGCTGGCGATGATGGGCGCGCTCGACTTTGCCGGCGGCACGGTCGTCCATGTGAACGCCGCGATGGCCGCCGTGGCATGCGCGATCGCGGTCGGCAACCGCCGGGAATATCCGTCATCGTCGCTGCTGCCGCACAACGTGCCGTTTACGTTGCTGGGCGCCGGCGTCCTCTGGTTCGGGTGGTTTGGCTTCAACTCCGGCAGCGCGCTGGCGTCGAACAACATCGCGGCGCTCGCCTTTACCGCGACGTTCCTCGCCCCGGCAGCCACGCTCGTCGTCTGGACGTTCCTTGACTACATGCGCTCCGGCAAGCCGACCGCGGTCGGCGCTGCGACGGCGATTGTCGTGGGACTGGTCGCGATCACGCCCGCTTCCGGCTACGTCGGTCCGATGGATGCGATCTGGCTCGGTGGCATCGCCGCGATCCCGAGCTATCTGATGCTGCAGTACCGCGCGAAGACGAATTTCGACGACTCGCTCGATGTCTTTGCGGCACATGGCGTCGGCGGGACGGTCGGCGCGCTGTTGACCGGTATCTTCGCCCAGAAGGCGCTCAACGGCGTGCAGGACGGGCTGCTCTATGGAAACCCCGGTCAGCTGGGCATTCAGGCCGTCGCCGTCGCCGGAGCGGGGGTCTACAGCTTCGTGGTCAGCTTCATCCTCGTGAAACTGGTTGGTCTGGTCATCCCGCTGCGTGCGACCGCTGCGGACGAGATCACAGGCCTCGACATCAGCCAGCACGGCGAGGATGCCTACATGCACGGTGAGTCGTCGAAGAGCGCGATGGCCTGAGCCAGGAAGGCCGCGTACCACGAAGGCCGCTGGCGCGGCAGGCACGAAGCACACGAAGGAAACTAGAATTTCTTCGTGCGCTTCGTGATTGCCGCAGGCCTTCGTGGTGCCATCGTTTAACGGTCTTCGCGTCCTCAGCTTCGAGAGCCGCCGCCGCGCCGAGATGGCGGCCCTTATCTCCAATTACGGCGGCCAGCCGATCTCGGCGCCCGCGCTGCGGGAAGTTCCGATTGAAAGCAACAGCGAAGCAGTCGCCTTTGTCGATGCGCTCACTCGCGAAGAGATCGATCTCGTCATCCTCCTGACTGGAGTCGGCACCCGCGCCCTCATCGCGCTCGTCGACAAGACGCGAGACCGCGCGGCGTTTGTCGCCGCACTCGGCCGCACCCGGATCGCCGCGCGTGGACCCAAACCGGTTGCGGCGCTGCGTGAGATCGGCTTGACGCCGTGGGTGATTGCGCCCGAGCCAAACACCTGGCGCGAGCTGCTCGCCGCGCTCGATGGCAAGGGGGCCGAGTTCCGGTTGCAGGGCGCCCGTGTCGCCATCCAGGAATACGGCGCGTCGAATCCGCAACTCCTGGATGGGCTTGCTGCGCGAGGAGCTGCGGTGACGCGCGTGCCTGTCTACCGGTACGCACTTCCAGAGGACATCAGGCCGCTGCAGCAGGCAGCACGAGCTGTGGCGGACGGTCAGATTGATGTCGCGCTGTTTACGACGTCGATGCAGATCGTTCATCTGCTCGAGATTGCCCGGCAGCATGATTTCGAAGATCCGGTTCGCCAGGGTTTCAAGTCGATCGCCGTCGCGTCGATAGGGCCGACGACGTCGGAGGAACTGCGCGAACAAGGCATTACCATCGATATCGAGGCAAGCCACCCAAAGATGGGTTTCCTCGTCAGAGACGCAGCCGAGCGCGCCGCCGCAACCCTTCGCCTCAAACGTGGGTGATTCGTAAATTCGTAGATTGCGTTCTAGGATCAAGACATGGCTGAAGCACTACGTTCGAAAACGGATCTAGGCGAGCTGCTCAAAGACGCCGCCCTTTTCAAGCAGGCTGCATATGTTGACGGTCAATGGATCAGCAGCGGACCTGCGCTGGCCGTGCGCAATCCCGCTAACGGAGAAGTCGTCGGCCACGTCCCTGACCTCGGGGCTGATGCCACTCACCGTGCAATCGCTGCCGCCGAAGCCGCGCTGCCACAGTGGCGCGCATTGCCCGCAGGCAAACGCAGCAATCTCCTCGAGGCATGGTTCACAGCCATCAACGAGACCACTGACGACCTTGCGAAGATCCTCACGGTAGAGCAGGGCAAGCCGCTCGCGGAAGCACGCGGCGAGATCAGTTACGGCGCCGGTTTCGTGAAATGGTTCGCCGAAGAAGCCAAGCGGGTGTACGGCGAAACGATTCCTTCGCCAACTGCCGACCGCCGGATCGTCGTGCTGAAGGAGCCAGTCGGCGTATGCGCCGCGATCACGCCGTGGAATTTTCCGAACGCGATGATCACGCGGAAGGTCGCACCCGCGCTCGCGGCCGGCTGCACGATCGTGCTGAAGCCGTCGGAGCTCACGCCGTTCTCAGCGCTCGCGCTCGCGGTGCTGGCCGAACGCGTTGGCTTTCCTCCGGGTGTTCTCAACATCGTCACCGGCCAGCCGGGCCCGATCGGTGAAGCGCTCACCTCGAGCGACATCGTGCGCAAGCTATCGTTCACTGGCTCGACGCGCGTGGGCCGCTACCTGATGGAGAAATCCGCCGGAACGCTCAAGCGGCTGAGCCTGGAACTTGGCGGCAACGCGCCGTTCATCATCTTTGACGATGCCGATATCGACAGGGCGATGAAGGGCGTGATGGCAAGCAAGTTCCGGAATGCCGGGCAGACCTGCGTGTCGGCCAACCGCATCCTCGTCCGCGAGTCGATCTACGACGAGTTCGCGACGAAGCTGACAAAAAAGGTCTCCGGCCTCGTCGTGGGCGAGGGTCTGCAGGAGAAGGCAACGGTCGGACCGCTGATCAACGATGCGGCGACGGAGAAGGTGCTCGGTCACATCGAGGATGCGCGTTCGCGCGGAGCGGTTGCGGCCGTAGGCGGCGGTGCGCATGCGCTCGGCGGTCATTTCGTTGCGCCGACCGTGCTGACAGGAATGAAGACCGAGATGCGCATCAGCAATGAAGAGACGTTCGGTCCGGTCGCGCCGCTCTTCCGCTTCGAAAGCGAAGACGAGGCGATCGAAATGGCCAACAGCACGCCATATGGCCTCGCCGCGTACTTCTACACGGAGAACATCCGGCGCGCCTGGCGTGTGGCCGAGCGGCTCGAGTTTGGCATGGTCGGCTGCAACACCGGCAGCGTGTCGGTCGAGATGGCGCCGTTTGGCGGGATCAAGCAGTCGGGATTTGGCCGGGAAGGCTCGCATTACGGGATCGACGAGTTCCTGCAGGTCAAAGCGTTTCATTTAGGGGATATCGTTTAACCACGAAGGCGTTTATGCCCACCTCAGAAGAACTCCTCGAGCTCGCGGAGCAGTGCGCGAAGAAGATCGACGTTGACGACAAGCAACGGCACATCCCGTCGTTCGCCGACGCGGAAGAGCAGTGCGAAGACGAGTACGAGGAGCTGCTCGAGGCGATTCACGAAGACGAGGTGTTCGCGCCGGTCGATATCGAGCTGCAGGAGACGCTCGTCGAGAAGATTGCCGCGGCGCTTCCCGAAGACAAGCGGACGATGATCGTCGAGCTCGCCGACAATCACGCACGCCATGTGTGGTTACAGCAGGAGGGCGCGTATCACCTGGGGCTTGCCGTTGGGCGACGCCTTCGACACGCCGCGCCCGCGAAAACTGGTCCGCGGCCGTCGTAGCATCTGGGCCGGCTAAAGCCGGCCCTTAGCGTGATTCCACGGCGGTCATCCCGCCCAGCGAGAACCGGGCGATGTGCTCGGCGATCTCGTCGATCGACCCAGGCACGCCGTCCTCGGCATCCAGCAGCTTGGCGACACCTTTGGTCCACAACAGACTGTTGAACTGCGACGTGACGCTGAGTGCGCAACGCAGCACTCTGGGATCGTCGGGCGCGCAGTGAAGCAGTTCCGCAATGGCGCTCGACAAATAGACCATCCGCGGCTTGAGCACTTCGTCGGCCACCATCGCGAGCGCCGGCGTGGGGTCCGACATTTCACGCAGCATCAGCCGATGAATCCACGTCTCGTGGTGAACGCCGAGCAGCCGCTCCGCGAACACCGACACGTACGCGCGAATCCGGTCCGCCGCGGGAAGACCGCGCCCTGCCTCGCGCGCGGCCTCCGTCGTCGCCTGCATCGTCTCCATCGCGTGGCGCATGACCGCGCGATAGAGGCCGTCCTTGCCGCCGAAGTGATAGTTGACGGCTGCCACGTTCGCGCGCGCCTTCTTGCAGATGTCGCGGACCGTGACGCGTGCGTAGCCGCGCTCGGCAAATAGCCGCGCGGCTGCGTAGAGCACACGGGCGCGGGTCTCCCGGTCCTCGCTGGACTTTCCCGTAAATGATGCGCCGGACGTGGACAGTTCGTGGGTGGCCATCGTTACAGCGTTCGTCTGAAGAGCGACGTCGCGGCGGTCATCGCAACGACCGAGAACGCGAGGAGATAGAGAAGGTCCGTCGTGATGGCTTCCATCCCCGTGTTCTTCAGCAACAGGCTCTTGAATGCGTGCACGGCGTAGCTGAACGGATCCACCGTCGCAATTGCCTGCATCCAGGCGGGGAAACCCTGCCGAGGGTAGACGGCGCCGCTCGGGAAATACAGCACTGTATTCAGGACACCGAAGATCGCGCGCGGCAGCAGCGGATCGGTGACCCGCACCATGATCAGAAACATCATGCTGATGAGCGCGAACGCCGTGAAGATGATGACGATGAACAGGCGCACGATGCGCAGAGGATCGAGCGGGTTTGGCACGCCCGCGATCAGCGATCCGATAATCGCGATGGTCAATCCCGCGAGCACCGCTTTGAGCGTTCCCGAGACGTTGAAGCCGGCAATTAGCTCGAGCTTGCTGATGGGGGTAACGAGATAGCCCTCATGTAGACCGCGCGCCTTGTCGTCGATGAAGATGATGCCGCCGCCAATCATCACCATCATGAAGATCGACATCACGACAATCCCCGGCAGCAGGTACTGGATGTATGGCACGTACGGATACACCTCGACGACGTCGAGTGTCGCCTTCGCGGGCACGCGCGCGGCGGTCGGCGGCTCGTTGTAGGCGATCAGCATCGAGCTCAAGTTACCTGCCAGCGCGTTGGCGACCACGTTGTCGGTGTTGTCTTCGATGAGCGCGACCTTGGGGTCGTTCTTCGCGAGCACGCGCCGCGAGAACTCCGGCGGAATCGTAAGCACGCCGTTGACGCGTCCGTTACGCAGGTCGTTTACCGCCTGTCCTTCGTCCGCATAGTCGATGAGATCGACTGTCCGCGCGCCGGACGAAGCCGCCTGGGCGAGCTCGCGGATCTTCACCGCTGGCAGCCCGTGATCCTGATCGACGACCGCGAGCCTCAGATGTTTGACGTTGCCGCCGAAGGCGTATCCCAGAATCACGAGCTGGCACAGTGGAAAGATCATCGAGACGACGATCAGAATCGGACTTCGGCGGAAGCGCCGAAGTTCACGTTCGACGATGGCCCACATTCGCGACATGGCTATCTCCCCGGCCTTCGCAGCATGAATGGTGAATCCATGGCCGAGGCTTCCTGCAGCGAGTCGCGCAGCGCGCGGCCCGTGTAATGCACGAAGACGTCGTCGAGCGTCGTGCTTTGGACCGACAGCGAATGAACCGTCACGGTCGCGTTGGATGCCGCTTCCATCAGCGCCAGTGTGGTGCCAGGTCCATTACTCGACGAGATTCGGAAGACATTTCCTTGTGCGGTGACGCCGTCAACGTACGGGAGTTTTGACAGCGTGGCCTCCCAGCCCACCGGCGGGTTGCCAAAACTTGCCTCCAGCACGTTTTTGCCGGGAATCGACGCCTTCAGCGTGAACGGCGAATCGAGCGCGACGAGCTTGCCGTGATCGACGATGGCGATCCGGTCGCACAGCTTGTCGGCTTCGTCCATGTAGTGCGTCGTGATGAGAATAGTGAGGTCGCGCTGCGTTTTGATGCGCTGCAGCATTTCCCACACGGCGGTGCGCGACACGGGATCGAGTCCAGTGGTTGGTTCGTCCAGGAAGAACACCCGCGGCTCGTGCACGAGGCCTCGCGCAATCTCGACGCGGCGCCGCATGCCGCCCGACAGGTTCTTGACCGGTTTGTCCTTCCACTGCAGCAGTTCGACGGCGTCGAGCAGCTCCGGAATCAGGCGTTGCCGCTTCTCGCGCGGGACGCCGTACAGCTTCGAGTAGATGAGCAGGTTCTCCTCGACGCTCAACTCGAGGTCGCTGGTCATCGCCTGCGGAATCACGCCAATCGTGCGACGGACATCGTCTGCCTGCTTGATGATGTCAAAGCCGCCGACCAGTGCCGTACCTGCCGTGGGTGGAAGCAGCGTGACGAGCATCCGGATCAGCGTGGATTTGCCCGCGCCGTTGGGGCCGAGCAGCCCGAAGATTTCGCCTTCCTCCACCGCGAAGCTGATGCCGTTCACGGCGGTGAAGTCGCCGAACTTCTTGACGATGCTGCGGACGTCGATGGCGTTCTTCATGTGACGGGTAACTCCACGTATGCAGTCATCCCGACAGCCAGACGTCGATCGCTGTTATCGAGCCGCAGTCGAATCTCGAAGGTCTTGATGTCACGCTTCGTGCGGCTGACATCGCGCTGCGTGGCAAACGCCGCCTCGACGCCGCGATAAAAGACGGTTCCTTCGCGCACGTCGCCGGAGGGCAGGCGGACCTTGAGCTTGTCGCCAACGCGCACCCGGTCGATGTAGGTTTCCTCCACGTTGGCGCGCACCCACAGATCGTCAGGGTTGATGAGCGTCACAACCGGTTGACCGGGCGTGACCACTTCGCCGATCCGCGCGGCGCGCACGTCCACGATGCCATCGATGGGCGCCCGCAGCTCTGTATAGCCAAGCCTCACGCCGGCCTGTTCGCGCCGCGCTTTGACGGCGGCCTGCTGCTTCTGCGTCGCCTGCAACTGGCTGCGACGGACCGAAACCTGGTCGGCATTCGATCGTGCGAGCTCCACGGCGGCGCGCTGTGCATCGATCTGTTTGGCGAGCGAGTCGATCTTGGATTGCGCGACTTGGTATGCGGTCCGCGCCGAATCGAGCTCCTGCTCCGAGACGACACCCTGCTTCAACATCTGTTCGGCGCGGTTGAAGCTGACCCTCGCGTTGTCCAACTCTGCGCGCGCGGCCATCTGCTGCGCCTCGGTCGCCGCGAGATTCGCTTCGGCCTGGCGGATTTGGTCGGTGACCTGGCGCTCCTGGTACCTCAGCGCGGCAGCGCTCTCCGCCACCTGGGAGGCAACACCCGCCTCGCTGGCGGCATAGTAGGCGTGTTCCTGTACGAGCTCTCCCGAATCGAGCACCGCGAGCATCTGGTTCGCCTTGACCTGATCTCCTTCGTCAACGGAGAGCTGCTCGATGCGGCCCGCGATCTGCGGGCTGACGACGATGTCGTTGGTGGTGACGATGCCGGTGAGAACAAGCGGAACCGGGCGCGAACTGACGTACCAGTAGTAAGCGCCTCCGGCAACGAGGATCAGCAGAATCAGCGGTCGAATGATGCGCTTCATGTCGATTTAAACAATTGTATTAAACATTTGTTTGACTCGGCAATGGGGGGGCAATTGGCTCGCTTGGGCGTAACATACGCGCCCATGCGGCGAACGTTGCTCGTGCTTCTGCTCGGCGCCCTCGCGATTTATCCGCTTCAGGCAGCCGTCAATGTCGACGCGGCGTTCAAGGCGTTCTGGGACGCGCCGAACTCATCAGCGGCCGAGAAGGCCTCTCACGCTGTCGTCGGTACCGGCGTTTCCTTCGAGGAGGGATGGACGCGTCTGAAGGCTGGGCGCACCTACGCGACAGAGAAGACCGGCCTCATCCGACACCCGACGTCGGTTGGGGGCGTCCCCATCAGCAACATCATCGAGGTGCCTGCGGAGTACGACGCCGCGAAGAAATGGCCGCTGCGCGTCCAGCTGCACGGCGGCGTCGGACGCGATCTGCGCGACGACCCGCAGCCGCAATCCGTGCGAATACCAGGCGAGCCGCAGATCTACATTGAGCCGCAGGCGTACTGGGAAGCGGCCTGGTGGCATACGAGCCAGGTGGACAACATCCTGGGGCTCGTCGATTTCGTCAGGCGCAAATACAACGTCGACGAAACACAGACCTACATCACGGGCATTTCAGACGGAGGGACCGGCACGTTCTTCTTCGCGCTGCGCGAGCCGAATCTGTGGTCGGCGTGCCTGTCGCTGAACGGCCAGCCGCTCGTGCTCGCGAACCGTGACGCGCGCATCGACGGGAATCTCTATCTCGGAAATCTGGCCAACTGCCCACTGTATATCGTCAACGGCGATCACGATCCTTTGTATCCGGCCGAGACGGTGACGCCCATCGTTGACGCGATGGTCAAAGCGGGCGTCATGCCCGTCTATCACATTCAGCCCAACGAGCGGCACGACGTGCACTGGTGGTCCGAAGAGCGCGCAGCCTACGAGATGTTCGTGCACTCCCATCCTCGTCCCGCGCATCCAGAGCGGCTGTCGTGGGAAACAGATCGGACGGATCGATTCAACCGTGTGCGCTGGCTCGTCATCGACAAACTCGGCCCGCCTTCGCCAAAGACTTCGGCGGGGCAGGGCCTGCAATCGCCAAAAGCTTCGGCGAATCAGGCTGAGGCGCTCGAGGACATGAACGTCTTCAGCTACGGCGCGTCCCAGATGAACATCTTTCCGCGGCGGCGCCAGGTTCCGAGTGGGCGCGTGGACGTCGAGCGTCGCGGCAACGCGTTTCACGCCACGACGCGCGGCGTAAGCGGCTTTACGTTGCTCGTCTCGCCGGACGTCGTCGACTTTGCAAAGCCCGTTCAGGTTACGGTCAATGGCGCCCAGGTGTTCAGCGGTCTTCTCAAGAAGGATTTGCCGACGCTACTGAAATGGGCCGCCCGCGACAACGACCGGACAGCTTTGTACGGCGCCGAGCTTCACGTTACTGTTCCTAATTGATGCCAGAATCATTTGTCATCCGCCGCGCGGGCGCGGCGGACCTCCCGGCGCTCGGTAAGCTGGGCGCCTCGCTTCTTCGGACGCACTACAGCTTCGATCCGCAGCGCTTCATGGCACCGCCCGGCGATCCCGAAGCTGGATATGCGTGGTTTCTCGGGACTCAGCTGAAGGAAGACGATGTCGCCGTGTTTGTGGCGGAGCGATCGGGAAACGCCATCGGGTACGTGTACGCGGGAATGGAGCCGCAATCGTGGAAAGAACTGCGGGAGGCGGCCGGTTTTATTCATGATGTCGTGGTTGCGCCGGAAGCGCAGCGCAGCGGTGTCGCCAGCGCGCTGGTCGAGTCGGCGTGTGAGTGGTTACGGTCGATAGGCGCGCCACGCGTGGTGCTTTGGACGGCAGAAAAGAACGACCCCGCGCAGCGGCTCTTCACGCGACTCCGCTTCCGCAGGACGATGATCGAAATGACGCGGGAGCTATAGGCCGAAAGGTGCCACGCACCGCCGCGATGGCTGCAGAGAGCCGGCAAGAATTCGCCATTCGGCTCGACCAAATAGCTTTTGATGTTGCTCGAGGCAAATGGAACGCTTCTGGCAAGAGGGAGCAGCGTGCGGCGTTTCGCGGCGGGCCTCGTCGTCACCTGCGGGCTTGCAGTCGTCGCGTCGATCGAGGGCGCGCAGTTCGCAATTCCGTTCACGCATCCTTCGAAAACCGCCTCTGCGTCTCAGAAAGACGTTTCTCACGTACCGCAGCCAACGACCCCTCAGCAGGCTGCGGAATCCGGGTACGACGGCGGACTGCGGTTCTGCCGGATCCAGTTCAATACTTCGTCGGAGGGCGATGGGGCCGGATGGTTCGTCGATTACCCGCGCGCGGACGAGAACCTGTCGATTCGGCTCTCACAACTGACGAAACTTCCCATCACCACTGTTGGCGAGGGCGATCCCGTACACATCGTGTTGCGGCTCACCGAGACCGAACTCTTTCAGTGTCCCTGGGTGATGATGACCGAACCGGGTGGAGCAGATTTCAGCGAGGCTGAAGCGAAGCAGCTCGGCGAGTACCTGCGCAAAGGCGGATTCCTCTGGGCCGACGATTTCTGGGGCACCCACGCCTGGGAGTGGTGGTCGATGCAGATGGCGAAGGCGCTGCCACCCGGTGAGTTCCCGATCGTCGATGTGCCGATCGACCATCCGATGTTCCACACGATGTTCGACATCAAGGAGATCCCGCAGATCCCCAACATCGGTCAGTGGGTGTCGACGCACACCACCTCGGAACGTGGCGCCGACAGCCCTCAGGCGTACGCGCGCGCCATCTTCGACAAGAAGGG